>Ga0136560_1001398_pt1 | contig 12410 bp, 16 predicted proteins | sample AntRauMeHopE1497_FD_104925 | JGI IMG/M metagenome (GOLD analysis project Ga0136560, IMG submission 104925) | Saline lake microbial communities from Rauer Islands, Antarctica - Metagenome Hop E1 #497 | ecosystem: Environmental > Aquatic > Non-marine Saline and Alkaline > Saline | place...
TGCCTCCACCCCTCAAATGGAGCCCGGCGGCCACGGATGCAACACTGCGTGCCGTCGTCGAAGGTGCCGCGGCGCCCAGGTTCCGCTCGAAAGCCTGGGTCGCCGCTTCGGTTCTGCGGGGGCTCCTCAGGCGCCGCGCAGAGGCAGCGGAACGTATGGTTGTGGTGCACCGGGGCGGGCCTGGTAAGCGCCTCGTCGTGCGTCGTCACGAGCCCATGCCCAAGAAGGCGCATTGGGACTTTCTAATGGAGGAGGCGCAGTGGGTGGCCAGTGATGGACATTTCGGGAGGCGGCATAGAGCGGAATGGGCTCAGAGAGTAGCGGCTGCGGCGGCGGCTGCCGGGCGGAAGAGACTGGCTCGGAGGATGCACCGAGCCGGGGGTGTGGGTGTTCCCATTCGGAGTGGCGCATCGACATCCCCATCCCGGCATCGGCATCGCATCTCACGAGGTGGGTATGCTGATGCGATCGGGGCGACGGCCGCGGTCGCTGGGGCCGTGAGATCCATGTGGGCAGCCGCTCGCCGTGCCGTGCGGAAGATGGGCCCTGCAGCTGTACCTTCTGAGACTGAGACCCGAACTAGGATAGGCAAGGGTGCGTGCATCGCATTGCGGTCACTGCTACCCCCAGCTGCTGCTACCCCGCTGGACCCACGGTTTGGTCGTGCCCTCTCTGGTGTCCCTGGCCCCGGGCAAGGGGTGCTTGACTCCCTGGGCAGGGACCTACCGGGGCAGGTACCCGTGAAGACCCTGCCCACCGGGTAGGTCGCACTCGTCACACCCGATCCGGTAGGTCCTGCCGTGCCATGGCCCGAGATGCCTCTCGAGGCAATGCAGGCCCTTGCATCCGCTGCCACGGCCGCCGTCCTCGGCGAGAGTGCACAACCCTTTCTCTCGCCAGCTGAGGCAGCATTGGCCCCTGCTGCTCGAGGGGCGGGGTACAGGTTGCTGCCGGGCTGGCCGCGCCCTCTGCGTCCTGCCGAAGCCGCCGCAGCCGAAGGTAGGGCATTCGCCCGTGCCCTGGGTGCGTCGCTGCCTGCTGTGGTGAGATCGCAGCTCCGGCCTCTGTAGGTAGCTGGTCTCCGATGGCTGGCCGCCGTAGTGAGGAGAGGTCTTCCTGCCGTGCTCGGCGATGAACGGGGGCTGGGGAAGAGGGTGGTGGCGCTCGGTTTGGCGGCCATGCTGCGGGGGCCGGGCCTGGGTGCGCTGCTGGGGCTGGATGGGGCGACGAGAGCGGAAAGTGGTGGCGGTCGGCCTCTCCTTCCCGGGCCTGCGTGGCTCGGTGAAGGAATTCTCGTCGTCTGTCCTGCTGCTACTGCGTGGAGGTGGAGATGTGACGTGCTGCGGTGGATGCCCGGGGCAGAGATCACCTGGGTGAGGCGCGAGATGAAGCAAATGAAGAGGAAGAGTATGACCAGCAGAGGGGGGCGAGGCACCATGCGGCTCACAATGTGCACATCCGGAAGCCTAGGCGAACCAGCGGTGCGTGAGTGGGTGCAATCGCAGCAATGGCGTCTAGTGATGTCAGATGCCACGCTCGGCGGAGTGGTCCTCTCGGGGACTCACGTGGGCGGGATGCCCTCGTCCAGACCTGGAGCAAGCTCATCGATGTCGTCGTCGTCCTCCTTTGTGTCCCGCGCAGAGGCCGACGGAGAGGCTGCCGGGGCGGAGGAATCGAAAGGTATGGATGAAGGAGCTCTCGAGTCCAAGGAGGGGGAGGGGCGACCGGGCGATGAGGTCGAAGAGGGCGAAGGAGGCGGGTTCGAATCCAAGAAATCCAGGGAAGATTCCAGCTCCGGATCACTTCCATCGGATGCGCAGGCCTGCTTTGGATCTGCGCAGGAGGCCCTGGAGCAGGACCTCGTCGAGCCATGGGCCCCCTTGCCCTGGGAGGTACTTGCCGGCGTGCCGTCCTTTGCCAGGCTAGTCGTTACGAACCGCCTCCTGCCCACGAGCAGTGCCCTCGCGAGCCAGCTTGCCATGTACCTGGCTCCTCGGGCCCTTTGCTCGCTCGCAGAGGCCTCTGTCGTCGCAGCGGCAGTGCAGAAACCGGGAGTGGCAGCACTCGCAGCTCACCCGGGAACCGCCGTAGGTGGTAAATCTGTTCCCATGGCTGATGGCTCTGCCGATGCGGGCGGCGCAGCCAGTGCACCTTCGTCGGCCGCAGCTGTCACCACTATTCCAGTGCAGGTTCCCATGCTGGCCGGGGCCGGGAAGAGCGTGCCTGGGATGCCAGCTGCTGCAGTGGCCGATGCCATCCTGACCCCGGAGGAGAGGCTGGCACAAGCGGGGGAAGCAGGGGGCCGGCGACTGCGGGATGCTGTGCTGCCCCTAGTACTGAGACGACAGGTGTGTGACGAGGGTGTATAGCAGCAACTACCATTCGTCGCGATGGCAGCCGTAGCATGTCCTTAGACAGCCGTGCAGTAGGCAGCCAGGGCACGCTTGCTGCAGTCTAACTCGACTGCGTCTGCCCTAGCGGCTGCTTCCATGCCAGATGGGTCTCCTGAACAGCTCCTCCGGCTCCTTGCACAGTTGCATGCTGCTGCGTAGCACGCAGATGCTGTGCCGGGAGACGGTAACGATGCTGCTCTTGCACCCCCGTAGCTCCTCGCTGGACGCCCAGCAGAGGTGGGGCGTTCTTCTCCTATCCCTGGGCGACCGAGCTCGCTCGTCGGGGGCGGTTCCCGCTTCAGGTCCGTGTCGCTGCGACGCGCCGCCGTGCTCGGAGTTGTTGGCACCAGGATGTCGGCGGGACTCGGGCTCGGATCTGGTCTCGAGATGGTAGAAGCGTCTGTAGGAGCCTCGGGTGTGGATGCATGGGCGTGGTCCTGGGCAAGAGCTCAGTCCTGGGATCGGGATGCACCCAAACGAGTAGGTAAAGACGAGAGAGGCTCCCTGGATCCCCCGGGTGCATCATCGTCCGTCGTTCTTGCCGATGCCGCCGAACGCACCGCAGACGGCAGTCCAGCCTCTGAGTATGCCACGCAGCAGCGGCTGGCCCAATGCAGGTCGGTCACTCTCGGCCATGCTCGTCTCTCGGAGATGTCGAGATGGCAGCCTGCAGGCACAGGTGCCTCTCGACCCATCCTCTTTCTTGATGACATCGGCCTGGATGCTGGCAGTCGAGAGGCCGGGGCAGGCGGAAGAGGCGGACGCTCCTTCAGGCAGGGTCCTCAAGCCAAGGGCTTTGCTCTGCGGCTGCTCGGCCTCGGTGGAGGGAGTGCCAGCAGTGATTGCGATAATAAGTTGGTTCAGCAGCTACAGCGGGCAGCTCAACCCACTGCCATGGAGTCTAGGAGCGGTGAGTGGACTGCCGCTGCAGCTCGCGCCATTGCTGCGGCGTGGACGGCCACGGGAGGGGCAAGCGCGCATCCTCTTCATCCTCATCGCACGTCCGACGACGCCGCCGACGGAAGCGATGGAGAGGGCGATGACGATTCCTCCTCGGCTGCCGCCCCCCCTGGCTGGTCTATTCCCGAGGCAGGAGAGGGACTTCCTCTGCGGTGCGTGATGCCGTCCCTGCCTGGGTCTGCATCATCAGCAGACACACCATGCGGCACAGGCATGGGGGTGGTACTCGGGCTCATGAGCGGTGCAGGCCTTCTCCCGAGGTTGGTGCGGGGACCCGCGGAGGAGCTAGCTGCCGCAGGTCTTGGATTTCGATGCGCCGGACTGCCGGAACCGGTTCTCCCGCTGCGATCCCGGCGCCGTGCATATGGGCCGATCCGGACCCTTCTTTCCCTCCCGTCGCCAGACGCAGGAGTGCCTGAGAGGGGACATGGACAGGCCCCACATCCGGGGCTACTGGCTGATGCCACGCTGGAGTGGAGTACGGGAGCGGAATCGGAATCGGAATCGGCGTCTTCTCGCTAGCTGGTCGGTAGATCACTTGGCCCAATGCTGTCTCGTTCTGGATAGTCCGACCTCGTGCAAGCAGCAGAGCTGCATCTACCAGCAATGTGCCGCCGCCCAGCATCTCTCAGATTAGGCACTTTGCTTTCGCGATCCGGCAAGCTGCAGGTGCTGGATGCCCTGCTGCGAGAGTCTAAGCAAGCTGGTCGCAGGGTATTGCTGCTAGCATCAGCCCCTCATACGGCAGAAGCGGCAAGGGCGGTGTGCGCGGCAGCAGGACGGCCCCTCATCATCCTTGACTAGCATGATGCAGAGGGCTCTGCCCACACGGGAAGTGTGTTCTCCTCTTCCTCTGTGCCTGCTTGGATGCCCAGACAGGGAGTCCCCTGTCCGCAACAGGTGGCTCGTTTCAGCGCAGATGCCCGTTGTCGTGTGGGTCTCATGACCGTCGTAGGAGTGCACGAACCTGAGGCAGCCGCCGTGATGGCCTCACTTGATCTGTCTGCCCAGGGATGGGGCAATCTCGGCGAGGCAGCATCACCGGGGGATCTCAACCAGGAAGGGCCTGTCCCAGTGGGAGCCGATGTCGTCGTTCTCCTGGATGCTTTCCTCGATGCAAAGGCAGCGGCTGCACTCCGACAGTTGCTTGCTCGCCTGGCCAGCGCAGGAGCAGAAGGACGTGGCTTACAGGTGCTGTAGCTCGCAACTGAAGGCTCGGTGGAGGAAGGTGTGCTTCGTGCCGCGGCCAGAGCTGTCCGGGGGTCCCTCGCGCAGGCTGTGGCCTAGGGTCCTCTCATGCAGCATGGTAGGGGTATCGGGGCAACGGGGGTCCTGGGTGGGCCTCAGAGCGCACTGGCGCCTGGAGCGGGGCAAGGAAGCGGCGCCTCCCAGCAGGCAGGCCGAGATGTTCTCCCTCGGGAGCCGGTCCTGCGACTCACCCGAGGGCTAGATGGGCTGCTCATTGGACTCACAGCCTCGCTGCTGCGGTCCGTAGACGTCAGGCGATTCGCTGCCGGCGTGTGTGCGGCGCCTGCTGGAGCCAGCGGAGGGCGCACAGATCAAGGCATGCGCGGTATTGGTGGCATTGGTGGACCGCTTGGGCTTGGGTCTAGCGGGGGTAGTGCGGGTAGCAGCGGTGGTGGGCAGCTCCTCGCCTTGGCCGCCCTGTCACCGTCCAAATATGACGCGCTGCTTGCCGAGGCGGTCAGGCCGGGTGGTGCCGCAGTCCCTGCTCGGATGCTCCGCCGGTGGTACGAGGACACTGCAGTCGCCGAGGCGTGTGCGTGGGCTGGTCCAGTGAGGCTGCGACTGCCTGGCAATCGTACATTAGGCCGTGGGATCGAGTCAGGGGCCCTTGCTGCTGCTAGCGCTAGGGTCAGCGCGGCCCGGTTCTCATCGGCAATTGCTGCGCGGGCAGCCCGGGCGCAAGCCCTCGTGGGAAGAGCCTCGCTACGTGCCGCTTACAGGGAGGCCGATCTGAATTCAGGCAGTACGAAGGCACGTGCATCGCTGCGGGGCGATGATGCCATGGATTCAGAGCCAAGTCCTCCCAGGAGCCGAGGAAGGAAGAAAGGGGGGGCTGCCTCAACAACCCCATCTAAGCGGGGTGGCGGGACTAGGCGCAAGGCGGGCAACTCTCGTGCACAGACTGCCATGGCAGATGACGTCGATGGCGATTCGAGTGCCAGCGGAGGAGCAGGAGGCAGTGGGGAGGGTCTCGCTTCCTCTGTCCTTGAAGCAGCCAGCCAGGTGGCTGCCACACGAACGGCGGTGGAGGCTGCGCTCTCTGCCAGTCGAGAGGCGGCTGCAGCCTCTGCTAGTGCCGTCAGAGCCTTAATGGATGCCGTACTAAACAGCAGCGCAGCTTCATCACGATGGACAGGCACCTTGCATGCACCCCTGCTGCAGGTTGCCTCTCATTTTGCCAGTCCATAGGGAGGCATGGCGGTGGAGGCGCGAGGCTCCGCAACAGGTTCTCGGGCTGCTGCATCTAAACCTGCGAGGGGCGGGCGAGGCGGACGAGGGGGGCGAGGCCGAGGCCGCGGTCGTGGTGGTAGTGGGGCAGCTAGTGCTTCAAGGGCTGCGGTAGGCAAGCCCGGTACAGACAGTGGGGACGCCGTTAGGATGCCTCGGGGCGTCGTCTCGCATGCCCTTCGAGTGGCATGGCGCATGGGGGTTCCATGTGGCGTGGCAGAGGCAGCCGGTTCCGGTGGTGGCGAAGGCGGTGTGCCTCTCGCACTCGCGGCCTTCCCCTCCAAGGCAGCGACCGGAGGCGTCGGCATGTCTATGGGAATGCTACCACCAGGCGCCGAAGTGCAGCTTTCCCTGCGCGGTGACGCCCAGGCGGAACAAATGGAATCTGGCGGCGACCCATCCGGTAACCTGTGGGTGTCATCCCCAGCGAGCACCCCATCCGGCTGGCTGGCAGCATCTCCACTCTTGTTCCCTGCCCCGTTGCAGCCTGCCATTGTGCATCGTCGTCGCACCCTTCTGACCAAATCCCCCTGGCTCTTCCTGGGTGCCCGCGGAGAGGCCATGCGCACCCGGTTGGATGCCAGCTCACAGCTCATGTACCCTTCCCTGCCTAGTGGGGCAGCCGCGTCCTCCCCAGCAGACGCCGCGTAGGAAGCTGTGGCAGCTGCGCAGGATGCAGGGGTGCTGCATTTCTCCAAGGCATTTGGTCCTCCTCATCCGTTGGAGCTCACGGTAACAGCCTCGGTGGCAGTGCAAGGAGATAGTGCTCTTTGCGGCGCCCTCCGCCTCCTGCTCTCGTATCTCGAGAGATAGGCTATGCAGCGTGGCTCCCAGGACTCCCGAGTCACTGGTTTCGCACCCATGCAACTCGATCCGTCAACTCGGCATTACGGAGTGGCTCGACTGGTCCGGCACCGGATCGAACGGAGGGCAGCCGAAGTTGCATCCGCGGTCATGCAGAGGTCGCTGCTGGCAGGGGGGCACCCTAGGGGTGCGGCGCAAGGTGCTGCTGCGGCAGGGGGTGGACCCGTAGGCGCACAGATGGCGCAGCTCGGGAGTCGAGGGAGTGCAGCGGCAGCACAGGCGGCGCAAGCAGCAGCGGACGAGCTATGTCCTCGACCCGTGGCAGGCTCGCGGCGGCTCCTGGCAGGCCTAGATATCGCAACCGGCGTTGCTGCTAGGGCCGCGAGTGTGGCTGGAGCCCTCGGCTCTCGTTCCCACGTGGTGAAGGATTCGGAGCCCCCCGCTTGGCGGTGGCTGGAGGAGGACGTGCAGCGGAGAGAACGCGCCACTCAGGAGCGAGAGAAGGCCAAGCAGACGAGGTACTCTGGCGCCTGGCATGACTGGGAGGATGAGCTGCTAGAACGGACCGTAGACGAGTTGGGCTCGCACTGGGACGTGATCAGAGACTCGCTGCGGAAACATCCGGAGGCCAAGTCAAGGAACCGGCACCGCAACAGCAGGCAGTGCTACGAGCGACATCGCAAGCTTGTGGCCGCGAGGCTCCATTCCCTGCAGGTGCAGCGACTTGTAGGACGGTCGAGGGCGCTGGCATCCCAAGTAGGTTCCGGATTCCGACAGGGGCTCGGAGGACTAGCTTTTTCCACGCTGCCTGTCCCAGAGGCCCCCGCAGCGGCATCGGCGGCATCTGCGCTGGTGGGTGCCTCCCTGCTGGCGCGGGGCGGTGGTATGGGTTTGTCGTCGGCATCGTCTGGGGTGCGACCGGCGGCTCGAATCGGGGCGAAGGGAGGCGAGAGCGGGCAGGTGCTGGGAGGCGGAAGAAATGGCAATGAAGCCGAGGACGAGGATGACGAAGACGCCTCCTCAGATCGTCGCGGGGGCAAGAGACGCAGGACGGCCGGGGCTGCATCTGCACCTGCGTCTGCCAAGAGCACTCCGGCGAAGAGGAGAAGCCGTGGTCGGATATCGAAGAAGGAGGCAGCAGCAGAGGACGAAGAAGAAGAGGAAGAAACGCCGGTGCCATCTGGCCGGCGCAGTCGGGGACGCACCCCTCGCAAAACCAAGGGCACCGGCAGGGGAAAGACCAAGGATGAAGAGGACGAGGAGGACGAGGAAGAGGGCGATGGCGAGCTGTAGGAGGAGGATGAGGGTGGCTCGGAGTCTAAGGTTGCTACGGATGGGCAAGACACTGCTCCTGAGCTGCTTCTTGGGGCATCGACTAGCCGTTTAGTGGACCTGGCAGTACGGGCGGTGCTACGCGGGCGAGGGGCAGGGAGGGCGCAGCGGCTCGCGGATGGTATGAGTGTGGCATCCGGAGTGTCAACTGCAACAGCTGGCTCTGTCAGAGAGTCCCCCACTGCTGGTGTCGCCTCTGCAGCGGGCAGCGAGGAAGAGGATCGGGATCGGGAGCGAGAAGAAGACGCTGACTTAGTCCTTCTTAGGGCACCAACCTCGGCAGGGAGAGTAGCAGATGCAGCTGCTATGGCGGCCGCAAGGCACTCAGCAGCTGCGACTGGGATGTCATCTGGTCTAGGGACCGGCCCATGGAGTGGAAGTGGTACTACGGGCAGCGAGGTTCCGCTCGGACGTGCAGTCACCCGCCGTGCAGAGTCCGAGATGGGCGAGGATGCCACAATGCAGCTCCCCTCAGGTGCTGTTGCCCCCATGCCCCCTGCTGCTGCTGTCGCGTCAGCCCTGGCAACATCGACCCACAGGTACCCCGCCACGCTCGTGCAACATAGGGTGAACAAGGCGATGGGGTGGCTTCCATAGCTGCCCGTGGTCATCGATGCCGACCCTAGAGCAGGTGTCATGACTCTCCATGAGTCATACGGCTCAGCAGCGAGGGCGGTCGCTGCCTCTGCCGAGGATGAGGCACAGGCCGCAGTGGCTGCTGCCCAGCGAGACAACCGCAAGGCCCCGCAGCTGCACCAGCATCTTGTAGACGCCATGAAAGCGGGGTCTTCAGCGAGGCCTGATCCAGCCCTAGACCCTCCGTCAACGCTGGCCCTCAGGGCACACAGCCTCGACAGAGCGGCACAACTGTCTCGGCGGGTTGAGTACTTCCGACCAAATGCGCCATACGTGCTCCACCTGAGTTCTATCGCGCAGCAATCTAGATCTATGCAAGAGCGAAACCGACAGCAAATGAGTGGTGGGACACAGAGGGATGGAGCTGGTGACGGAAGCTAGGGAGGTTCTGCTTCAGGCGGCGGCAAGGGTAAAGGCAAAGGTAAGGGCAAGGGAGGCAAAGGGAAGGCTTTGAATGGCATGGCCGGGCAGAAACGCTCCGCGCACGCAGCCCTGGGTGCAGATGAAAGTGGTGGCGGAGAAGGAGACAGGGCTGCCAAAATGGCCAGGATGGGAACCAGTGCTGGTGCTGTGGCACCTGGAGCCGCTCCTGGGATGGTACCCGGCCCGGGCATGTCACAGCAGCCCGGCGCTGTCAGCAATCCGATGCTCGCAGTCCCGGGGGGTGGCATGCCCGGTGCCTCTGGTCTCAGTGCCGGCTCCGGTCCGATGGGTGGGGGTGTCCCAACATCGATGTCGGGATAGCCTATGTCTAGTATGCAGGGTATGCCCCTCGCACCACCTGCACCGCCAGCCCCAGTCCAGGCAGCTCCAACGACCGGAGGAGGAGGTGGAGAACAGCCGAATGCTCTCCGTGAGGTCGCGAGCCGCCCTGAAGTCAAAGCAGAGATTGACCGTATCCTGGCCCTGAACCAGATCAACGAATAGCAGAAGGTGCAGCTCATCGCGCAGATCATTAAGGACAGTGCCAGTGGCAAATCGGTGAAGGGGACTGCCGATGCTATGGCCAAACAGTAGACTTGATAGCCATAGCGTCGTGGTGCAAGTTGGTGCTACATAGATCTAGCCAGAAACCTCCCCTTCGCGACCGTCTTGGTGTGGCCTCGGCTAGAGCTATCGATGCAACATGGGTCAGTCTACCGTATTTGAACACGGTTTGCAATAGAGCTTTACAATCTAGACTAGACGCAGAACTATCTAACTTAGTATCGCATCTATTGGTCCATCAATCATCGGATCTAGATCTAGATAGGACCTAGATAGCCTACAACAAAACATAAAAAATGCAAGCCTACCAAATGTCATGCACCGCACTAGACCACTAATACAGATCTAGGCCTTAAGAATCTAGGGTATGATTCTTGGAAACACTAGCTGCCAGTCTCTGAGCTCAAGTTGCTGTCGGAGAGGCTTTCATCGGATTGTCTTGCCGAGTGGGAGTGTCGCTTGCTGGAACTTTCCCTGCGGTAGCAATCGTGGCAGCCCGGTCGGTACGGGTCCAGCACAGGAAATAGACTGCAACTGCGATGAGGCCCAATCCGACTAGTCCACCGACTGCCGCACCAGCGATGACGCCAATAGAACTCCCGCCGTCGTCCTCGTCATCACCAGTCGGAGTTGTGTCCGTAGTATTAACCTCTTCATCCGATGCCAGCACCTCGATCTCGGAAGACGCCCCCGATGTATCCACAGTGATTCGACTCGCCAGGCCGGGGGCCGCCGCTCTGAGATCATCCAGAAGTCCATTGCCCCCTGCTACCGGTGTCCCTTCCATGTATGCCAGCACGGTGGCACGAAAGGCAACTTCATCTGCTGTAGCCTCAAACCGAATCTACGTGTCCACCTCGACCCCAACGGCAGTCCCAGCCTGGGAGCGGCGTCCTGATGATGCTGATGCTGCAGCCGGTATCTCCCTTACTGCCACGATGAAAGCTCCTGCAGCCCCTGTGCGCTCCACTACTTTGGCTAGGTATGCTTCTGCAAGAACATTCATGAACTGCGCGGGAGTCACGCCAGTGATCCTGAGTGCCTTCACCTCAATGTATGACCCTGCCAGTCGCACTGCAGGCACACAGGTCTGACTGGATGACGAACATACCAGCTGGTCATCGCAGTTTGACGTGGAGTCGCACCCGAAACCAGAGCCGCACAGGCGGCAAGAGCCGCCCTCGACATCTGCGGCCACATACCCGCAGTCTAATCCGGTCTCTCTCCCGTTTATGGTGCCGTCAGAACAGCTGGGAGATGCATCCACCGCCACCTCCACGGAGCAGGCCCCGGTCCCTAAATCCTTCAGCCATCCGGCGTTGCAGTGACATGCGAACCCCCTTGCTGTTGCACGGCTGTCTGAACATACGCCGCTGCCGCATATCCCACCAGAACTGCCGGCGCAAGGACCGCTCACGACGGGCAATTCGCAGAGCTACCCCGTGAAAGTGCCCTCTGGGCAAGCGCACTCGAATTCAGCCCCACCGCTCGTGTCCAGAGTCGCATTGTGAGAGCACACTGCCCCGTTCTTGCAAGGAGTGGCCGAGCATGGATTAGCCAATGCAGTGGCCGTGGGCGAAGTGCTCGTTAACACAGGTGCTGCACTGCCCGATGGTAGCGTGTCCGGGTCTGCTGATGTCGCCGGAGAAGGCGAGGATGAGGATGAGGGCGAAGAAGCCGGTGGCGCCGGCGCAGATGAAGATGAAGATGGGGACGCAGACGCAGGCTAACTTGGTGACGTCGACGGTGTCAAACTTGGTGACGTCGACGGCGTCGGGGTTGGTGTCGTTGTGGGCGCCGGCATGCATGCGTCGATTTCGCCGACTCGCCCTGGTCCGCTCATTGTCGCCTCTCCGAAATGAAGGGGGTCCTCAAGACTGATATTACCACGAACAATCTGTGTAGAGGGTAGCACTGCGTCTGAATCCGGGATCTGAGTGAGGCCTCCACACGCCGACATCTAGTTCTCCTCGTCAAACAGTCCACAGTAAGCGAACGGAACCTATCTGCCCTCCGCGTCCACGCCGCGGAATTGGGCCGGGTAGAAGAACAGGAAGACCATGCACATCTCGTCCCTGGTCTCTGTGCCAAACAAAACATGGTTCCTCTGTTGTGCCGTGTTGTACACGCAGTGCGTCTGCAGTGAGTCCCCCGGCTAAATCTAGTATGTCTAGAGGGTGTCCCCCTAGATGCTCTGCTGGAAGCCATTGTCCCAGAAATCAACTCTGCTGGTAACCCGCTTGAGATTTCCCTGCGAATCATACAGCTCCGTGTAAATCTTCTGTCCATAGTAATGCGCGTGCGGGAATTCCGAGACCACCGTCACGGCCTACGAGAAGCTCTGCGTACATGCCGACGGGCAGGTCATCTCTCGATGCACCTGGGAGCTGCTGCCAGGGAGATCAGATTGTGTCACAAGAGGGTCACCCAGAGTGACACCTCCCATGTCATGCTCCCGGAGAGTATCCGTGTAGAATGCTCTGAATCCACTCGAATCCACATGGCCAGATTCCATGTCAGGGTTGTCGTAGTGCACTTCCAGAATGATCTGCTGGATATCCGTTGCATTGGGTCCCACAGGTAGCCCTGCCTCGATCGGCAAGATCCAGTCGCTGTGACCCACTGCCCATGAATACATGAGACCCGAACAACCTGCATCTGGATTCCCGATCGGTGAGCTGCCCTCGCCCTCCTCGTCCTCCCCCCCACATTTCTGCGGAGTCACATGGTCTCGGAAGAAGGTGCTGTTCCCCACACATATATGCACGATGGCATGGTGCACGAATGCCCTTGTTGCTTCCTGGATGACGGGCTGGATGGCAA
>Ga0136560_1001399_pt1 | contig 12403 bp, 8 predicted proteins | sample AntRauMeHopE1497_FD_104925 | JGI IMG/M metagenome (GOLD analysis project Ga0136560, IMG submission 104925) | Saline lake microbial communities from Rauer Islands, Antarctica - Metagenome Hop E1 #497 | ecosystem: Environmental > Aquatic > Non-marine Saline and Alkaline > Saline | place...
CTGTACGTCTACACGGTCAAGCACGGCGAGCGGCGCCCCGTCGACCTGTCTGTGCAGCCGCACCTGCTGCCGCTGCGCGTCGGCGGCCCCCGCGGGGCCACGCCCCCTCCCGCTCTGCCCATCGTCCCCGGCGTCAACTGGGCGATGAGCAACTCCCTCCTCGTCGTCCTCCTCCTCTCCCTCATGGCCCTCTCCCTCAGCCGCATCGTCTCCGGCTCCCTCTTCGCCTTCTACTGCCAGTACGTGCTCCAGCTGGAGCACTACGAGTGGTGGCTCGGCCTCGTCCTCGCCCTCGAGCTCACCGCCGCGACCGTGGCGACCCCGTACTGGCTCTGGGTCTCCGCCCAGGGCTCCGAGGCGTCGGGCAAGGGCGAGTCCGAGGGCTGGTGCCGCAGCGCGCACCGCGGCATCTGCCTCGTCTTCGGGCAGGTCCTGGAGGACATGGACCAGCGCCTCGTCTTCGTCATCGGCACCGCCATCGGCATCCCCATCGTCATGGTGGCGACCTTCGCCCTCGGGAAGGGCGACATCGCCGGCTTCGCCGTGGTCATGCTCGCCACCGGCCTCACCGAGGGCGGCTGCGAGTTCCTCGTCGCCGCGCTCATCAAGACGGCCATCGACTACGACACACGCTTCACCGGCCTCCGCCGCGAGGCGCAGCACCTCACCTACATCAGCGTCGTCACCCACTGGATCGACATCCCCGCCTCCTCCCTCGTCCTCTCCTTCCTCTCCTCCGCCGGCTACGCCGCCAACGCCTCCCGCCAGCCGGCCGCCGTCGTCTTCCTCCTCAAGATCTTCACCTTCCTCGTCCCTGCCCTCTTCATGGCTCTCTCCCTCGCCTTCGCATTTGCCTACCCCGTCGGCAGGCGCGAGCACCGGCGCCTCTTCGGCGACGCGCCCCCCGTGGAGATCGCCACGGACGACGCCTTCGGGTCGTCAGCGGCGTCGGGGAGCTACGCCGAGGACATGTCCGTCGACGACGGGCTCTGCTGCTTCGGCGAGGACAGGCATGAGCACGACGACGAGGACGAGCACGCCGGCGACGGCGAGGCCTCGTCGCACCGCGGCAGCACGCACGCCCGGGGCGCGGCCGGGGGCACCCCGTCGCTCCACGGCGCGGGCTCGACAGCGTCCCTCCTCGCCGGGTCGTCTCCCCCGGCGGACCACCTGATCAGCGCCCGCGCGCAGCGTGCGCTGGCCAGGCGCGGCGTCCTCTTCGTGGAGCGCGACGCCGTCTCGGACAGGCTGCTCCTGCCCCCCGAGGTGCGCTACGCGGCCTCGATGGGCTGGCTCCTGGACGAGTTTGGCGTGGGGACGGTGGAGGAGGTGGCGGAAGGGATCCGGCGCCGCGACGGGCTGGAGGCCCGCGTCCTGGCCGACGAGCCGGACGACGACGAGGACGGGGGCGACTCGGGGATGCTCGGGCTGGAGGACGAGGGCGGCAGGGAGGCGGACGCCGAGGGGTGCTGCGGGGCCGACGGCGAGGCCGACGGCCTGCTGCGGCAGAGGGCCAAGGCCGGCTCTGCCGCCGGTGCCGGTGCCGGCGGGGTGCCGGCCGCGGGCGCAGCGCCCGCCGGGGCGGACGACGACGCCGACGACGACGTCCTCCCCCGGCCGGCCGGCGAGCCGCTGGTGCGCGTGTGCGGCGTGTGCGGCTGCCGCGCCTCCCTCTGGTGCCGCGAGGTGGCGTACGCGGCCACCTGGTCGTCCGTCCTCGTGGTCGCCTGCGTCGTCGTCGGCGTCCTCACCGCCCTCGACTACGCGCCCAGCATCGCTCTCTCCGTCCTTCTCGTTGTCGGCGGCGCCGGCCTCTTTGCCATGTACCACTGCCTGCGAATCGGACCCGCGGCTGCCCTGCCCCAGCTCGAGTTCAGCCACATGCGCCGCTACCTCCGGCTCAAGCAGATCACCGACGGGGTCAGCCTCGACGGAACCTACAAGTCCAGGGCGTTCGATGGGTCCCGCGCCGGCCCTCTCCGGCCCCGCGACTGAACCCCGTGCCACCCTTGACCCGTTTGGGCCCTTTCGGGCCACTCTTTTAATGCGTGGCACGTGACTTTGCGCAGAAATACCCACGGCCAGCCGCTGGCAAAGCCCCAGACAAACCGCGCACTCAGCAAGCCTGCCTTGGGGAACGGCGGCCATGTCCGGCCTATCCTCGCTGCAGGAGGCCCTCGTGCTCGCCCGAAGGGCAGTGCGCGCCGACGAGGAAGCGCGGACCAGCTCGTGGATGAGGCGCGGCCCCAGCGAGAGCACGGACCCCACCGAGGCCGCCATGGCCGACGCGGCGGCGCAGCTGTACCGAAACGCGGCATCGATGCTGCAGCGGGCCGCCGAGGCGGAGGATGTCAAGGCGACCGACGGGGCGGGGGCGCTGATCGAAAGCCTCGTGGACGTGTACGGGCGCCGGTTCGCCCTCATCCACGCGGCGCTGCACATGGGTGGCGTGGACCCCGACGGCCTGCTGCCGGCCTCACCTGGGAAGCCCGCGGCACCCGGCGCGAGCGGCGGCGGCGGGGGCGCTTGGCCAAGCACGGCGATGCTGCTGACCGCCACCACCGCCGCGGGTCCGCTGGGAGACCACCCAGTCGCGCGAATGTTGCTGGATAAGGACCTTTCCGCGAGGAGCGCGGCCTTTCGGGGGATCGCGGCGCCCCCTGCGCCCCTTGTCCCGCTGCTTCGACCGTTCCACCGCCTCGAGTGTGCTGCGAGGACGACGGAGAGCCCGGGGTGCCTGATAGCCGGCTCGGTCCTCGCCGGCCCGTGGATCTGGGCGCCGGAGGACGGCGCTCCCGTCCACCACGTCGTGGCAAAGACCGCTGCGCTGCGGCGGGTCACCCGCGCGGCGCTGCGCCTGGCGCCGGTCCTCGCGCCGCTGTCCAGCGCTACGGACGACCACGTTGACGAGGCGCTGGCGGCGTTTGCGGACGCCGCGCTCGCCGCCCACGCGAGCCTGGCCTCGGCGGACTCCGCGCTGCCGCGGCCGCTGGCGGACTCTGGCGCTAGCCTTGCCCGGATCGTCCGGGAGCGCGGGGCCGGGGAGGCGAGGGGGCGCGGCGCAGGGCGCGCGGGGGACGAAAAAGGCGGCGGCCTGGCCTCTGGGGGTAGCAGCGACGACGAGGACGACGAGGAGGACGCCCAGGCCAAGGCCGAGCGCGCAACCGCGGCCTTTCTCGCGGCCGACTCCACCGGCGCGCTCCTGCTCCCTGCCGGGGAAGGGGTGCCGTCGGTAGAGGCGCCCGCCCCGGCGGAGCCGGTGGCTGCCAAGGCCGCTGCGCCGGCCTCGGCGGCGGCACAGCGGCGCCGTGCGGCCGCGTCGTCGACGACGGCCGCTGCCGGGCGCGTGCTGTGGGGCCTGGGCGAGGCGGTGAGGGCAGGAGCCGCGCGGGCCGCCGACGCGGTGTCGTCGGCCTGGGCGGCGGACGCCTCGATGCCCCAGCTGATGGCGTATGCCATGGCACTGCGTGCCGCCGCCGGGGCGCTGGAGCCGCTGGGCCTGTGGGTGGAGGCGGGAACGGGATGTGGGGGGCCGCGCCTGGCGAGGCGGGCCGCCGGTAGGCGCGGGGAGAGGGAGGAGGGGGCCGGTAGCGACGGGTGGGCGGCGGCCGCGCGGGGGGAGCACCCGGTTGTCGACGACGACGTCCTGGGGCCGTGGGCGGCGCGCGCCGCCAGGCTGCTGGCCGGCTCGGGGACGCGGCGGCACGTCGTCGCGGCCGCCCACGCGCTCGGGAGGGGGATCTGCGCTGCCGTAGCGAGCGACGTCGCGGTGCTCCTCGGCGTGCAGATCGGCGCCGCGCGCTCCGCCGTCGCGTACCGGCCGTAGCGAGCGACCCGCGTCGTGCATACCGGCCGGTCAGTGGGCGCAGCGAAAGGCGGCCGAGTGAGCGACGCCGAGCGCTGCGAACAAGCCGCTTCGGCGGACTCTGCTGGCCGCGGAGGCGCCGCCCCGTCCCCCGGTCGGCGCCCGCTCGCTGGGGTCACACTCACACACAAGTCACCCTCAGCCTTGCCCGCCTTCACCCGGACGGCCCGCAGGAGACCGCCCGGCCGGGGTCGCCCCGCCGCTCCCCCCCCTCACACGTTCGCCGCGAGGCCTGCCCTACCCGAAGTTGGTGATGGCGTTGGGGCCCTTGAAGCGCCGCACCGCCTCGTCGTACGCCCTCGCCGCGTCCTCCTCGGTGTTGAAGTACCCCAGGTGGACCTTGCGCTTCCCGTCGCTCGCGTGGGCCGCCCACCGGACCCCGTTCGCCTTGGCGCTGCTCCGTCCGTACACCCCGCGGTACCGCGAGGTGATGTACTCGCCCGTGCGGGCTCTGCCGCCGGCCCGGGCGGTTCCGCCGGCCGGGGTGCCCGCCGAGGTGTCGGTCTTTGCCGAGGGGCTGCGCGCCCGCTTGGCCGGCCGCCGGCCGTGCGGCCCCCCGGTCCGCTCTGCCGCGGGGCTCGCCCCGTCTCGCGAGGAGCCGTACGGCGCGGCGTCGGCGTAGCCGTCCTCCCCGGCCTCGGCGCCCTCGGAGCCCGCCACGGCACGCGCGGCGAGGGCCGCGGCCCGGGCGGTCCTGCGCTTCGGCGCCGCAGCCCGGCCCTCCGGCCCGGCCCACCGCCGGCGGGACCCCGTGTAGCCGTAGTCCTCGTCGGCCGCGTCGTCCTCGTCGGCCCCGTCGTCGCCGCGACCGGGGGCAGCCCCCGCCGCGTCGCCGGGTGAGGTGCTGCCATCGCCGTGCGCCACGCCCGCTGAGGATTCGGCAAACACGATGCCGTGCCTTCCGGCCGGAGCTACCGCCCCGCCGCGCCCGCCGCGCCTCGCCCCACCGGCCCCCCTCGACGGCCGTCCCGGCGTCGGCATCGGCCCCGCGCGTCCGTGCACGGCCTTGGCCGCGGCGGCGCCCAGCATCGGCACGAGCATAGCCTCGGACACCACCTCGTCCGGGTAGCCCGCCCGCCGGATCACGATGGCACGCGCGGCCAGGACGCCGCCGCCCACGTCGCACCAGGGTAGCCGGGTCGACCGGCCCACCGTCGCGGCAGAGCCGTGGGAGAAGGCCGTGGGGTGTGCCATGGCCCCCGGGGGGGCTTCCGCGGGGGTCCCGGGCGCGGACGCGAGCTCGCCGCCCCGGAGGAGGACGGGAGGCGAGATCTTCGGCAGCGGGAGCTGTGCCGCGGCTGGTAGGGGCCCGGCGGGCGGGGCGGCGGCCCACGACGGGCCGTCCGCGACGACCCGGCCGGGGAGGAGGGCGGGCGGGGGTGACGGCCGGGAGGCGCTCCGGCTGCCGGCCAACCCGTCGTCGGTCGTCCCCACGGCAGCGAGGAGCATGTGGAGCCCGCTGGCGCTCGCTGAGGCCTTGATCACGCGGCGGCTTGCCAGGGGGGCCGGGGCCTGCGCGGCTCCCGCGCTCGACGGGCGCACCGTGACGGCCGTGTCCGGCGCGCTGCCCCGGCTGGAGCCCAGGCCGGAGCTTGCCGCGGAGTCGGGCGCGGTAGCGGGCCCATCGGCGCCCGGGCGGGATGTGGCCTCGGGCGTGGCAGACTCGGGGCCCAGGGACTCGCGGCCCAGCCCCGCCCCGGGGGTGTTGGGGTACTCCCGCTCTCTCGGAGGCACGACGGTCTTGGGGGCCGGGCCCCATGCAGCCGCTTCGGGGCTGTGGTACGGGATCCCCCGTCGATTGCCGGGCTGAACGACGCCATCGCCCGCGGACATCATGATCTCCGTTGACGCGAGCCTGCGAGCACGACGAAACAAAGACGAGTTGGACAATGTGGAACTTCGTGGCGGCCGCGGGCGCGGGTTCCACGGTTGCTCGAGCGAGAGCCCAGCCCCGACACAAGAGCGACGACCGGGACGTCGCAAACGGCCAACGCGGTCTCTTTCCAAGAGTTCGCAGCCGCGACGAGCCCCCGCAATGGTCATGATGTCTGCAACGATGCCATGCCCATGCCCGGCGAGGGGCGCGACGCCAGGCGAGGCACATGGACTCGCGGCGGAAAGCAGGCTCGGGCCAGGCAAAGTCGTCCTCGATCCCGCAGCCTTAGGGGGCCGGTGCAGGCGCAAGTGCCCCCACCACGAGTGGGAGGGTTGGATCTCCCAGGACCAGGCGGGAGCAGCGCTCGGCGAAGACTGCTGCTTGGGCGCAGCGGCCCATGTCGCAGTGATGTTTGTGCGAACCGCGGCTCGCCGCGATCGTCCGCGGCGTTCGGGCTACCGTCCCCTGCCAGACCGCACCAGCCCACGAGGGACCGTGACAGGACCGCCTACCAGATGGTCTGGGCTTGTCGGGGCGCGCGCCCGCGCTCGCCAGCCCGCGGAGGGCTCGCGGCCTGCATGCGACGTCCCTCAGCGAGCATTGTCGCGAGCTGCGCGCCTTGCTGGGCCACACACGAGGTCTCACTGCGCCTGGTGCTTAACGAAGCGTTCCCTTGACCTAGGCGGACCGATTCGGTGCGCGGGTGTGGGCGAGCGCGGCGTCTGGGCCGCAGAGGGAGGAGCAAGGCCGCGCGATCGCACGGCAGAGGCTGCCTGACGTCGTCAAAGCCGCTCCACAGCCGTTGGCAGCGGGACTGGCGGCACACACTGGACAGTTTGCTGGGCACTCAAACAACTCACCGGGCGCTGGCCGCTCGGTTCGCGGAACATCAGGCGCGATCGCTGCCAGAACCTCCCAGAAGCGTGGCAGCCCGCGACAGCTCTGCCGGCGAGTCGTGCAGCTTGAACGCCTGCCTTTCGCGCTTGAGGTGCTTGGAATCAAAGTGGAACTGGTCGTCCTCGTCGGAGCTGCCGGTCCGGCCGGAGGCCAGGAGCTCGGCCTCCTCGAGGTCCGTGGCGGGCGGCGCCTCTCCGGCAGGGACGCTCTTGAGGCCTTGCGCAGCCATATGCTCAACCTGACCCGGGTGGCGTGCACCCTTCTGCGCCGGCGCGGCGGAAGGCCGGCCGTTGGTGTGCCCGCGCCGGGCCTTGGGCGAGCGGGCTGCAGCATCAGCCGCGCCTGAGCCGGGGCCAGCGGGGTTCGGCAGCGCCTGAGTCACCGGTCTAGCCGCGCCGCTCCCGTCCCCTGCTGGTCTGGGCCTGGGCGCTCGCGGGCTGGCCGCAGCGGCGGCGGCGGCGGGGCCGCTCGGTGCCGCGGCGGTCGCCGGTGCTTTCGGCGCCGTGCCTGCTGGGAGCGCGGCGCGAAGGGGTGCCACCGCGGCTGCCTCGGGCGTACGCACTCCGTCCGGCGCGAGGGAGACAGAATCTGCGGCGGCGGCGGCGACGGCGGCGGCGGCCGGGGGGTCCAGCGCCGCCGCGGCCTCCTTCGAGGCAGCAGATGCGGCCGCGGCCGCCGCCGCCTGCTCGCCGCTCGGCGCCGCGACGGTGTCCGCCGCCTTGGACCGCAGGATGGAGGGCGTGACGGACCAGGTCACGGCGTTCCAGAGCGCGTCCCCCGTCTGCTTCTGCAGCCCGTCGTCGCCGAACACCTCGGCCAGGGCCTCGGACGCGTGGGTGCGCACCTTGTCGTCGTCCAGCGTCCGGTGGATGATGTCCGCGCCGGCCCTGGAGATCTGGGCCTTGAACTCCTCGTCGCTCACCAGCCAGGTGATGAGCTGCTCCGTTGCGCGGCGCGTCGTCGGGTCCGCCGCGAGCCAGATGAGGAGGTCGCGCGCCGCGGCCATGGTCTCCGGGTGCGTGAGCAGCACCGCGAGCTCCCGCAGCGTGGCCGGGTCCCGCAGCGACCAGATCAGCATGTCCAGCAGGGCCTTGCGGGTGGCCTCGCCCTCGGCCAGCCCGGTGAGGAACGCCGCCGCGTCGCTCTTCACCCTGTCGTCCGCGAGCAGCCGCTCCATCAGCTCCGACGCGGTCAGGGACGCGTTGCGCCGGATCTCCTCGTCGCGAAGGACGCCGGCAACAGCCTTCGACGCCTGGCTGCCCATGAAGGCCTTGATGTAGTCCGAGCCCGCCACGAGCGCGGACCCAAACGCCAGCACTGCCCCGATCAGCAGTGTGCGCAGCGCCCACTCAGGGACCCCAGTCCTCCTGGAGAACGCCTTCTCGCCGTCTGCCAGACCAACAGCCACGAGGCCCGCCCCTTCGCCGACGGTTGATGCAATGCGCTTGGCTGTTGTGCCCAGGTTTGCCCGGGCGGGCTTCGACGCCTCCATGACTGCCTTCATGGCCTCGGTGGCCTCCCGCAAGCTTGCTGCCCCGTGTTCCACGGCCTCCTTGTACCCTGCCGCATGGTGCGCCGCTGCAGTCGCTGCTGCGGCGTCCTTCTCTGCCTTTTGAGGCTCAGCAGCTCCCGATGCGGCGCGGCTCTGAAGCTTTGCAGCGGGGCTGCCTCGAAGCTGGGTGCGAGTTCGTGCGCGCCTGCCAGAGCGCGAAAGGGTCACAACCGAAGAGAGGCCCGCCCGGCGCAGCGCCCGCACGGCGGAAGCATTCATCCGGGTGTTCCTGGTCGGGCCTGCTTCATCTGTTCCCGACACTCTCCGCAGCAAGCTCTGCTGGAGCAAAAGGCTCTGTCAACCGAAAGACGTCGGCAAAGCCGTGAGTTGTCCGCCGTCCCGCCGCCGCCGCTGGCCCCCTCACTCGTGGGGAAGACCAGACACAATGGGTGAGGACGCACGCAGGCAATGGTCCGTGCCGCGGTTCTGCGCGCGTCTCCTGAGCGCGGCAGTCGCGGGGTTACCCTGAGCGCCGGCAGCGCTCGGCCTCTGTGGGCGCTTGGGGCTGCTTGGCCGGCCAAGCTGCGGCAGTTTGGTCGTGGCCGATGGGCAACACACGAACAGGGCATCTGCTCGGGAGCCTCAGGCGCGGCTGCGGGCGCGGGATGGGCAGGCCACCGCTAGCACAGCCCGTGGGCGAGGCTCCTCCCGCCCCGTCGTGGGTGCCCCGCCTACCTGGGACGCTGTGCTACGGGAGGGTGCTCGTTCGCACACCGTGCGTCCTGCCCCGGCTCGGCCCTCGGGAGCCTCGGTGCGACCTGGACCTTTTCGTGTTTCTGCGCCTCCGCCCTTCGCAGCTGTTCAGCAGGCCAAGTCCAAGGAGGCCAAGGCCCGCGCCGCCATGGCCGGTGGCAAGGGCAAGAAGAAGAAGTGGTCCAAGGGCAAGTCCGCCACCAAGCTGCAGAACGCCGTCCTTTTCGACGCCAAGACGTTCGACAAGCTCAAGACTGACGTCCCCAAGATGAAGATCATCACCGTCGCCACCGTGTCCGAGCGCATGAAGATCACCGGCACCCTCGCCCGCATCGCCATGAAGGAGCTCGAGAAGGACGGCGTCATCCGCCGCGTGCTGTACCACCGCCGCCAGCAGATCTTCACCCGCGCCACCCACTGAGGCTCTCATCCTCTGCCGCTGCGCTCACAGCTGCGGTGATGCAGGTGTGTCGGCCCCTGAGGGCGCGGTCGGCGAGGTGTTTGGCTGCGCAAGCCAGCGCGACCTTTCAAGTCTGTCTTTCCCCCCGGCTCCTGCCTTGCGCCACTCGAAAACTCACTGCACACGTCACCACAGCGTCTTGCCCGCGCCAAGGACAGACTGCGTCTTTGGGCTGGCTCGCGCGGCGGCAGCCTTGGCGGCCCCTCCCGAGATAGCGGCGCGGCCAGCCACGTGGGAGCCACGCCGCAGGTACAGCGGGGCACCCGTGGCATCACGGCCGCGAACAATCCCAGAATCAGACGCCTGCGCCGCTCGAGCCGCCAGATCGCCAAGCGCGTCGTTGTGCCTGCTGCGGCTCGAAGCCAGCAGCGAGGCCCGACCACCGAGCCCAAACCGACCCTGACTGCTGCGGTGCGACCCAGGCCGGCGCAGGAGCACGGCTGCCGGCGGGGGCATCGACCCCGCTGCTGCCCGGGGGTGTCTCGCGCTCGAGGCGGCCGGGGTCAGCGCTGACGCCTGCTGGATGTACTGCGTCTGGGACGCCAAGACTTCGGCGCGGCGATCCAGCGCACCCTCCACTGCGCCGCGGACGGGCGCACTCCGCCTCCGTGTTTCCGATACCAGTGCGGCGACTGCGGCTGCCATGGCCACCAACGAAGCCGGTGCTGGCTCTTTCCTCGCCCGTGTGGACGGCGGCTCTTCGTCGCGGCTCGTGCCGAGGTCCGCCCTGTGCCCGGCGCTGCCGGCGCTTCCGACAGTGTCGGAATGACGCTCGCGCTTGCGAGGCCTGGCAGCGGCCTGCCGCCTGCGCCTATGCTCGGCGCCGCCGATCGGTGAGACGAGCGATGACTGCGCCAGCGCCCCGGCGTCCGAGTACTCAAAGCCGCCGCGTGGGCTGTCCGGCTCCGATGCGAGCAGAGCGACGGCCGGAGGGCGCGGGTCGGGCTGTGACGCCAGCAAGGCGTCCAGCGCTGACTGCGACGCCTCGGCGGCCGGCCGGCGGGCGGGGCCGCGCGACGGCGAACGCGGAGCCTCTTGCGTCGGGAGATCCACGAGCTCAGCCAGGGAGGGCGGTACCTGCGAGGGCAGCGCCGGCGGTGACGCCCGTCGGCTGCCGGCCTCCTCACGAGCGCCCTGCGCTGGGCGGGGCTGTGCGGCTCGGTCACGCCGCCGCGCCGGTGATGCCTCCTCTTGACGCGACGCGTGCACGGCAAGGTCGGCGGCGCTCAGGTCCAGGCCCATGGCCGACGCGGCCCGCGACATCGCCTCGCCCCGCCGCCGGAGCCTCGACACGGCCTTGCGCAGCGCCCGCTCCGCCTCGGTTGCTTTGCCCAGGCGTGCCTCCGCGTCTCTGCGCCGGCTCTCCGCCTCCATGGCCTGCTGCTCTGCCGCGCTCTTGACCCGAAGCATGGCCTGGGCGCGTTTCAGCTGCTCGGACACGGACTCGAACGCCCCAGTCGCGCTGAGCAGGGCCGACTCCAGCTCCGGCCGCGTCAGCTGCGACGCGTCCCTCGAACCCGTGAACTGGCCCGCGTCCTGCGTCTCAACGCTGCGGGCAGGGGCCGGGGGAGAGCTCGAGCGCAGTTGGAACGGCTGGCGGAGGGTGCCATCGGCACATCTTACGGTGGCGGCGAGGCCTGGCTGCCCTCCTCACGCCCGTCCCGCCCTGACCATGGCGTTGGCCCGCTGGAGGCGCTCCGAGATCTCCTCCTTGGCGTGGCGAAGCGCCTCGCGCTCGCGCTTCGCCTTGGCTTCCTGATCCGACGCACGGTGCGACGTCTGGCGCGCCGACATGATCGCATCCTCTGCCTCTAGCTTGGTCCGCAGCGCCGCATCCTCGCGCTCCTTCACCGCCGCATCCAGCAGCTCCGAGCGCTCGGCAAATTCCTGGTCCAGCTGGTCCCTGGCCTTGGCAGCCGCCGACTTCTCACGCTCTGCCTCGGCAAAGGAGTCGTCCAGCGCCGAAATCATCGACGTGACGATGGTGGGAAGCCCAGAGCGGTTTGACCTGGCGTCACCAGCCTCCGTGTCGACCCGCAGCTCGACTATGCTGGCGCTCGCCTTGCAGTGGGGGCACGCGAGCCCCCTACCCTGACGCTGTGATGCAGTCTTCCACGCTGCAAGGCTGCAAACGGCGGGTATGTGAGGGGCGGGAAGGAGGGTGGACCATTTTTCGGGCCGGAAGCGGAGCCTCGACGGCTGGTGGTCCGCCCATTGTATTGCACAATCCGTGCCAGCGCTCTCGCTTGCTCCAGACGGCGCGCCGAAACCCGCTGCTCGGCCCAAACGCTCACCAGCCGGAGTGGAACACGGTTCCGCAGGCGGATGCAGCTGCCAGGCCCGACCCCAAGCGCATGGGTGCCATGCAAATAAGGCACGTGCCCTCCCCGTCCAGCCCATCCCCCGCGAGGTCCGCCATGCCGGGCGCAGCCGAGTCGACGGTTTGTGCGTGCCTCTGCCGGCCAGTGGCGGGAAAGGCTCTGTTCGAAAGATCAGCACTTGCTCGGCCGGCGCACTCAGGCCCGTGGGCATGGCGGTTGCCCCGTTTTCGTGGCTTGGCGCCGATGTTACGGCTGACTCGGTCGCTGCCGCACGCCTGGACATGCAGCGCGCCGTTGGCAAGGAGCTGGGGCCCGACGGCCTGGCGGACTGCTGGGCCGGAAGCGTCCTCGATGATGGCAGGGAGCACTACCCCGTGCCTCCAATGTCCGAAATCATTGACGGTATCACGCCCCACATCTTCGGCGGGGTCGTTGCCCTCGTGCGGGCGGCAGACCCCTCATCAGCCGCCGAGGCCGCCGAGCTCGCAGTTCTCTGTTCGCTTGTTCGCCCAGCGCACGCCGCGCGCCTTGGCCTCGCCTCCCGGCTGCTTGAGGCCTTGAGCACCGCCCTCGACCAGGCGTCGGGCGACTACAGCCCTGACACGCCGGATGCAACGCGGCTCGCCGAGCGCCTCGCCGGATGCCTCGCGTGCCTGGTGAGCCCAGCGGCGAGCGCCGATTACAGGCGCACAAAGGGCTGATACGAGTGTTTGTCGCGTCGTGGCTCGTGACCCGCGGC
>Ga0136560_1001400_pt1 | contig 12395 bp, 20 predicted proteins | sample AntRauMeHopE1497_FD_104925 | JGI IMG/M metagenome (GOLD analysis project Ga0136560, IMG submission 104925) | Saline lake microbial communities from Rauer Islands, Antarctica - Metagenome Hop E1 #497 | ecosystem: Environmental > Aquatic > Non-marine Saline and Alkaline > Saline | place...
TGAACACCGTCCGAACGCAGCTGCGCCAGACGCTCCTCAGCCGCCGCAAAATCGTACCTTAGGGTCTGGATCTCGGACCACAGCCAAGAAGCCGCCTCCTCCATTCGCTGGGGTTTCTTCCTGTATTCAGCATCAAGAGCTGCAATGAGAGCATCCCAACGCGTCTTTCCATCCGATGCTCCACCCTCAACCTCTCGCTCTCCTAGCTTGGTGATCTCGGCCGGTGCCGTCGTCTCGATGAACTCGGCGATGCGACCATCCATGAGCGCAGCACTCATGCTGCCCTGCGTGATCACGTACATGAGATCCCGAGTGTCGGCAGACGAAGACGAAGACGAAGATAGCCTGCGTGGTGCCTGGCCGGGATCGCGCTGGCCAAGAACGAGTCCACGACTGCCACTAGCGAAGAACCGCGATTGGCCGATTGTCCAGCGAGCAAAGGCCGACCGATGCACCGTTTCAATTGGTACGGATGCTCCGCTGGGGGCTGCTGCTGACTGTGTTCCCCCGAACACGATGTAGCCGAGCTACTGCTAGGTGCGGAGAGATTCAAATGCCGGCGTTTCGATGGCATCGCTGAGCAGACTCACTGCTATGCTTCGCCGGGCAAGACACCTGCGCACCGAGGGTGTCGACCCTGAAGGTACAGCCAGGTGTCGTGTGCTTGCCACATAGTCTGCAACCTTGGCGCAGCCCGCCTACGATCCGCCCAACTTCACACATGCCTAAACCCGCCTGGTCCTCCTGGAGGCCTGCAGTTTCACCCACTCTCGTGTGAGCTCTGGGTGATCGTCGACAGGGGAAGAACCGGTCGGGTCTGCTAGGACGTCTGCGGCATCCACAGAGGACGATGCATCGGGCACGCTGGACTAGAGACTGGATGCCATGGCTTGCAGCATGGACGCCGGACTGGCTCCGGATTCGGCCCCAAGGAACGCACCACCACTTGACTTCGATCGGTGGTGCTGGTGATGTCCATGCTCGTGCCGGTGCTGTTGGACTGTCGACCGACCGCTCCTTCCATCCGTTTCGTCTTCACTATGTGAGAAAGGACTTGCCTTGCTCTTACCACTGCTCTCGCTATTCGAGCCCCCGAGTAGCACCGCCCCCGCTGATACAGGAGAGGGCGCGTTACTCTTCCCAGAGCTGGACGACACGCTTGCAGATCGCCCAGAGCCACCCACTGCCTAGTCCTCAAGTGCCTCGCATTCGGTCAGTCGCATGCCAAGGTCCACCATAGAGAACACGCCAGAATCATTCTCGTTCGCGCGCTTGCCCTTCCGCTGTACTCCCCAGATGCCCTTTGTGAGAGGCCTGAGCTTCGCCTTGAGACTCCTCGCTTCCTCAGGCAGCATGGCGACAGATCCGGCAAAAGCGCGAGCGAAGATCGCCGCCGTTTCCGCAGCCAATGCAGAGTTAACATCGCCGTATACAAGCAGCTGCACCCTCACCTTAGAGAAAATGAGCTCGGCGTGCTGCTAAAGCAACGTAACCAGCTCGGGTGTGGTCTTAGATGCGTACTTGTTAGCTGCTGCCCGCCTCTACGGAATGGAGAATCGCGTCGTTCCAGCAGCCAGGCGCGCGAAGTACGACGCTCGAGCGTAGACCTACTGCGCCCGTTCGGCGTTCTCGAAGCTAATGAGCGACGACTATAGATTCGCATTGACTCGACGTGCGGTGATATTAGGCTTCACGATGCCTTGCAACACCGTGTCGATCCAGAGGGGCATGTGCTGCGTAAACCCATTAAAACTAAGGGACAAGCCAGACCCCTGCGCATCTTGAGAGACCGAGTACCCGTAACTTGCCTTGGCTCCCTGATATGCCACCGTCTGTAGCGTGTCCCCGATGGCGTCTAGCAGCAGAGAGGTAAGCACTGAGTGCTTCGCCGTCTTTGATATCCCTTCCGATGTCAATTGCACGGATACAACCTGCTCGGGCCTGCGGAAGATCGCATCCTGCTTCTGCCAAACCTCCATGCCAGCTGCTGACAGGGGCTCGGGCTACTCGCTGCTTTCGGCTTGACGTGTCGATGAAAAACGCGCCAAGGCATCGTTCCCAGACGTGTCCCCGCTGCCCTGGCCTGATGCCTTCACTGTGCTCGCCGCGTTAGAGGACGGCGATGGTGCGCTACGAAGGGCTAGTGCGATCGACTCGGCAGCCACAGGGAGCGGAGTCTCGACGAAGGCCTCGTCTGGATCTGCCTGCACAGCAGCAGCCTGGCTGGAGTTTTTGTCCTCGATCGGAAGCGGCTCCAGCAAAGTGGGAATGAAGGGGTTCCTGATCGGCAGGTGGAGGTCGTCACCAAAGCTGGCCTTAGACAGCTGCTGTAGCTTAGCATCGGGAACCCGGCTAGACGCATAGCTCGTCCTGTACACCGGTTCTACCTGGGTTAGACTCGAGGCATTGATGGCCGATGACACTAGAGTGACCAGCATGCGTGTTGGTGTCATAGATTGGAGGACGTGCGCGATCCCTACGGGGTCGAAGAGCTGCCTGGAGGGCGGACTCAGCATATCGATCGGAGGGCGAGTGTGCAGCGACCGAGCCATGGACGAAGCAATGTCAGCAGGCTGGCCTTTGACAAAGTACTTGAACCCTGCCTCTGCCACCTGTACCTACTCGTCCCATATCCACTTCGGCGGCGCCTGCAGCTTCCTGAGCATGTTGCAGTAACCAAATACTGCCGACAGGCACGTTTCGAGCACTTGCTCCTGATGCGATGTGTTCCCTCGCATAGCAGTCGGTGACAGAGTCATGTCAACTCCCATGAGCGAGAAACCAGAGGAGTCCAGGTCGATGCCTGCACTGATTCCCTCCACCAGTCCCAGGTCATGCTTGAGGTATGAAAGGACGCTACCGTCTCCTTCGTCACCAAGCAGCATCGAGACGTAGCCAGCGGGGTTACGCCTATACCTGAGGAGCTGGGATGGAAGTGGCCACACGATCGAAATGGTGTGTGACTCGGCGATCGGCGAGGCCCGCACAACCCTTCCGAGGGTACTGGCAGCAGGGAACACACGACTCGGAGCAATATCAGCTACCTCATAGTTGTTCCCTATAACGACCGATGCGCCTGCTTTTGTCTGCCCCTTCGGTAGCCCGGAAATGCCTTCGAGTTTCCTCGCCGTGTTCGCGGTGCTTTTGCCGTGCTCGCTCGAAGCACTTGCTTCTGGCGACCCACTAGTCCGCACGCCACCCCCCGCATTGACCCCACGCTCTTGCAGCAGCACTGGAGCACCTGCTCCACTGGCTGCGCTCGCCTCTCGTGCTGAAGCCTGTCTGCCCGCGCTCACTCCCTCGAGCACTTGCTTTGCCATCGAGTGGAGCTCATCTAATGAATGCCTTCCCACTAGGACGGCTTTCATTTTCGGCGCCACGTAGTGTTCGCCGTGAAAGGCCCTGAGCGCATCCATTACACCTGTTCTGTTGAGGGTGGTTAGATCACCTGTCGAGAATCGACTAAACGGGGTGCCAGGTTGCGACGATTGCTTGAGCAATTGAAACAGTCGCCAGCCGTCGCTCAGGAGATTTTTCTAGTGTTCAGAATGCACCGCTCGCATTTCTCGACCCACCATACCTCCATCCAGTGTTGGTGCCACAAAGAACTGGGCAAACCTGTCCAGTGCGCCGGGAAGGGCCGACCATTCAACCGAAAAATAGTAGTTCGTGTGCTCAGAGTCTGTGTATGCGTTCGAGTCTCCGCCGTGATCCCCCAGCCACTGCCGGTAACCGCTCTCATCTGGATATTTCTTGCTGCCAAGAAACAGCATGTGCTCCAGCAAATGGGCTAAACCTTCGAATCCAGATGGGTCCCTCCAACTGCCAACTCCCACATCCACGGCGCAAGCGGCTTTGTCCGTTTCTGGATCCGAAATGAGCAACACTTCAAGGCCATTTGTCAAAAACACTCTCTAGAAACCCCTCTTGTCTGACTGGCTTTTTAAAACATGGTTCTCGTCGTCATCACCGATGGATGTGAGCTTCGCTTTGGTAACCAACTGCGAAATGAAACGAGAATGCTGGCCAAAATGGCTTCAATTCGTACTGAGGCGTGACATGAACTCGCGTGCAATAAAATTTCATACACTCACAACTACTAGTGCCACGAATATAGAAAGAATCACTGCAATCCCACAGAAGCTACCGCTGACGGTCCAAGGTTTCTTTAGAACTGGCTCTTCAGGTCCTAGTTTGTGGTCACTTTGACTGTTATCTCTACCACTAGGTCGTAGACCCATAAGCTCTTCCTCTTCGAGAGCGTCCTCTTGACGCGGCGCATGGGATGCCATGTTGAGTGGCATTTCTGCATGAAGCCGGCACCGCACTTTTTCCGGTTTGGTCAATTTGTGACGAACACTTCTGAAAACGGAGTCCTCGTCCAGAAGGCTCGCATTCGCTGGTTCATCGTACACTTACGTGCTCGATGAATGGAGCACTGAATACAAGCGAATAAGTATGCCTCGGGTAGCCAGAACTTTGGTCGCCGCAGATGCAAGGGCATCTAGAAAACAGCAAAGCCGACGGCGCATCCCGAAACCAGCTGGGACTCCAGCAGCTTCGAGTTCCAATCGCTTTGTATTAGGGAGTTCTGAGGAGCTGGTCGCTGAGGATGCCAGAATGTCCAGGGAGGTTAGATTATTTACAGCGGAAGATTGTTGCGCTATGCGTTTACATGCATGCGATCGCGTCAAGTCAAAATTCAATTTCTCCATTTTGCAGACAATCGAATTTGTATCTCGGTTGATTCGTCGGGTCAAGTTCAGACTTACGCTGTTCAGGTTCGTTGATGAGTTTATTACAGTAAAAAGAATGATGGCAAGGCTTCGTCGCATACTTGCGTATTTCGTCTTCATGTTTTTCTTCACCGTATCGACTGTATACGTTTTTCAAGAACAAGTAAGCGATGCTCCGTGCGGAATGTGCGCCAACTGGATACCCAGTAAGAGCAGTACGCACTAGCATTTGCTTAAGTTCATCAGTCGATTGGATTCTGCAACCCTTCGCAGGACCTATACCACATGGCCAGCAACCTCAAGGGTCAACTCGTTGGGACTGAGTTTGAGATGCAAGACAGCGGCACAAAGAAAACCTTCGCTGATGTGGAAACGATTGCGGAGGTCAATCAGTGGTTACGCGGCCCGTTTGCGCGGACGCTTTTTTCTGGCTCAAGCCTTTGGGTGGAGGAATATGCATCTTCCTAGAATCCGCGCCCGGGATCGATTTTTGGATACAACATGTTGGTAGGAGGGGTGCGAATTTCACAGTTGCGCATGGAGTCAGCGCTGGATTACTCATGTCCAAGAATGCTGAGCAAGTTGTTTCCAGCTGAAATCAATGCAACTCTGCTGGGCAACCGCAGCGATGTCAATTCTGACAGCGGCTCTGGCCCGCTGCTACCAGCCGCCGCTCAGCCATTTTGTGTAGGTGACAACGGAGACTTCACTTTTGCAGCCGAAGAACGAGATGCCATTGGACCCTTCCAGTGGCAAGGGTTACCAGGCAACGATTCGATGCTGTATCACGAAGTTGTGGACGAGCGAAACCCTTTCGGCCTAGGGTCCAGCAACGGAGCCGGGGTCCGTGGTCCAACCGGCGAAACATACCCAGCCCCAGCATACCCGATCGTGCTACCGAATCGGAACTACACCTTGGTGCTTGGTATTCTAGCAGAGATGGAAAGAGCCGAATATTTTGACCTATAGACGAAGATGCTTCGGGTGGACTTCGTAGTGTACAACCCACATCTGGACAAGTTCCATTCGGTTGTAATCATTTTTGAAGCCAACAGGGGTGGGGGTATAGAGAGGGGGTATTACCATAGCACGGCAACCCTGCATTCGCCGTTCGAATCGAAAGAGTGGTTCACCGTAGCATCTGAAATCATGGTGATGGCATTCTTTGCCTGGTTCATCATAGAGGAGATCATGCTGCTTCGGACCTACGGTTTCTCGCATTTGATTCAAGCTGAGACCGTGATGCACCATATTAATATCATAAGCTACTGCTGCGTATGGATTTTCCGGCTGATGGCAATGGGCACATCGCCGTCGCTTGATGATGTCGACGCTTCTAGCCGCACGTACTACGCCTATGTCATCCCGGTCCGGTGGAAGCACGGCGCGGTTCAGATCAACGCTATCAACGCCGTGCTGGCATGGATGAAGGTAGCGAAAGCACTCACGATCATTCCTTAGTTTTAGACTGTGCTTGGAACTCTCGGCAGGTCCTTCTTCGCTGCTGTGCCCTTCCTCATTGTGTTCCTTGTCTTCGTATACGCCTTCGCCAGCTCGTACTTGCTAGTGTTTGGCTCACAGCTGGGAGACTACCGCAACATCGGGTTCGCATCTTGGAGTCTCTTTAAGACGATTCTCGGGGATTTTGAGCTAGACGAGCTCGCGACAGCTTCCTACTTCCTTGGTCCTGTTCTGGCTGTCGGGTTCGTTGCTCTCGCCCTGTTTGTTATCCTGAACATGCTGGTAGCAATCGTGCTAGATGCCTATCAAGAGGAGGTGGACCAGCTCAAGAGGCAACCTCCTCATCCTGTACTGCCCTTCCTTTCTGCGTACGCAAACATTGGGATTCTGTCGTGTTGCGGGGTTGAATGTAGGCGTTGGTACAGGGATCAAGAGCAACTGTGTGGACCCATCTGTGGGTTGCAATGCTCGAGACGGCATTTAGTTCTCGTCGAGCTCATGTGCACACCAGCAGGTATGGAGCCGCAGCTACCAGGTCTATCGGGGGATTCACAGCGCGTCCCAGATACCGCACAGCCGAGCGAAGTGGACAAGCAGAGGTCTAGCCAGACAGCAGATGGAACAAGGCCAGCAAAATCCGAATCTCAATTAAATCAGCCGAGCATAAGGGAAGCACTTGCTCAGCTCATTGGCAGTCTGTCGGAGCAGGATAGGACCTCGCTTATGCAGCGGATGCAAAGTGATCAAGCTGACCGAGCCGGCGGCCGCGGAGCAACATCCTTGTCACCTGAGGGTCCGGAACCGAAGTAGTCCGACGGAGTCGCAGCAGTCCCAGTCGGTGCCCGCAGTGCCGGCAAAGGTCGTTAATAATTTGACCGGATCTGGTTTGGGCTGAAGCGGCTTGAGCGGGGCAAGGAAATGTTGTCGGTTAGTCACTCAGATGTACACACGGGCTTGAGTACACACGAATGGTTCTACTCGACATCTATGAGCCAATAATGCTTAGTATTGCTTATGCATGTTTCAACACACCACTTTTCCAACTACCTCGCAACACTGGGTCCGGCAATGTTGGCATGCATGCCTCTAGTCCTGCGGCTATCCCAAGGACAGACAGATCGCTCCCAGCCACCCCGAGCAGCTCCATCCCGATCGGCACCCTTTCCGAGCCAGGGTCACCGGGCGCAGCTGTTCGTCGCAATCTTGCGAATCCACAAGGCACCGTGATAGCAGGACCCGTAACACATGGTGCTAAGCTTGCGTTCCTCTGGTATGCGCGGGTGCATGACGTCAGCCCGCCTCCGCAGTGCACGGCCTGGCCGCTGCTTCCTCTGCAGGCCGCAGCAGGCACCAAGCACGAGGGATACAGGAGGCATTTGACGCTGGCCTTCTCCATTGCAGCCTCAACCTCCGCCCGAATTGCTTCTCGTGCATGCACAAGGGCAAATATGTAAGATGCCCGATCGATCGCGTGGGCGGGTCGCATTCCTCTGTCGATTGCTTCTCGCTCCGCTGCAGGCACCTGAATACTTGACACTACCGATGCGACTGTGGTTCGAATTGTGATCATCTTTGGCTTCTTCTCTGTGCCCTCCTCCGCCTCTTCGTCCTCCTCAGCCTCCTCATCGTCGCCTGCCGGAGTTGGGGACTCGTCAACAACCTATCTATCCTCATCCAGGCGCTGCTACAGAATGAATGTTGACAGCTCTCGCAGCAGCTCATGCTCTCGTACTACCTCGCACACCTTGTGTGCCACAGCAGCAACCGTGTATCCATCAGAGTCGTCCGTGAGGACAGAAAATGAAGGATCCACGGGAGCAGATGATCCACTGGCTGATCCTGCTACGGTCGTTACCGCCGGCGCCGGGACATCGATAGCCAGCCCAAGTTTCGCCCCAATCTCAGGCATCTAGGGCAATTTGACATCGACGATTATGGCGCCCTCCGCAGCTAGCTTTGCACATGCCTCATCAAAGGCCCGCATCACGCATGGGTCGGCGCCTCCACAGAGCACCTCCCGGTCGATGCCGATACGGACCCCTTCGAGCGCTGCCTTCGCCTCTGCCACACCAGCTCGCTTCGTTTGCAGAGCTGTTATGCGTTTCCTGGCCATGCGACCCCTACCAATAGCTTGGATTCTCACGGCCGCCTGCCTCTCTCTCTCAATGGCCTGTTTCGCCTGTTCCTCCCGCACCTGAGTGCGACCCTGCCTCCCTCTCACGATTGCCTGCACCCGTAGTGCTGCCTCTGCCTCTGCCTCACCGTATGTGTGAAGCCTGGATGCACCTGCATCCGACGCACCTCCATCCGACCCCTCACCCTCCTATGCCCCACTGATGTCATCACCGGCAGGTGCTGGCTCACTAGTTCGCTCAGCCGAGCTTGGGGGGCTTCTCGACAGCAACAGCTTTCGCTTCTCTTCCTTGAGTTGCGCCACCCGTGCTCTGGCGTTTCTCTGCCGAGCAATGGATTGTATACGAACAATGGCTTCTTCTTCTTCCACATCTCTCGCATCTTTACCCTCTCCGCGGGACGCTTTGCACATGGCCGAGTCCGTCAGCACGATATCTTCAACTGTGCGGGCCATGATACTTACGGCATCCAGCGTGCTCGAAGACAGAAGGATGCCTTCGGTCGGGTATCGATTCACGGATGGTCGGAATCCAACAATGCCGCAGCATGATGCCGGAGCGCGTGCGTCGCCTGATGAATCCACTGCAAGCGCAACAGGAGCAATACGAGCAGCGATCGCAGCTGCGGCTCCGCCGGCAGAACCACCTGTGGTAGCACCATGCGACGACCACGGGTTTTCTGACGGCCCTCGCAGCGTTGAACGAGTAGTGCAGCCAAGACACAGCTCGTGGACTGAAGTTTTGGCCATGAATACAGCTCCAGCGGATCTCATTCGCGATACCACGACAGCATCATGCTCTGCCGCCCATTGAGTGAGGGCAGCGTTACTGCGACACAGGCAGCGATAGAAGACAACATAGATATTTTCAACATGTCTGCCTCATTGGGGTGCAGTCTAAGGCAGTTGCTGGTCTCACCTTGCTGTTGTGGGCAGGCCTTTCGTATTGATCGTATCACTAACCAGAAACGGAACTCCTGCCAACGGACCATCAGAGGACGAATTCCCTCCTAAAGTTTCATACGACTGCTTCATGCGCTCTTGGGCATCCGATGGCGTAAACTTCGGAGGAGTAAGTTTGGCAAACTTCACATCGTCGAATCTCTGAATGCAAGCGGCCAGTATATCCCCTGTCTATGTCTCAGACGACTTCACCGCATCAGCGAGATCCGATGCAGATAAGGCAAGCAATCGATGCCCTGCTGCCATACGTAACTTCTTCCAGCCGTGGATGCTTGGGCTCATAATTATCGCAGGATCCGTTGAGGTGGTAGTAGCGTGGGGTTTATTCCCAAACACGAATTTGGAGCCGTTGGATCCTTTCAGTGATCCCTTCGTGATATGCCGCTTAGGCGCAAAAAGAGAAGTAAGGCAGTGGGAGCATCGAGTGATGATATGTTCCGTGCATCGGCTCGTTTGCGAGCGCAGACATCTAGAGTAGAACGAGAAATTGCACGGGCAAGAGCTCAGAGCGAGTTCATGCGTGCCAGGCAATCTAGCGCCGTTGGTGTACGGGGTGCTGGTATCCGGACATCATCGTCAGTATCTAAATAGCTTGAGGATACTATTCTTGAAGAGGTGGCATACTAGCTGCGACAAGCCCGCCCGAACCAAGATGCTTGGAATGCAGTGTTTATTGCCATGGATAAGAATCGATCTGGCAATCTAACCAAGCTTGAGCTCCTCGAGGGTCTGCGAAGCCTTGGCTGCGACGTAAGCACATCTGATGTATCGGCCCTTACGAGGAAGTTTGACCGTGATGGCGATGGACTAGTGTCGTACGGCGAGTTCGTCAGGGAGCTGCGAGCGCGGGCCAACTCCGGCTCGCCAAGGGGCGGGAGAAGCTTCTCCACTAGAAATCCCCCTGCAGGGTATACATCCAGGTCGAAAGCTCACCCGCTTGAAGATGACTTTGTGGATGCAGCAAGGCGCATCATTCGCGCCACAGGGGCGAGTAGCACAGCGGCACTTCGAAAGGTGTTCCAGCTCGTAGACGCCTCCGGGTCTGGGCGGCTGTCACGAGAGGAATTGCGCCGTGCGCTAGGAGACGCGGGTTACACGCCGACTGTTGCAGAGGCGGAGCTACTGATGCGCAGACTAGATCAGAATAAAGACGGTAGAGTCGACTGGCGAGAGTTTGTCGAACGATTGAACAGCATCTCTGGTCTATGGGGGGGTGCAGGAACAGAGCTAGAGCCCGGCGGCAGGAGAAGTAGCAGGAGCCCAACAGCAAGGCGAATGGACGTGTCTCTTGAGGGGAGAGCAACTGACCGCTTGTTGTCGTCCTCGTTCTCTCGAGGCGGCAGTCGGGACCGGGACCGGGACCGGGAGCGGGACCGGGATTTGGATGGTCGCAGAGGCCTCGCTTGGGCAGACCGGGACGGAGACGCTCAGGAGAATCTCAGGGAGAGAGACAGCCGCGCCTCCCAGGCTGACGAAACCGCAAAAGCAATCATATCGCGGCTTCTCATTCGGATCGGCGAGGCAGCGTATGACAAATACGAGAGCGAGCCAGGGTAGGATGATTGGCGAGGAGGCCGGGGAGTGCGAGGGCGAGGGCGAGAGTCCCGCAATTGGAGAAATGTTCGCCGCACGGATCGCAGGAGCCTCCTGCGGAAAGCTTTCGATAGGATGGATGTGGATGGTGACAGGTCCCTGGGAGAGCGTGAGCTGCTTCGCATGGTTTAGGGAACAATGGGAGTTTCTCTGTCGCGTGAGGAATCCAAAGCGCTGATGCGACACCTGGATAAAGACGGCAGCGGTTAGGTAGAGATGCAAGAGTTCATCGATGCCATCGCGCAGGCAGGCCTGGATGCACTCGTAGAGAACGCTGCGGATTCCGCTGCTAGTTCCCCCCGGGGTCACTCGGCATCTGGGGAACAGGCAATGCTCGCCCTGGTCGGCCGCATCGCAAGAGCGGCACGGAAGAATCGAGTGTGGTCCCCCAGAGCAGGAAGGTCCTCCGGGGATCACCGGAGCGCCTTCCTGAAGGCATTCAAGGGGATCGACTCTGATGGGAGCGGACGGCTGACCAGAAACGAGATCCGTCGTGCCATGGGCGAGCTTGGCTACGATCTTTAGAACGAAGAACGAGAGGCAGATCTCATCATGCGGCACTTCGACACGAATCGCACCGGCTCCATATCGTACACGGAGTTTGTGGACGCGCTGGTAAAGGCAGCGGCATAGGAGGCTGGTTAGGCAGCAGGCAGAGCGGACGATAAGGCGAGGACTGACGCCATGATGGGATACGCAGGGGCATCGGATGACGTGGACGAGATGCGACTGGGACAGGAGTCGCTCAGGATGTTGTAGGCAGAGGCTGGCCAGTGCGTCTAGCAGCTCGTGGCAGCGGCTCAGCGGCTCGGTGACTCGATGGCGAAGGCGAGGGGCGGCGGACCGATGCCGGCCTGGGCCTCAGCGCAGGCAGCCGCCAGCCCCGCCATATTCGGAGCCGACTGCCTGAAGCAGCTGCTGGACAACCAGGCGAACCCAAGGGGTCTCGTAGACTCAATGCGCGACGGATACATCTAGCTGGTGGGCGCATCCGGAGCTGAAATTGCCGAAAAGGCCGTCGGTGGTGGCAGCCGGTCTCCTCGGGGCCGCGTGCCGTCTTTGCCCCTGGATAGGGGACCGTATGGCGACCCGTATGGACGGCGTGCTATGCAAGAACTGCCAGATCACGCCTGCCTGGATCAGGCCGCCGCAAGAAAATTGGGTGCTCTGCTGCTGGTAGATCCGGAGTCAGCTCGACGGCAAGCTGGCTCGATGGTACCCGTGCAGCGATAGGCCGTAGAGGGGGTGCTGCAGCGGATCGGAGTCAGCGTATAGCCCTATGATGGTGCTTGGTCAGCCCTGGTGGGCTAGCTTGCCGTAGCTGGGCGACCATTGTCCTCGAGCGGGGTCCGAGCAAGCTACCCATCGTTCGGAATGGGATCTACTATGGGCATGGGCATGGGTGGTGGTATGGGTGGTCCTCATGGGCCAATGGCTCCGGGATCCGAAGTGCTCTCGGGTGCAGCCCTAGTTAGGGTGATCAAAGCCGCGTCAGGTGCAGGTAGTGGTCA
>Ga0136560_1001401_pt1 | contig 12389 bp, 13 predicted proteins | sample AntRauMeHopE1497_FD_104925 | JGI IMG/M metagenome (GOLD analysis project Ga0136560, IMG submission 104925) | Saline lake microbial communities from Rauer Islands, Antarctica - Metagenome Hop E1 #497 | ecosystem: Environmental > Aquatic > Non-marine Saline and Alkaline > Saline | place...
GACGGACTTCCGATCAAGGATTCTCAGACGCGGAAAGGATCAATCCCTGGCAGACAACACCTGTCAAGGATTCGGCGCGGTGCTTACCTGATGAAAGCACTTGCTTCTATTGTAGAGTCGGAGAGCTGCGGGCTCGCGGCGTCCATGCTCGCCTCGAAGCTCGGATGCTCATACGCTGCAATCCTGCGGGGCGGGTCCTGGGACGCCGAGGAAGACACTGCCAGCGCTGTTGGTACGCGCAGGACCGCATATAGCTCCTTCGTGTCTTTACCTGTGGCAGAGGGTACATCCAAGGAACAACCAGGAGTCGCGAGTGCACCACCTCCGCTCAACGTAGTTCCGACATGGGCGCGGACACAGTCTCCACAGTCTCTATCTCAGTCGATCCAGGAGCGGCACGAGGGTGAAGCTCGAATTCTTGCGGGCTCCTCTGAATCCGAACCAAGGCTAGATCTGGGCCCAAATCCGAATGAGGCAGCAGATTTGCACAGTCCTACCGATACCGACGAACAGCCGATATCAGGACCGAGCCCAAGCGCCCCTCCGCCGGTATCAGGACCGAGCCCAAGCGCCCCTCCGGCTGCTCATCGCCGCGGATATGCCCCTGACGCGCAGACGGCCGCTTTCGTGTCAGCTGACAGATTGCTCCGGCTCAGGTCAGAATCCGGTATCAGAATCGGCTCGCAGGGCAATCCCGGAGAAACGGACGCCGCCGCAGAACAAGCGATGAGCACTTGCGGAACCTTGCTGGTCCAACGCGGCATCCGGCAACTGGAGGACATTCTCGGCAGGGCAGGCAGACAACTCGGAATATTTAAGCCCGAGCGCCGGCGGTCTAAGCTGGGTGTCGGTGTCGGCCCTGAGCCAATCCGCCTCTAGGCAGCAGAGCAGGATCACGTCCAGCTGGAGACGGACATGCCCTTGTCCGAATCTGGATCCGGAGCCAAATCTCCACCCGACCCATCCCTGCTCCGGTCGTCATCGTCATCATCAGCATCAGCACCATCGTCATCATCAGCATCAGCATCAGCATCAGCATCTGTATCTGTATCAAGATCAAGATCACTGGTTGATGACGAGCAGGGATTGGAAGAAGGCGATGGCGATGAGGAGGCCGAAGTGGCGGGAAAGTCTCGTATGTCGTCGCCACAGCATGCAGTGACAAGGTCGCACTACTCAACTGATGCAATGCCCAGCAAATCGATTCCAGGCAGTATCGATGCAAGTTTGGCACAAGCTGTTACAGGGTTGATCGATGCAGAGCCACAGCAAGGGGACAGTTTCATAGCGCATACTACGACGAAAGATGGAGGATTCGGCTTCAGTATGGGGACAGAACTTGACACGTGTTGGCTTCTCCAACCACCGTTGCCTGGAGATAAATTTCCAACCGCTGGAACTGATGCCCGAGCTTGCTCAGGTACAGCATCTGTGGATCCAGCCTATCTTTCGCAAGGCAGGCGCCGTCAAGTGCATGCTTTTTTTGCCAGTGGAGGCACCTGGGAACGCGCTAGGGTATCCTACTTGGCGGCCGCCGCATCGCACGAGGCGTGCTGCGGGGAACTCTAGGCTTGCGCGGTGCATTGTATTGCACAGGCTAGGGCCGGAGATTTTGAGGATTCTATGGACTCTATGGCACTCGAAGGAGAATCTGTACCAGAAAATGCAGATGTAACAGTGCTCAAATAGGTCGCTACTACTGCAGGCGCGCTGCAGCTCGCATCATCTATAGCTGTGCATGCACTTGAATCTCGGCAGCGCTGCAGCGATTTTCTAGCCAAAGCGCACTGGTACGGCAGCGGCAGCTTGGCATCGAAAGGGTGCGCTTGGTACTTGTGGCAGCAGAGGGAGGAAGCTAGTTTTTCGTCATCTTCGCCGCCGTCCTAGGTAGCGTCAGACCGATCGGCAGTTGCGAGAGCATGGGCCCGGCTCGCACCCCTACAATGCCTTGGTAGGGCTATTCTGATGCAGGGCGCGGCTGTTGCATGCGCCACTTCAGCGGTTGATGCACGGTATCCCGGTGCAAGGCACAGGCACGCTGTCGATTTGCTGTGTCAACTTGACGATCAAGCTGGGCTGGGGTTGGGTACAACTGATGGTGGTACGAACGGTGGAGAGGCTTCGGCCGGTATGGTCTTGCCAACCACCCCAGGGAATGTGATAGCCGGTCTTACTGGTCCCCCTAGATCACCTGCACCAGCTATTCGGCAGCAGATCCCATCAAGCGGACACGCCTATCGCCGGAAGTGGTCAATGATACTAGATTAGCAATTGCAGGCAGAATCGATTCAGAACAAGAAACCACTCGGTGGTACGCAATGCTGGAGCCAACTGTAGCTGGAGCAGGCGTCCGACGACATCCGGGCAGCCGCCAGGGCATGCGTGTCCAACTCCCACTCAGTTGCACTTCTCAGTTCGCACGTCGTTGGCGTGCTGTCTGATCGTTTTTACAGCTCAGATTAGCACAAACGTATTGGCAGCAACTCGAGTTGTTTTGCAGCCCAATCAGAGTCGAGCAGCAAACTCGATGAAGCGGCTTTACACATGCGCTCGTGTGGCGGCCTCTTCGCAGCCACCGCGATCGTGACCCGCCTGGCAGCGCAATGCGATGAGCGACTTTCTCGCGGGCGGTCGCGCTTCTTCGACTCTGCACCAACGTCCGTTTTGATTCCAGAGTTCAGGAATGTTTTGGCTGCGGCTGGCAGTTTCAGGGATGCTGCTAGTGGAGAGCTGCTGGCAAAATTGCTGACAGGTGCAGCCTAGGAAGAGGACTGGCTCCAGGTCACGAGACGGAGCTCTCGCTGGGGGCTATCGGTGCACCCAGAACATCTGTCGCTGATAGATCGAGATAAGAATAGTGGCAGTATGTGCCCTGCAGTGCAATGCGTCGATATTCGAGTGGTAGAGGCTGAGGTATTGGAACTGTTGGCTTTTCCAGCAGGCATAGGCTTGGAAGCAGATGCGAGCGGTGGTACGGTCGACAGCAGGTCAAAGAAGTATAGTCGTATTCTGGACCGCTTCTGCAGCATGCTGTCGGAGCAGATGGATGCAATCAAGCCTTCTAGCAGCAGCAAGGCCTCGTTAGGGCAGGGACCAATAATCGGTCAGAGAGCTGTTGGAATTGAGGAAAATCCATGTCCAAGTGCTCCCCCCGCTGCAGAGAATAGCCACAGCAAGCTGACTACATAGCTTGCTCCTAGCACCAATGCAAACGACAGCAACACCAGCGAGCCATTTGCATTGGTATCGCCGACAGATGACCTTACCATAGGTGAGACATCTTACCCAGGCCGTGCTTTGATCAATGGGATCCGGTATCCGACTATAAGTCACTCCCACGAGATTCTTCAGCCGTATGCTGTGTCGTTGCCAAGGTTCAATCCAGATCTTGGCAAAGGTGGGCATATGAGTACGGGTATGGAACCTTGCAACTCCTTTGTTGTGGAGGTTGATCCGAGCATGGATTCCACGGATGGAGCGCCGAGTGCTCCGATTGCCTCTCTTCTCTAGCCAGAGGGAGCACCATCGGCTCCTTTGGCTGCAGATGACATAGACACAGCAGATATGCATTAGGGCGGAGGAGCGCCGGCAGCTTTGTGGCCGCGTGCCGTCGTGGGAAGCAGTGGTTCAGGGTAGAATTAGCACAAGGTATCGAGTCAGCCAATGTGGGCTGATTCACCTCGTCAGAGAACACCCCTGCTCGCCCTGCCTAGGCAGCAGAGCTTTCCCACGGCTATTCGAGATGCCTTGGGTACTCCAGGTGAAACCGGCGCTGCGCCTCCATCTCTGGGTATCCGAAGATAGCCTGCCCAGGGAACAACGATTGAATCCACCATGAGTTCACCTAGTCGGGAATGCGAGCCTAATCCTTTAGCCGAAACCATGTTCGGCTCCACGATGTACCCCGGTAGACTGTCTCGTCAAGGACGTACCGGCCAACAGCTGCCTGGTTCCATAATGGGACACGATGAACCTGACCATTCCATACCTGGCTCGCAGCCAGGACCGGCACAATCACCTACGTAGCACCCGACTCCGATTCCGATACCGGACGTCTCGGCACCTCGCCTGCTGGTCGACGAGCCTGGTTGCAGGACAAGCGAGAGCATCACGCTGACTTGGGATGTGCAGCCTACTCGCCGCGCTGCTGAACGTAACGTGGGCGTAGCGTCGCCGGTGAGTCAAATTCCGCCGTCCGATCCTGTCTAGGAACGGAATGCGATGTAGTCTGACTTCGTGTACCAGCTGCAATGGAGGCGAGCAACCTCGCTCTCGAACGTGGTGGCATTCGCTGGGACAGCAACGAGCGTGAGACCAGCCGTCAAGCGATCAGCCGCTGACATGTGGGTGTTCCTTTCAGAGCTTGCTACCCTTCAAAGGGCAACGAAAACGCTGCTTACACCCGGTTGCTACTACCAATTCCGTGCCAGGGCCGCTCGTCTGAAGCCACCTCTGATTGCGGAGACCGCGTTGATCTCGGGCGCATGCCCCACAGAGTCAAGTACAAACTCACAGGCAGACCCATTCTCGTATGGCAGCTGGTCAGGTCCATCAGACCCGGTTCGCACCCTGCCTGCACCACCCCCGAAACCACTTCGCTGTCGACTGACAGTGCGAGTAGAGGCCTCACAGAGAGCAAAGCTGCAGACAGTGTCGCTGTCATGGGTTCTGCCCACGCTCAATCACGGCAGCCCCATTTCGGGTGTCAGGGTATAGGTACTTGTTGCAACCCCGGCTTGGATGCATATACCAGATCTGGACCTGATTCATGATTCAAATCCGCACGCTACTACCGCAGGCACTGGCAAGTGGGTAACAGGGAAGTGGGTCGATGTCGGCACCGACGGACTGCCTGTGCCTGTTTCTTCGTTGCTCGACTCCCACTTGAATTCTGACGCTGACACCGGCAAGGGCAAGGGCAAGGCACGGGAGCTGCATTTAGTAGGCAATGACAGGGTTAACAAGTGCTCTTATATCAACCTCTAGTCTGTCCTACTGACACCGTCACCAGCCGCAGAACAAGCCCCTCTCCTCGCGATACCGCGGCCAGAGTTGCCAGGGTCATCGAGCCAGGATGGGACTCCTCTGGTCGTAGATCGAACCTCCCAGGTGATTGCTGCCACCCGGAATGACAGCCCCTGCTCTGGCTCTGCTGATTCTAATCATGATGATGAGTTGGACAAGGACGTCCATGTCCGAAAGACCTTGGAATCACTGTTGGACCCCGGTCGAGCTCACGTAATCCCAGGCCTCTGTAGACTGTCCCTTCAAGGTCTTCCATAGGATTGCATAGAAATCACAACCAGAGTGTCGCTGATGAGCAGGCTCGGCGAGGGCCCTGCGCAGCTTGCCGTCTGGCACCGACTGGACGATGGTGGGCTCTCCATTATTGAGATGCTGAGACGCCGTGGAAAGACGAAGGCTAGGTCAACAGCTGCGGCCGATACGGTATTTTCATCGCCCGTGCTTGCGCAACGCCGCCCAGCACGAGTGCTTCATGGGACTCGTTCATTCCATAGCGACCTTTTGAGTGGGCCGAGTGGTAGTGGCGATTTTGGAACCAGACCTGGGACCGGGATTGGCGACACCAGCCTGAGGGACGGCGTTTTCTCAACAGGAGCTCAGGTCGCCAGATCAAGTGTTGCTGTGGGCAGGAACAGGCCAGCTCAGACAAGGGGTCCTGTTCTCCGCACTGCAGAATCTTGGAGTGTTCGACCCGGCGGCGGGCTTTTGAGGCAGGGAACGGAAAGTACACGAATGGTCGGGGGCAAGCCCGGCTCTGACTTCGGCTCCACAACGATCTCTAACAGCGCGCTGCATCGTAAGACGACAACAAAGCCGGTCGTGGACATGGTAGCACTGGTCCATGAGTTGTATGGGATGAGCAGGAGTAGACCCACACAGGATGACACGGCACCAGAGGCATTCAGGGGGGAATGGAACCCGGGTTCTAGATCTGATTTGGACGCTAGTAGCGCAGATGCTGGAATGGCTACACAGCTGGAGCTCGCGAGGCTAGTGTCTACGCTGGATTGCCGCCCTAATGAAATCACGTATGACATCCCTAAGGTTCTCATTGGACAGGGTGGGTTCGGGCGAGTGTGGAGGTCGGCTGTGGGAGGGTATCGCGGGAATACGGTCGCAGTCAAGGAGCTATATGTGAAGAGAGACTCGCAACAAGTTGCCGAGCAGCTCGATGCCATGCAGCTGGAAACAGCAACGCTATTGCCCCTTAGGCACCCCGGTCTGACCAGAGTACTTGGATATTGCCTTCGACCGCCAGAATGCTTTTTCGTGATGGAGCTGGCGACGGCCGGATCTTTGTATGATGCGGTTCTCGGCCCCTCGGCACCGGCATCGCGGTGGTCTCTATACACACGTCTTCGGATTCTGTAGGAAGTGGCTGCTGCCATGGAATACCTGCACATACATAGAGTAGTCCATCGCGACCTAAAGCCACAGAACATCCTGCTGTAGTACGCGGATCCGTCCGGGTCTGTGCTCGTGCACCAAACAAATTTGCTTACAAGAGCAGGACCAGAAGTAAGACCAGGTGTTGGGCCAGATGCAAGGCCAGCGCCAGTAAGGAGGGAGGGGGCAGCTCCTCTGGTGTCAGCACCAATGTCAGCCTAGCTACCGAAGGAGTCCACAGGCCTACGCCACATTACATCGCTGCGAGTGCCAGACCCGTGCATCACTGCGAAAGTGTGCGATTTTGGACTTGCTCTCGTTCGTCACTCCAGCCAGATTCGCACGCATTTCGGGGGTACCAGCCAGTACAGCGCACCGGAAGCATTCATATCGACCAATTTCGCAATGACAGACCGCGTGGATGTATACTCTTTCGCGATTCTGGCCTATGAGCTACTTCGAGGACAACCTGCTTGGGGTTATGGCACGAACTTCGACTCTATTCTCCTCGACGTTGCGAACAAGAGGAAACGACCTGCGCTGTTCTCGGCATGCGACTCATGTCCGACAGTGTGTTCCTCGAATGGCTATCTGGCCCCGGCCCCGGGTATCACAGGGTATTCATCAGATACCTTAGATAGAGATACAGCTGAGAAGGAGGAGGAGGAGGAGGAGGAGGTGATACGTGCAGAGGGAGAGATGTTGCGCGACCACCAGTAGTCTCAAAAGGAGGGTATTGACCTTCGTGTTGGACGGTTGCTGATGGCCATGTGGAGGCACGATCCGAGGGCAAGGCCAAGTTTCGCTGAGATCGTGGCAGAGCTGACGAGATGTCTCCGCGATTGCGAACGATATGCCTCGTAGATCGAACGCGCTGAGGCATCTGCTGGCAAACCAAATGGTAGTCTGGATGCCTCGGAGATGGGAAGGCTGCCTTGAGAGCACCCGAGAGCCCAGATGGATATTAAATATATGGATATGGTATCAATGCATACATAGACATTAATCCCACGTGCGTAGAGTGGTCAGCGACGCTGCCTCAGTGCACGCCTTCGTTCATCGCAGTGCGACGGGCACTCTGGATGGCCTAGATCCAGATCAAGGGATGTGTGTGGCGACTCATCCATACATCTCCCTTTCGTCCGACGTACCATACCCCTCGCACGCACTTTGGCTTGATCCAGGAAGTGCCGAGTAGTGCGTATTTCGATTCTTTAGATCCTGTTCTTACCCATAACCGAAACCCTGAAGCACCCGCTCCCCGCCCCCCCTCGCCTGCGTCGCTTGCGCTCTTGTCTCAATCGGACGAAGCCCGGTCGTCACTCCCTCCCCATTTCCGTTCCTAGTGAACCACTCACCTCTCAATCCATGTCTTGTGTCACCCTCGGGTGTAACACCCCGCCCAGCGTATGTAGGTCTATATGGGTACATTACTAGATCGCCGTTAGAATCTCGGCCGCAGCCCGCACTCCGCTGCTCATCGCTCCATCCATGGTCGAATAACGCGTCTTGGATGTAGCTTCCCCAGCGAAAAACAACCTCTAGACACTCCCAGCGGCTCTCCTTGGGCATTTCATATTGTCCACCACCACCTCCTCCTCCTCCTCCTCCACCTCCACCTCCACCTCCACCTCTGCATCGCCGTTGCAATCAGATTCGGTGAAAGCTCTGGGCAGCGGCAGGGCAAGTAGGTCTGCACAAGATGTGATCCCTGATGTCCACTCGTCACCTTCTGTATACCCCGCAACAGCAGCTCTGCTTGAGCAGACAACCTCCGCTTCCCCTGCTGCCGGAAAGGAGTAGCTTCCCCTGAATGCCGGGTCCTAAGACCAATGCGTCGTGCCTGCAGCCACGCATGGAGGGACAGAACTGGCCATCCCTGGAGGTGCCATGGCTGCAACAATGGCATCGACTTCCAGTCTGAATCGATCCGATGATGACTTTGTCGCCCGCATGCTCGCATTTGAGGCGAGTTGGGCTGCAGGTCCCGTCAGCCAGCACATCAACGATGCCGGGGCATTCGGCACCTCCCAGAAGCAGAACACGGCGCCTGCCCAGGCAGGCAGCAGGGACGAGGCCGTATCCGCATCGGTTGCAACTTCAGCGGAACTCATTCGCGCGGCGCAAATCATCTGCTTTGCTAGTGTTTTCTCTGCAGTTGCCCAGCCTTGAAGCCCATGCGCTGACACACCAGGATAGGTCTGGGTCTGGGTCTGGTTCTGGGGCTGAGGATAGCTATTTGGCTGGGTTTTGTCGCAATCCAGATCCTGTTCCGGCGTGTAATGCGTGCGAGAGCTTGCATTCGTGGCGCTGCAGCCACCAGTGATTTTTTGCAGATCTACTTCTTTTTCCTTTTCTTGGTCTGGCTCCGGCTCAGAGCCGGACCTTTCCCTTGGCTGCGCCACCCACCACCCACCACATGTCGCTCTCCACCAGCGATGCTCGTACCTGATGAAGAGCTTCTCCACGCGGCCGAATCCGCGGGCCAGGATAGCTCTCTACTTCCAGTCCGGTAAAACGGGTACAAAATGTAACGATTCGTTACGGAGAGGTACCGGTGGGTGCGGCGGCGGCTCTGTGAACTCGCCCGTCATGGCCAAATCGGGATGAAGATGAAGATGAGGATGAGGATGAGGATGACGAACGGGGCCAGGGCCGCCACCCCTGGCAGGAGTGGATCTGGACGAGGAGGCACTAGTGCATCGCATTGGAGTGCTGGGCAGAAGCTGCGTTGGATCCGAGCCGGGACACGCCAAACGGCCGGCAATCTCGACCTCTATCTCGCTCTTGACACTCGATACACTGCCGCTGCTGGATCCGACATGCCCAATACTTCTGACCCGGTCCAATTCACTCGTCACACTTTCCGCCACCGCCCTCTTCAGAACGCCGAGAGAGACAGTGCACAGCACAGCGTCGCAATCGATTCGCTCGCCAGTAGATAAGTACACGCTACATGGGCTTTCAGCAGACACCCCGGCACAGCTGCCATCATCATTGAACCTAGACTAACCACGAACTGTGTTCCCTGCGCCTCCCTCTCTGCCCACACTCTGGCCGTTACCCCCGGCGCTCCCTCCACCATCAACCCCGAACTCCTCCGGGGCCACGGGGAGCACAGTGGGTACCGCAGGCTGCACTCCCACCGATGTTGCCAATTCTTCTACTCCAGGACTACCGGTAGGCTGCCAACGGATGTGTGTGACGAGTGCATTCAATCGAATCTAACTCTACAGCAGCGATAACGATGCTCCCTGTTCGGACGGGCCTGGCTAGGGAACACAATCCGTGCCTGTCCAAAGAGAATCTCCCTCTAGTTTCCGTTGCCCCCGTATTGCCTCCATGCCTCGGGCCACATCCTGCTCAAGAGACTCGACCAGGCGAGACAGCCCGCACCACAGTCTCTGGTCACGTCCGTCGCCCTCATCGTATTCCTCATAGCCGCTCACGCTAGCGTGATACTGTGTAGGGGCTCCTCCGATCGATCCTTCATATGCCTCACATGCCGCCCGAATGCATTCACTCTGTGTCTGTGTCTCACCCTTGCTCTCACTGGATTGATCCGATCCATAGGGATGCACTATTCCCTGGTAACCTCCTGTGGGAGCTCCTGCAACCGCGAATAGTCTGGGTACTGATTCAGCGATGGTCCGCGTTAGTAATCGTGATTGTGATTGTAATCGGTCTTCCGGAGCAGAGGGGTGAAGATGAAGATTAAGGAGAGCCCCGATGCTGTCGCGTTCGTTCTTGTGCCGGGCGGACAGGCGATCGATGTGCACATGAAAATGAGGAGCAGGATTGACCGCTGGGACTGTGGTTCCCACTGTAGCTGCCCCCGTAGGATCTTCGCTCAGTGGCGCATATGATGACTCAGAGGGCTTTAAATCCAGTGCGAGCGCTCGAGCAAGTGCCTCGGGGCTGCTCACCCTTCGAGATGGCGACTCATCCACGGGGATCCCATCGCAATCGCAACCTGCTAGCCGAGGTGCAACGCCATTTAAGATATGCCAAAACGAGGCTGATGTTGATTGTATAAGCTTCTGGTCAATCTGCCTTGACTTTATGTGTGTGAGCACGTAGGGCTGAGTGCGAGGCATCGTCTCGTCCCTGCTTCTGGGATCAAGGGCAGCAAGAAAGGTGCCTGCTGCTGGCAACTTGGACAAATCTGCACGGCAAGCTTGATCGAACGCCGGGTTTCCTCGCCTTGCATCGTGAATCCACTGTGCACCCACCTCGAGAATCCAATGCAGCGGCGAGCTTCGTGCCGCAGGACCTCGACTACTTGATATCGACCCCATACTCCTCCTGAACGTCGATTTCCAGTCAAGCGAATCTAAATCTTGAAATTTATGATTTGAGGTCGGGTCGCCACAGCTGATTGATTGTACCCTGCCCCCAAGACACCTTCCAGACTCTAGGAGAATCACCTCCGCGTTCTTGGCAAGCAATTCCTTCGCTGCACAAAGGCCAGCTAAACCACCCCCAACGATAACGACTAATTTGCGCTTCATGTGTCCATTCGAATTTCCCCTGATTGCAGTAAATTGTAAGTTTAGCTATTGGGAAGCGACACGTTCTAAAGATCCGGATCTAGCTCGCGGAATTCCACTCCGGGTTGTCGGTCTTGTAACGTGCGGTTGGAAGACAAATCGATTCTCATGTTTCTGGCAAAAACTTCTACACACCTTTCTTTACTGGTAACGCGTAGTCATGGCGGCCCCATCGCCTGATATTGTTTATTACTTTGATGTGAATAGTCTTGTCATGATCAAGCAGGGAAACATGTCCGCCAAGCCCCAATGTGCCATCCGAGTCCGACTTGCAGACGCCTCCCCTCTAACTGTCGAGGCTATTGCGAGTGAGTGGATGCCATGAACGTATAAAGCCGTGCATAGATCCTATTGATGGTACCGCATGCTTCCACACCTGACCGATTCTCCGCCCGGATCGCAGATCCTTCATCCCTCCGACCGTCTGTTGAGCACGGAAGCCGGGGCCGAGCTTACGGTGTGTTCGGCTCATTCGAGCTGCAGCGCGGACCGTACATTGCCATGATAACTAAAGTGGCGCAAGCAGCTACGGGTCCAGGACGAGCCGCGTGGTGGCAGATCAAAGATGTGGAACTCGTTTCAGTGAGCGCATCGAAGCAGGATCTGTCTGCGAGCAGGGCGGTGGATGAAAAGGAGTACACAGATATGCTGCGAGAACTGCTCAACAGCGGTTCGTTTTATTACTGCACGGGCTTTGATGCCACACTGTCCTGTCAGCGCGCCGCCGGTCTACTGCCTGGAGCTAGAGCTCCGTCCTCTGGCCGGCTGGACCTTGGAGCTATCTTTGGAGAGGGGGGAGCGTGGAGCCCCATGCGAGCCGACCCTCGATTCTGGTGGAATAGATGGCACTGTTTCGACTTTAGCACGGTGCAGGAAGCGAGCCACTTTGCGAGACCCGTCATCAACGGCTTCGTGACAGAGGCGGCCGGGCTGCAAGTCGCCGGTGGGTCGCGGTTCCGCATGGTGCTGGTGTCTCGGCGCGGCGCCGGGCGGCAGGGGACGCGCTTCAATCGGCGCGGCGTAGACAGCTAGGGAGAGGTGGCGAACTTCGTGGAGACGGAGCAAATGATCGTCGGGGAAGAAGACGGGGGCTCCGTGTGTTCTCTGGCGCAGATCCGGGGGTCGATACCGCTTGTATGGCAGCAGCGGCCATCGCTCAAATATGCGCCGCGCGTGATGCTTCTGCGAGACGTTTAGCGGAACCAGGCCCTGCTCAGTCGTCATTTCGAGACGCTGCGCAGAGAGTATGGTTCCGTTCTCGCGGTGAACCTAATCGATACGAAGAAGGACCAGCTCATGCTTGGCCAGGCATTTGATGAAGGCGTCCGTGCACTGGAGGCGTCAGATGTCCGTCTCGAGTGGTTCGACTTCCACAAGGAATGCGGGCAGATGGGATGGCACAAGCTGGGGAAACTGGTCGCAAACGTC
>Ga0136560_1001403_pt1 | contig 12380 bp, 13 predicted proteins | sample AntRauMeHopE1497_FD_104925 | JGI IMG/M metagenome (GOLD analysis project Ga0136560, IMG submission 104925) | Saline lake microbial communities from Rauer Islands, Antarctica - Metagenome Hop E1 #497 | ecosystem: Environmental > Aquatic > Non-marine Saline and Alkaline > Saline | place...
ACTGCATCGAGGGCCGAGCCATTCACAGGCAGAATGGCCACCGTGCCCGGAGGGAACACAGTAGTCACGACCTGATGCCATCTGTTCTCGATTCCAGCGTAAATGCTCCTGTACGTGCTGTCTTTGGCTTCATTGTACTCGATGATCTGGCTATATAGGGCCTGCTGTACTGATTCAATGTAGGACTCGTTCTGCTTGAAAGACGACAGGTCGGCGATCGGACTGCCCACTGGAGGGGCCTATGGACATGGCGCCGATGCATCCAATCTCACTGCCTCCGGCCGCCCTGCCATGAAGTCGGGCCACAGTGTCGCCTGCCTGCACGTGTCATTCGGAGAGATGGCAGCATCCATGGGGGTGCATCGCTCGGAGAACATCTCGCGGGGACAGATGGTGTGACGAGTGACGAAACGAGCCTGTCGCATAAATGTTTTCTGCTGGTAGTACACCTGCACACCGAACGACATCCTTTTGATGTTATCGATTGTTGGATTTGTTGGTGGATACGACTGCGGGGCCCAGGCCGGACCTCCGGGTACTGGCATCGTGTATGGAGTCCACTGATAATACCCGGCCGTCACCAGCCCGCCTGTCATCCAATAGTAATTATTGCTCGGCTGCGGGAACTGCCAGTACCATTGTTCCTCCGTCCACGGCTCCACGCTGCGAGTGGGTGGGTACAAGGGTGACTCCATGGGTGGCTCTCGGGGTGGCTTGAGGAGATGGGGAGGTGCTTGCTGTGTGATCGAGGACGGAGTGAGACCGACGTCCGTGGCCATCTGGCTGGGCCAGTACGATGGCTGACCGGCAGTCATCATGTTCTGTGGATACCCGAAAGGACCAGCGGTCCAATTCCAACGGAGGGAAGGGAATGTGTCCATGCTGCCACTCCATGGCTACTGCACGAGGCCACAGCCCCTGCCCAGCTCCCTCTCCACGGCATCTCTGGCCCGCAAGATTCTGAGTCGTCTGTTGCGGATGCCCCCGATGCCCAAATCCAGAGGGGGAGGAGCGGCACGCCATGATCCTGCGATTGTGTAGGCCCTGATCCAGGCTCGGCTTAGGCTGCCGGGTCTGTGTCTCGGTGCTGCCACTGCAGGGAGCACGCTTGTGAGAGCTGTGGTTGTCGTGTGCTAGATGCAGCGCCATCCTGCCAACCTGGAGCCACGACCTGCCATTGCACCAGACATCAGTCACGATTTGGACACTCTACCAACTCCAGGTGGGGCTGGAAATGCACCGGCACGCAATGCATTTGCAGGTGGCCCCAGCTTGGTGAGCCTACCGATTGTAGGACGTGCCGGTGCACTGCAAGGAGATGCATCGGATTCATCGTCGGATGTTCGAGCTGCTACATCAACGGAAGTCTCGAGCGACATGTCGGGTTTCGTCGGTAGCTACGGCATGACTGAAGATGTTGCATCCCCGAGGGAGACAGCAGGTCGCGACATAGTCCATAGAAACTCGTTTGAGGCGGCACGTGGCGATCATACATCCACCACACTAGGAAAGGGTGTGTCGGCAGATGAGGATCAAGATCAGTTCTCGAATCGAATCTAGAGGGCTACCTCGATGGAGTGGCACCGGCAGCTCTACCCCATGGCGCCATCCTTTACTACTTGTGCCAAGCTCACTGCCGTTCTTGCGTGGGAAGGCGGTCTCTTTGAGCTTCTGGTGATAGATGATGATGGCAAGCCTAGACTGAGCCTGACGACGGGCGGGGTGAATCGGATTCTTTGGGAGGCAGCTGTGTTCCGTGTGGTGGAGGACGTGGGTCTGTTAGTAGCCGTGGGACTGGGCATCTGGTGCTCGGTGGGATGCTCCGATGTGGGTTGGGAGTTGGGTGGATCCATGTGCTGGTTCGGGTCTCTGAGTCAGCTGCAGCGCACGATGGACAATCGGCTGTGGCTGTGGGAGCGTGTCGCCATTGTGGGTGGACCAATGCTGGCATGCCTGTTGGGCCTTGGGTGGAGTTCGTCGGTGTTGATTTCGATGACCGTGTGCAAGCATTGGCAAGGCTTTGGAGGAATGGCTGGCATTGCTTGACTGCTTCACCGCTTGCCTGGGTACCGTCACCAAATCCAATGAAGAAGAAGAAGATCGATACTGTGAGTTGCGTGTTCTTTCAGCCCAACAATCGAGGATCTTCACTAGAAAACAAAGCAACGCTTATCCTCGATTGAAACTTCGTCTGCATGCGCCTACTTCTCCAATGGTGTATTATTACTACCATAGTTTCACAGCATGCTTCGGCAGAGTGTTCGGCTGCGGCTCTAATTAACAAAATGTGGCCGATGCCAAGTGGGCCGTGCAACTCAGGAACTGACGAGATTGCGTTGGCCGCAGAATTTAAGTTTGTTCTCGAGGGTCGCGCTACTGATAGTCCAGCTTTGGTTGCAGCTGCTGCCCGCGTTGAGAAGCAGATATAGACTTGCTCAGGCACTTCGAAGCGACTCGCTTCTGCGATACCGACAATCTCGAGCGCTTCGATAAATGTCCATGGTGTCGATAGGCTAAGGCCAGGAAACGATGAAAGCTACAATATCAGCGCATCTCTCACCTGCCCCGGGCCTTGCGTGGTTGTGCATGCGTCGACGTAGTGGGGAGCGCTTAGAGCACTTTCTACGTTCGCTCAGTTGGCTGATGGTTGTACTTGGACCAGACCACCACCGGGAGGCCCCCCTGGAGTTAGCCCTCATTTCAACAATCCTGTCGGACTTGTAGGTCTCCCGTTTGAGGTTAGCGACGCTCCGCGATTTTCTCACCGGGGCCTGATGCTGGACACGTCGAGACACTTCCTACCGCTGTCGTTCCTGCGCTCTCAAATCGATGCCATGGAACTGGTGAAGCTGAATGTCCTGCACATTCACATATCTGACGCGCAGTCAGTGCCTTTGAACGTCCCAGAGTTCCCAAGAATTGCCTCGCACGCCGCTTATGACCCGGCAGCGACGTATACGGCTGCCGATCTGGCTGCGCTTGCCCAGTATGCCACGCAGAGGGGGGTGCTGCTCCTGCCCGAGATCGACCTCCCTGGACATGCCTTCCAATTCGAGGCTGCCTATGCCAACCTTACGGCAAATTGTCCTTCTCTCAGCGGCAATATCAACAATGTGCCGCTAAGCCCAGTCTCTGAGATAGGGGGCTTTCTGCAGAGAGTGCTCAATGCAACCATTGGAGTGGCTCTGAGCGCGGCGCCAGAAGCTGATAGTTCCGTTGATGGTCCGGATGCAAGCTGGGTGCATCTGGGAGGCGACGAAGTCGTGGATTATTGTTGGAAGGATGATGCGGCGGTGGTCGCATGGATGCGTGCAAGGGGATGGTCGCAAGATGACACCGGCAAGCTGTACCAGTGGTTCCTGGAGAGGGGGTGGGAAGCTGCCAGCGTGCCCCACAGAAGGCACGCGATCCACTGGCAGGACGCGTTTGACGCCGGCGCAGTGCTACCGGAGGGCTCGGTGATCCAGGTCTGGAGGGGCGAGGGATCGGATCAAGAACTTGCTTCGGTGCTCGCCTCAGGGACCCCAGCCCTCCTGTCGAACAGCGACCGATGGTACCTAAACTGCGGTGACAACCCCACCTGCTCGTATGCATCCTGGCAATCCGTGTACGAAAACGAGCCGTTCCCCGCCAACTCTACGGTTCCGGTTAATGACAGGCACCTGCTCCTGGGAGGAGAAGCCGTTCTCTTCGGTGAGTACGCTGGATGGCGCACCGCTGGAGCTTAGCTCTGGCCTCGCGCCGCCGCAGTAGCGGAACGTCTATGGAGTCCCCGAGAGGTTGCAACCGCGACGGACGCCGAGGGTAGGATCGCATATGCTGCATGCAGAATGGGGAGACTGGGGGTGAGAGCCGGACCGACTGGGCCAGGATTTTGCTCTGCAGATCTTGCAGAGTAAGCTTGGACTGGATCGTGATGCCTCGATGCCTCTTAAAAGTGCAGTCTCTAGCTTGCCCAGAATGCATTGCATTGCTGCGCCAGTCCTCTCGCGAGGCTTGCCAGTAGCATGTCCAGATGTCCAGATTCAGACTTTCCGAAGCGTATAGCTAGCTTCGATCTTGCTCTGGCTTTGAAGCCTGAAAACCTCTGCTCGACACTTCGTGGCGTGGAATGCAGGGCAGGGACTCCGCTCGGGTGTTGGAGTGGGTGGAATATTCTGAATATATCGATTGAACGAACTGAACTGAATACAGAACTTGTTGAACTGCACGACAAGACCAGGTGGAAAGATACTCCAATAAGCTTGCCAAACACAGCAACGTCACGACTATGTCTGCTGGCATTCGGACCACGCCACCACGCAGGCATTGGAGCACACGATTATACCACGGAATGGATTGATCATAGCCGACTTCCTGCGTGCCTCCCAGACACCGTGCTCTCGCTCGATAGCTCGTCGACGAGCACCTTCACTGCCTCGGTTGCTTCTGCAAGCTTCTCGTCGAAGCCTCCCGTGTTCCTTACGATGACATGGCGCGGGTGTCTCCCCCACACACGAATCATGGAACGATCGAGAGTCCTTGCCTGCTCTGGGGTCTCAACTCGGGTCACGTTGTTGGCCGTGGTGTAGAATGCCTCTGCCCCGTCAGCTGCCGACACGAGATGCAGAACCATGTCATACCGGGAAAGTAACGATTGATCTGACCAGCCGTTGTGACTGAGAACACTAGTCCATGTGTCATCATCCATGTATGCCTTTGGATCAAGGACGCCTCGATCCAGGACTACCAAGGTCGGTCGCCCTGTGCTCTCTGCAACACTGCAGAAACTGTCTTCCATCCCAATTTGCAGTTTCATCAACGCAGTCTCAAAATGGAGGAGTTTGTGCGGATCTGCCAGTCCAGGATACTGACAGCCTCCGTTCATCATAATGGTAGGCACTTCAGGCACCGCAAGTACGTCAAACCCCTTTGCTGTCATGACTTTCGTGAGATGATCGAGACTTGACGACTTTCCGCCACACGGGCCTCCAGTCAGCACCACGCGGAACACTGCACCTGGTCTAGTTGTAGCTGGTGCAGGTTTAATCCACAAATTCTATGCGGTGGGATTGAGCTCATGCAAACTCGCACAAGACGAAAAATGGGCTCTACCTATTTCTGCAGCAACAGCTAGGGACGCAACTGCGCTCAAACGTGGAATGTCTGAGCACAAGGTCGCCGCACGACATAGCATTACGCGTTATCTACTTGACGCTCAGACTTTGCCAAATTAGTTGAATTCTAACGTAGCAAGTGAGGGAGAGAATAAACATATTTGGCTTGGATCCAGCATGACAAAACCGGAACAACGCTGTCACACCGAAGAGGAAAGCCTTCCTGGCAAAAGAGCGCGAAACAAACTACTGAGGTGGTTCATTACCCGCTTCTTTTGAAAAACTATTTGTTATTCCACTGCTAGGCTCCATCAAATTGGTACTGCTCGGTTAGATTTATGGAAATGAAGCGATACTATGGCCTTGGTAGTTCTTGCTTGATGCTTACCGTTGGTAAATGCTGGGTTCATTGATACCTACGTCGCGTGTTCTGATGAGTCAAGTCCAAACAATAAGACCAACCACGGTCCTCTTGGGTGCACTTGGGAATTGTACGGCGGAGCGCCGCCTATACACAGCAATTCACCTCATTCGATACGGACATGTGGGTTGTTGAGTGGCGGCCTTGAAATTGCTCTGACGAGGCGCGCCCCCCTTGTGGTGCCAGTCAGTGGTGTGTATATCTTGGTGTCACGTAAGTGGACAGAGGATTACCTTTCTAGGCAGGTCGGGAACCTGACTGTGTTGGTTGAAGTGAAGCACGAGGATTGGGATCATGACCCACCGGCGATGCGCAAAATCGGACATGTATGTGGTCTCTATCATTCCCTAGCCCATGGCAACAGAGCTGCGTGTGCCGGATCAGTTTCGATGCAGTCCCAGCCTCATGAAGGGACTCCAGGAGAGCAGCTGGCAGCTCAGCGCCGGCTCCACTGTGTCGACGGTGCACAGTGACAGTGACGCAGATGGATCATAAACTGCTTGCTTGGGGGCGTCAAGATTTGCCGCTTCGTCCACCCGATGCACAAGAAGGCACCGTACTATGCCGCCGCGTCAAGCACACCAAATGACGCCGGCAACACATGGCAGCGAAGCAATTTCGCACGCTTCAATGCCTCCGCCGTAGACAGCACGCTAGTTCCCGGAGTGCATGCCGTCCTATTTCAGGAAGTTGCGTTGGAGCTCGGGCACTACGATTGCGTTCCCCCGGGGCTACCCCCATCAGGTGGTGTCGCACCATGGTTCTTGAGTCCTAACCTGGGCAGAGGCTCCCTTTGTGTGGACGTACAGCGGCATTGGCCTAGTCCCTAGACATGGGTTACATGGCACCGTGGCACCGCGCGATATGAGGCACGTGCTCTGCAGCGCATTTGCGGAACTTTTTGATTCGGAGCCGATAATATAGGCCCCTCTTGCATCGATCCGGATGCGACCGGCCCGGACCCTGCGTTGAAATGGCGATCATTTCTCCCGTGGTTCGAGCAGAGCGGCGGTGATGTTGTAGCTGCGAAGGTTTTCAATGCGCTATGGCAGCGAGACAAAGAAAAATGTTCGGAAGGAATGCAAAGGGAAATATGAAGGTGAAGACGACGAAGACGACGAAGAAGAAGAAGAAGAAGAAGAAGAAGAAGAAGAATACCGCTCCAGGCTCCGGGCTCCGTCCAAAGCTCACTGGAGAATTCTACGGGACGGTCGGACAAGCAGGTGGTGAGTTGCGCACCTTTTGTTGGTTGCCCCTCCAGGACCTCAAGACGCTCGCCATGATGGTGGACGCCCCGGCAGGAGATGAGTAGTGACGAATTAAAGCGAGTAAATCAAATTATGGCCATGGTTCATGGCTCAACCCATGTGGGATGGGCAAGAGCAGAGCTCTCCGTCTGGCATTGCTATCGCTGATTGAATTTTCTCATGGAATAATAATGTTTTACATAGAGAGTAAACAATCTCATCTTGCTTTAATACAAAAGATTTTAATCCATCTCATTTGGTATGCGCACTGCGCTTTCCAGAGCAAACTGCTCTGGATCTTAAAACCAGGATTCCAGGTTCAACTTCAACAAGCAGCCATAACTCATCGTGCATCTTGCCCATATCCCACTAGGAGGTGCCGTGGCTGTGACTGTAGGTACTGGGCAATTGTCCTCATGATGACTCCCCCTCTGCCGCCTTGGGCTCTGCGACCGGAATCGGCCCACTCATGCCCTCACCCTCTCCACCGCCGGACGCACTGCCTCCAACCGTCGTGATCTCGGCCGTCGACGCCTCCAGCGGGGCGTCGTGTCGGATCATCTCAACGGCCATATCCACGCTGACGCCTCGCTCCATCGCCTCCACGCCGAGCGCTGTCCTATTCGCCGTCCGGTTGTCCATGATCTCATCGAACAGGACGGAGTCACCGCACAGGGAGTGGAAAAGGCGGTAATTGAAGTCGCCGGTGGTCTTGTCCACAAGTCGGATGCACATCTTGTCGATGGCCACCATCGACAGCACCGTTTGCACGAATCCGTCGATGAGATCGTCAAGCCCGAGGCCCAGGGTGTTGAAGTCCTTCCTGTCCATGAGAAGGAGACGGTCTGTCTCCGATGTCCACTCCAGGTCTCCCTGCAGCTTGGACAGGTTCGTGCCAAGCATGCTCCAACTGCTCTTCCCGTCAGTGTCGGCCTCAAGAGGTTCCGCTGCGCGCCGCGCATACGCAGCAAGCGGCCTGTAGCCGTCCTTGGTTGCCGATACCATCATCCTGAGGTCAGCGACGAAGATACGGTTGTGCTTGTCGGGTACTGTCCCGGTGTGATAGAACGTTCCGTCCCTCTGCCTAGAGCTCCACGCACTGTGCCCGATGAGGCTCTGCACGATGTAACTCGAGTAGTAGTGCTTGTCTGCCATGAACGCATCAAGCTCGGCCTTGCTCAGAATCGTGTACACGCCCTGACCGGCGTTCAGGAAGGGAACCTTCACGACCCCGTGCCCGCCAAATCGCTTGATCCATAGCGGCACCTCTTGCTTGCGGGCAGAGGGGCACGTCTCGGGGGTCCTAATCCTAAGACCAATGCCCTTCGTTTCGAGATCCGAGTTCAGGATGTCGTAGGCGACGGCGCCCATGGCCTTGTTCCTTCCGCCGGCGATGCAGGGGAGGAGAGGGTTCAAGATACGGGTCTTGCACTTGATCGGGAACCTCGTCCATGGCCTCTGGGTGACGTAGCGGAAGGCGGCGCGGACGGGTTTCCACTCTTCCGGCTTGCTCGCTTCGTCTTCCGCAGGCTTGGCGCCGACGGCTACAGCAGACGACACGCGGATCTCCATGACGCCATCGTCGGTCCAGCGAACCGGAGGCTTGTCATCGGTGAGGTAGAATTCCACGAGGAAGACAGGCTCCGAGGCGAGGTCGGAGAGAACGGCGGCGTAGCTCGAGGCTTCCATGCGGTTCTTGTCGTACACGACGGCAAGGACTCCGCCGGGCACGGCCTTCTCGGTCACTTCTTCCTCGAGCAAATCCCCGAAGGTAGTTTCAAGCAGTCTCTTGTACGCACCTTCCTCCTCTGAATCACGAAGGAGAGGCATCGATTTGCACCCACTGGGGCAAGAGTTCGTCTCAACGATACATGCTCGCCTGCGAAAATATCAAAGAAGGCGGTTCGGCTGAAACTATGACATGAGCACATAAAAACGGAAAGTGCGCTACTTGCTTGTATTCACGGTGCTAGCGCCCGAGTTATCGTCGAAGATCGCCCGGTGATGCTTGAGCGATGGCAGAATCTTGGCATCATCACCATGATCCAGAACGGCTACTACTACCTATTGAGCGATGGTTCGAAAAGTTACCTGTAGAAATATTCTACGCTCGATTTGCGAGCGGGCACTCGCAGCTTGTCTCACCTAGTACCTTCTGCGGTAACAACGCTGAATGTATCGCAACCGCCCCAGCGAAAGTGCTTGGGCTTGTAGCGGAGTATATCGAGCAGGTCTTCTTCCTTGCACTCGGGATGAAGATGGCAGTAGCGCCTCGCGATTCGGGTGATCTTCATGTTCATGAAGCTGAGTACGAGCGGGTGAATCGTTGCGTTGCTTGCTCGAGGATAGTACGCTCGCAGAGGATCGAAGGAATCGGGCTTCATCTCTTCCACACGCCCGTTCTTGACCTTGATCTAGCCGGCAGATGCAAAAGCAATTGAGTTGGCACTGCCATCTCCCATGGGAGCGGGACGAGAGACCGCTGCAAGGGTAATTAAGGGGACTGTTCCACATGCCTCTGAGGTCAATTGAGGGGCTACGTACGTAGACATGCTCTGACCACCAATGGATGCAGGGGCTTGTAGACACACATAACTCACCGCTTCCAGAACCAGAAGCTGCCATGATACGCTGGGTTTCTTCTCTTTGGCAATGAATGGAGAACTTGCTTGGATGCAAATCTTCTGTAGGTTGCTCTGCTTCGCTGGATCCAACCTCCAGCGAACCCGATCTATCGAAGGTTCATGAAGAAATTGGGGATTTCACGGAAGGTTTGCGTTTCGCGGCAAAGCTGCCGGGACTGAGCGACCTGCATGCATTCTATATTCATATTGGCACCAAAACACGGATGTAGATATCAATGATCGTCCTCGGGCAGGTCAACAGACACGAGAAGTTCCCAGACAGGCCTCAGTACTCATCGATCCAAAACCACGATCCCGTACGTTGATGCTGGCAGCGGGACGGCTCCGTCAGCCGGCAGCTGCTGCCCCATCCCGAGCAGATCCGGCAAAGATAGATCGTGCCCGAGCACGGCGGTCTCCCCATTCACCTTGATGAGCGCGCTGGCGAGGCCTTTCGCGTCCCCAGGCGTCAGCTGCCAGTACACGAGCTGCTAACCGCACACGCTGCCGTCGCAGCGGAACCGCAGGCTTGCAGGCCCGGTAGGTCGCAGGTTCAGGAGCAGTAGAGCTGTTGAGTTGGCACCCCAGAGCGGGGTGTTCTTGGCAGAAAAAGCGTATGCCCTCACGTGCTCGCTCTCGTAGTCGCGGACCTGCCCGGCGGCGTCACTCCCCGAAGCGGAACTTCGGAGCTGCGGGCGGGCCATAGCCGATTCACCAACCACCCTCTGTAGCAGTGCCGTGGTGAAATAATCCGGATTCGGGGAATATTGCAGCGGAACTACTGGATGCGCGGCGCCGCCGACAAAATCTAGGAGCGGGTAGTCTCCCCCGACGAGGTCCTGTCGGATCATCCCGCGATGTCCCTCCGCCAGCCCGACCTCGCCGAGCTCCCCTAGAAGCCAGAGCCCGCTCGCGAACCTGTTGGACACGTTCGCCAGCCCGCCTCCCCAGAACGACGACGTCTCTCCGATGATGACTGGCTTGTCGGGAGCGAAGGCAGTAACCGCTCGAGTGACATTCGGGAGGAACAGCGTCCTCATCCTGTCCTGATATTCGTTGGTTCGGACAAGCTGCGAAGAATGTGCAGTGGACGGTAAAGGGAACAGGAGGGAGAGTGGGAGGTGGGGTGATGTGAAGGAGCTGGATGCACCTGGATGCACATGGATACACATGGATGCACATGGATGCACATGGATGCACATGGATACACCTGGATGCACATGGATACACCTGGATGCACATGGATGCACCGTCTCCGCGCCAACACCACGGGAATGGAGGTGGAAATGGACACGTATAAACGCATGCACGCTGCAATGCGATGACTCACGTCAGCCGAAGAGGTATTGTCACCCTGGAACTGCGAGTAGTAATGCCACGTTACTTTATCGATAACGCGACCTGCTCCCTCGAGCACCTCCTCGAAGTACCTCGTGACGTCTGCTCCCCAATAGGAGCGGCACTGCCCCCTCACGTCCCCTGTCAGACTAGGGTCGGGGCCCCAGAGCTCGGAGTCTGGGGTGATTTCATCGATGATTGAGCGAACCTTGATGAAGCTCGCGGCCATCTGCGCACCTGTGATGTTGGTCGCTTCCGAGGAGCAGTTGAACACGTTGCTTTCATTGCCAAGCTCCCATGCGTGCACAGTCTTTGCCTACCCTTTCGATCGAACGTACTCTAGCAGCTACCGCGTGTTACTGGGATCCCAATCCGGAGCTTCGTTCGCTGGCACGTCTCCTTTCGCCTGGCGGCCGTATTTCGCATTGAGCCCGAACACAAGCCTTAAACCTGCCCGATCGCACAAATCTATTAGAGAGTCCCATACAGTTGCATTCATGTACAAGAGGTGAATGCCTGCCGGTCGAGGCGGCAGCCCACCAGCTGGGATCTGGCCGGAGGTGTTGTAAACTACCTGGTCTTGAATACCGCCACCAATGCGGATGTATGCAGGTGCCAAGTTCTTAGCAAGCTGTACCAAGCTACTGTCTGTTAAGTCAATTCCTTGGCGTGTATACCCAAACAGAGACGTTGAATCGATACTAAAGCTACTCGAGAGCCTATCCATGCGGTGCCTAGGCTCCGTATCCACATCAACGATCAAGTCAGTGGACAACGCATATGCTGCGGCCACTGCTGCAATCGATACAAGTACAAACTCTCGCATCCTACTATAGCGAGCACGCACGAACGCTGTGACCCAAGCGCAACGATCGATCGATCCGGATGGATCCACCATGATGACCACAGTGCAGTGCAATAAATTCTTGTGAAAATATGAAATAGCAATTGCCAGTAGATCCTGCTTCATATCAAGACTTAGATCAAGTCAATGGCCGCGACTCCCGGAGCTTCCGAGGCAGCCGCCGGCGAGAGCCGGCGCGATAGCTCTCTCTTCGACCGCGAGAGGGCCTTCATCACTCCAGCCGATGATACGAGCTTGAGAATAGCGAAAGGATTCGTGCCAAACATGAAAACAACAGCCCGAATCTATGTCGCCGGGGACCTAGAGAAACATGCTTTCGACGAGTTCGATAAGTATTGCAGCATGGCCGAGAGACGATAGTCTGGTGCGTTTCTGCCTGCCTTCAAGCAAGCTGCAAATGTTGCAGCGCTACCGGGAATAGTAGGAGAGTCAATTGCACTGCCTGATATGCATGCTGGTTACGGGTTTTCAATCGGTGGAGTCGCTGCCTTTGATATGGGCAACCCAGAAGCCGTAGTCAGCCCAGGCGGAGTTGGGTTTGATATCAACTGCGGCGTGCGACTACTTCGAACAAACCTTAGATTGGAAGATGTGCGTCCAGAGCAAGAGAAGCTCACACAGGCCCTTTTCGATCACGTTCCGGTAGGTGTTGGCTCGAAAGGTGTCATTCCAATGACCTCTGCCGACCTCGAATCTGTGTTAGAAATGGGAATGGATTGGTCCGTGAGAGAGGGATACTCGTGGGCGGAGGACAAGGAACATTGCGAAGAACAGGGCCGAATGCTGCTC
>Ga0136560_1001405_pt1 | contig 12373 bp, 5 predicted proteins | sample AntRauMeHopE1497_FD_104925 | JGI IMG/M metagenome (GOLD analysis project Ga0136560, IMG submission 104925) | Saline lake microbial communities from Rauer Islands, Antarctica - Metagenome Hop E1 #497 | ecosystem: Environmental > Aquatic > Non-marine Saline and Alkaline > Saline | place...
ACCGCCTCCCCCGCCCTCCATGAAGCCGCCAGGACCGCCTCCCCCGCCCTCCATGAAGCCGCCAGGACCGCCTCCCCCGCCCTCCATGAAGCCGCCCGGACCACTCTCGCCTCCATCATCGAAGCCGCCGTCCCCCATGCCGCCACCAGCGAAGCTGTCAAGCCCATCTGAGAAGGCGTCCTCCGGGAAGTCAAGACCGGCACCACCTCCAAAGCCCCCGTCGCCGCCCATGCCGCCACCGCCCATGCCGCCACCGCCCATACCGCCACCGCCCATACCGCCACCGCCCATACCGCCACCGCTCATACCGCCTCTGCGCGCTCTCGGTCCGACGCCTCCCATTGAGCTGTTGTCGTCCTCATCATCGTCGTCCTCATCGTCCTCATCATCGTCGTCCTCGTCCTCGTCCTCGACTCCAGCCCCTGCCCGTTGCACTGACCGCCGGCCGCGCGCCTCCGTCGCCACCTGCTCGGCTGTTGACCGAGCAACAGCCTTGGCCGTGTCCCGCTCAAACCTTGCCGTGATCCGTGCAACGCCGCCCCCGCCCGCCGACTCACTGTCCTTCCCTTCGGGCCCCCCCGCTCCGAACACTTCCTCATCTTCCTCCTCTTCTAGCAGTCCGAGCGCCTCGGCACGCTGGTACGCGGCTGCCGACAGCCCGCGGCCTGATCGAGGCTGCCCCGGCGCCGACGGCTGTCCCGTCGCCGAGTCCACGTCAAGGGCTTGCATGAAGGCAGCGTCGAGGCTCGCACGAGGCTTGCGCTCCGCAGGACCCCCGCCCGCGTCGCTACCCGACGACCCCGACATGCCGCTGTCGAAGCTGCCACCGCTTCCGGACGACGCGACAGATGAGCCGTCATCATCACCGGATCCCCCGTCCCTGCTACCGGACCAAGATCCGGGGGAGCCAGACCTGCTGCTTCCCGACCCCGACTCGCTTCCCGACACAGACTCGCTGCCGCCGCTGCCGGAGCCGCTATCGCTGTCCTCTTCGGCCTCCATCATCAGACGCTCCACGTACCTCAGCCGCCGCGCCACCAGCCGAGTAGCAGCGTGTGCCTCCCCGAGCCGGCTCGTCAGGATCCTCACCGCGGACCGAAACGCGTCGGCAGCGGCAGGCAGGTCTCCTGCCCGCCGGAGTGCCTCGCCCGACTTCAGGTCAAGCCTTGCCAGCGTCCTCACACCGTCTGACCCGCTCCTCTGCGCGCTGTCCCGTGTGGCCGAGTAAAGCTCCGCGGCCCGGTCAAACTTGCGAGCCTTGTCGCACAGCATCGCTGCGTTGTGGAAGCGCATGGTGAGCGATGCGTCGCCAGAGCGCAGGGACGACTGTGCAACAACAAGAGCCCGCTCCGATGCTTCCAGTGCGGCAGGGGTCTCCTTGCGGCGGACCTGGAGCAGCGCCACCTGTCCCCACAGGCTGGCCTCTTCCTGTCGCATGCTTGAGCCGTGCTGTGACGCCATCAGGCCCAGAAGCGTGGTGGTGACTTCGACTGCCGCCTTCAGCGCGCCGACTCGCTCCAGCTGCTGGGCCACAAAGCCGAACACTGCCTTGGTACGGGAGAACAGCCGAAACGGCTCCGCGCCGACCACCCGGGCGCACGCACGGAGCCACCAAACCGCCGCAGCCGGGTCCTGGTGTGACCCGTCCCGCTCCTTCATGGACAGGAATGCGTCCGCTACGAGCATGAGGTCTGCGAGGCGGAGATTATCAGTCCAGCATGTCGAATCGCGCCTTGAGCGGGAGTGGCAGCGCCAGCTGACGCACAGTCTCACCCTGAATCGAATCATGGTGCAAGGCCCCGTCCACGGACGTATCCAGCCTCCGTGACAGGCTCAAGAGCGCGAGCCCCGCGCTTCGGAGTGACAGGCCTTGTCTTGCCGCCTCGCCAGCCCGAGCCCGGAGATCCGAGTCCTCCAGCTGCCTCGCCTCGTCGAGCGCTGCGATGAGGAATGCAGCGCTAGCCGCTGGTCGAGGGGCAAAGCTTCCGGCACGAAGCCAGGACACGAGGAACAGGCGGCGACTCGTGCTCACCTGACTGGGTGAGGCCGAACGAGCACCCGTGCCGGTGCTCAAGGATCCAGTGCACAAACTGGGTCGCAGGCCTGCGGAGTGAGTCGGAGATTCCGGGCAGGAGAGCGCTGAAGCGGGCGCACAAAACCAGCCAACTCGGAAACGGGTCGCGGTTCCTCTCGATACCCGCGCTTCAAGCATACCTCCCCAGGTGCCTGTATCTTAAATGGGTACCGATCAAAGGGCACATGCCCACGAACAGACCGATCGGCGTCAGCGTAGCGCCTAAGCCACCCGATGGCATGGCTCACGACGAATATGCTACCGCCTCGCACAGGCGGCATAGCCGCGTCGCGGGGCGACCTGTCACGATGCAATGAGCGGCCTTGTGGTGCACGCCCGCCGCAGATGCCCCTGCGGCGGCGCTCATTGCCAAGAGTGCCGAGTTTGGAGAATAATCCAGCCCAGCAGGCACGCATCACTCGGCATCAGCTCAGCACGACTACATCCGTGATGCAGCAAACAAGGCGCGCCGCATGAGCACTGCTACTGGCTGCGCAGCCGTCGTCACTGGGCTCACGATGGCAATGCAAGCGCCACCAGGCGCGGTTCGCAGCGAGCACGCGCCTCCGTGCCAGCTCGGCCCGGAGCGGCAGGGGCAAGCTCTCCGCCCCCACCTCTTCACCGGGGTGCCACCCAGCGCAGAGGGCGGCATCCTCGTCAGCGCGGCCGCCCGGGGCGCCACCTGCTGCGGGCAGCAGGACAACGATGCTTCCTGAAACGTCCCTTCCCCGGCCAGCCGCCTGCCGAGGGTCCGGAACCTCTCCGCCGCCGGCCAGGCACGACGCTAAGGCGGCGGCGGCTCGCGCCGTCATGCGCTCTGGCCCCCGAAGAACAAGGAGGCCGGCCCTCGCGTCGAGCCTCGCCGCAGCAGCGACGAGCAGGCCCGCCGGCCCCGGTCGCCCTTCTCCCGCAGGCGGGCCGAACAGGTCCTCCAGCCGGCACACGCCGCCCGGGCCCGTGCAGCCCACGACCTCGACCCTCTGCGCGCCGACGTGGCGTCCTCCGGCCCTCCTGTGTGCGGCGGTCGAGAGACACCTGAGCGCTCCCAAAAGCGGCGAGCCGGCAGCTGCAAAGCCAGCCCCGCCTTCGCCGCCAAGGCAGCCGTTGCCGGTCACCAGCACCACAGCCGGGTGCCCAGGCACCACGCCGCCCCCTCCCGCCCTCAGCCGCTCACAGCATGCGGCGAGACAAGCTCTGGCTAGTTGGGGCTGTCCTTGCAGGCCCGGCTCATCCGCTGCTAACAGTCGTGGTTTCCGGAGTCCGGGTGTCCGTCTCGCATCCGCCCGCTCGACAAGGGGCACCATGACATCACCCGCACCAGCGGAACATCGACTGGACGCAGGACGCAGCACTGCTTGGATCAGCAACGCATGGTCTTGCGAGCCAATTCCAGCGTGGTGCAAAATCAGGCCCGAAGCAGCCGTAGCGTCCGGACTGGCTGCCGAGGGATGAGCCACAGGCTGGCATGCTAGAAGTGACACAGTATGATGACGCACGACGTGCACAAAGCTTGCGAGGCTCGCACGCCAACGCGCTGTCAGTCGAGCAGATCGCAGCTGCGAAAGCCGTCCCTCCAGCAGCTTCAGGCCGTCCCAGTCGCCCGACAGCACACAGGCATCTGATAATGAGACTGTGGAGCGTCCGCGAAGTGCAGAAAACGACTCGATGGCGGCGGCACTGAGCAAAGCAATTGGCACTCCCCGCTCAAGCAGTATGGGCCGCGACGCGCAGGCTTCAACTGCCAACAGCACGGTGTCCGGCTTGCTGGACACCAGCTTTTCGCTGACGTACCGCGCGAGGACTGCTTGGACCATGGCCCGACGTCTGGCGCAACACAGTGTGACCAAACCCCGCGCAGCACGCTCCAAGCAGCTCCACCGCACTGGTGTCAACCACCAGCACGATTCCCATTCTTCACCTCGGATGAGCTCAGAGTGAATTTTTGTGGATGCGCATCGTCCCGGAAACTGACTTCTGCGCGAAGCAAGCCCTTCACACCGCACCGGGCCCCGCAGCGACCGCTGCTGAGAGCGTTGTCAATCAGTCAGCATCAGGGCAGGACATGGGGCGGCTTGACAACACCGAGCCAGATGCGACGCGTATGCCTGCGCTTTGATTGGGGACTTGCACGCGCCTCTGCTTGACGATTGACCAAGGCGGGAAACCTTGAGGCTCCTGCACCATTTCCGCGCACGTCAGCTTTGGCGTGAATGGCGCGGCTGAAGGCTCTCGTGGCCGCTGCCGCGGCCCTTTCAGCTGTCGCCTCGGCAAACCCGCTTTTTGCCTCCTTCGACGGAAGCCAGAACAACCTTCTCGCTCCAAGCAGAGGTTCCAAGGAAGCGCGCTTCAGCCGCCGCCTCGGTCTCGCGTTCTACGCCGACGGCGTGTCCTCGGTCGATGAGACGCTGCCCGCACCCCGCACAGTGTCGAATGTGCTCTTCGGGCAGCCGCCGTTCCGCTACAACTCGTGAGGGGCTTGCGGAACCCATGCACCTTTGCGAACATCGCGTGCTTGCGACGCCTTACTCTCGGCCCATGCGGGTCACAGCGCCTCCATCCCAGTTCTGGTGCTTCCTTATCGATTGCAGGCATGAGGTCAGCTACTTTGCGGCCTTCATGGGCCAGTTCATCGCGCACGACAGTGAGACAGCTGAGGCTCCACGAAACCCGCCCATTCCTCCATCCTCCAGACAGCCGCCCGCTCCAGCCAAGCTAGGGCTCTTCTGCCTCCAGCCATTGTTATTTCAGCTAAAGGCGTGCGGGCCGTACTCTGGCGGACTCGCCGGACGCAAGACGCCTGGGCGCAAAGCTGACGCATTCGTACCGTCGTCCATCCACCTGGCAGCCGTTTCCCGCTTTTCCTGTCTGGCCCCTTCCCGCCTCGTGCTATCCCCCGACCCCGCGATTTGTCCACCCGCCCTCAATCTCAGTGATCATGACAATGGGTTCGTCTGGCTCAGGAGAGACCCTGAACATCACAGTGCCGGCCAGCGATCCTCACATGGGCAAGGCCGGCATCGGGCAGGGCGCCAACATGACCATGAAGCGAATGCGGTACGAGGCAGGCACTGGCACGACCACAATGAACCCCAGGGCACCCATCAACGGGCAGACTCACTTCTTGGACGCGAGCGTCATTTACGGAGCTGACTCTGCGCGTGCGCAGCTCTTGCGTACCTTCAACGGGGGCTTGATGATCGCCGACCCAGTGAACGGGCTCCCGAAGAACACCAAAAACATCCCGATGGCAGGCACCTTTGAGAACTCGGCCGAACAGCGAGCCGCCGGTGATCCGCGCGCGAACATCAGCCCCGGTCTGCTGGCGCTGCAGGGCGTGTTCGTCCTGGAACACAACAGGCAGGCCGGATCGCTGTCCAAAGCCAACCCAATGTGGGACGACGAGCGCCTGTTCCAAGAGGCAAGGAAGCGGGTAATGGCCCTGATCCAAAGCGTGACCTACAACGAGTACGTGCCCATTCTCTTGGGTGAAGGGCTTCCCAAGTACGCCGGGTACAATCCCAGCGTCGACGCCTCCGTGGACGTGGCCTTTGCCGCGGCGGCCTACCGCTACGGGCACTCCGGTATTAACGCAGTGTTCTGGTGCGCTGAGGACGACGGGTCCACGTGCCCGTCTGGAAATCTGCTGCTTCGAGACGTGTACTTCAAGCCGTACTATCTCGAGTACACGACCATCGCGCACTACCTGCGAGGCGGCATCCTTCAGCCGGAGTCTGCCATTGACACTGTCATGGTCGATGATATCCGCAACCACCTTGAGGGAATCAGGAACGACCTCGCTGCTATTGACATCCTTCGTGGACGCGAAGCCGGCATTCCGTCGTTCGCCCGCGCCCGGCAGCTGTACGGCCTGCAGCCGCCCACGACGTTTCAGGATATCACGTCCAACACGCGCATCGCAACTGTGCTCGCTCAGCTGTACGGCAACGACGTCAACAAGGTGGATCTTTGGGTTGGCGGCCTGGCGGAGCAGGTCACCACCCGTGGGGCGTTCGTCGGCGAGACGTTCCGCGCAATCATCAAGGACCAGTTCATCCGCACACGGGACGGCGACAGGTTCTGGTTTGAGAACGACCAGCTCGGCCACTTTGAGGCGGGAGCCTTTGTGCCATATCTTACTGCTGCTGAGCGCGATGAGATCAAGGGGACGACCATGGCCGACATCATCAAGCGCACCACTGGGGCCAAGGGCATCCCGAACTCGGTGTTTCGAGTGCCTGCGTCCCTCCCGACCGCTGCGACGGGCGGCACAGGTGGGACCGATGCGGCGGAGGGGAACGGGACGGCGGTTTCGACGCAGCGCACCGCAGCGCTCGGCCCCGCCATTTCGCTCGAATGGGAGGCGCCGTCCGCAGGAGCCACCGAACTTGAAATCACGGCCAAGTTCAAGGGCACCGGGTGGTTCGCTGTCGGGCTTGGTTCCGGCATGCGCGACGCCGATGTGATCATGATGCGGGTGCAGGGCGGCAACCCCGAGGTCATCGATGCCACGTCGTCCGGCTACATGCTCCCCGCCCCCGACAGGCAACAGAACGTCGAGCTCGTGTCTGGCAGCGAAGCTGGCGGAGTCACTACCGTCGTGTTCAAGCGGAGGATCAGCACAGGCGACGCCAGCGACAAGGTCATCACCAGCGGCCCCAACAGCGTCATCGTGGCATGGGACCCGTCATCCGACGCATACGGGCCTCACGGCGCCAACCGGCTGGCGGGACTGTCCGTGGACTTCCTGAAGGCCGCCGGCACTGACAGTGGCGGCGGCTTCGCCGGAGGGTTCGGTTCCCTGGACATCGAGGCACAGATCCGCGAGGCCAAGCTCGCGGCGTACGGATTCCACGGCCTGTCCATGTTCTCCACTTGGGGCGTCTTGGTGCCGGCCGGAGTGTTCACGGTCCGCTTTGCCAAGCACCTGACGATCTGGCAGGCGTTCCATCGGTGGTCCATGATGCTCGCCGCAACCCTCACCATCCCGGCCGCCGGAGCCGCCCTCGCAGCCACAGCGAATGGCAACGCCATCGCGCACCAGTACATCGGCGTCACCGTCGCTGGAACGCTCATCATTGAGATCGTGGCTGGGTCTGTCGTGCGTCAATTCCTCCGCGGCACCAAGGTACCTCCCAAGAGCTTCTTTTACACCAAGCTTTTCCACAGGGTCTTCGGCTGGGTGCTTACGGCTGCCGGGATGACGAACTGCTATCTAGGGGTCGCCGAGCTGCTCCCCGAGATTAAGTACTACATCCTGGCGTACTTTGTTGTCATCATCTTTGCGTTTGTGGGCCTCGGGCTGTATGATGACGTTACCCGCGACCGGCTCAGCTCGCCGGCCAAGCTCAAGAGCACCACGGACAGCAAGCTCGACCGAACCTTCATCGCCGAGTCCCACCAGTCCCTGACGATGCTGGACGTGAAGAAGAACATCCGGGCCGGAAACAAGTGGGTGCTCCTCGACGGCTGGGTGTTCAACGTCACCAGTTTCATCTCAAACCACCCCGGTGGGGCGTACCTCGTCGAGCGGAGCGTGGGCACGGATGTGGGCCAGTTCTTCTTCGGTCGTGACCAGTTCTCCCCCATGGTCGGCAAGCATGTGCACTCCCAGCGGGCGCATGACTTGCTGCGAGGGATGTGCGTCGGGGTCCTCAAGTCGAGCGGGACGTCCGACTCTTCGGGCAACTGGGCCGACCGCACCAGCGGCGACCGGATCCAGGACTCGCAGCTCTGGACCGTCGTCAGGCGCAAGGTCGTCAACCCGGGCGCCAAGCGGGAGGTTGTCAAGCTGGAGCTTCGCTGCGACGACTGCGCCGGGCTTTCAGCTCTGGATTGGCGGCTGTCGACCTTCGGCCGCTACATGCTCATTCGGTTTCCCATCGAAGACGGCGGGGCGGAGACTCGCGCATCCAGCGCGTCCAGCGTGCACTTCAAGCGGCGCTCCTCTGTCGTTGAGCTCCTGGGCCAGCAGCCCAGCAACGGCACCTTGTTCGTGGAGAGGCCGTACACAATCGTCCGGAGAGACGGCCTTGACGGCTTTGACATGTATGTCCGCAAGTACCCGCGCGGCCAGGTGTCACCGCTGGTGCACCAGCTGGCTGTTGGGGACGACGTCATGATGCTCGGACCGAAGGGCGTGGGCATTCACCTCGACGACGACTCGGAGGGAGTTGTGGTTGCCATCGCCCAGGGCACGGGTGTCTTCACATACTTTGACACGATTAGTTATCTCATGGCATGCACCCGGGAGCGTGTCCACAATGGCCTTCCTCCCAAGGTCAATGCATGGGTGCGTCCCGAGTGGGACGGCGAGGTTCGCACCACCGGCAAGCAGATCCCAGACAGCGGCTCGGCATGGACGAGCACCCCCACTGCTGCTCGCGGGCACTCTGGCGGCCGGATCGCGCCGGCGAGCGGATTCGCTGAGCACGACCTACGCTCGAGCGGCATCAAGCTCGAGGATGCAGAGCCCGAAATCGCGCCTGTGGTTGTCGTGCCGCCAGGGGCAATGCGCTCACCCCAGCCAGGCGACGGCCCGCTCAGGGTCGTGACTGGCTCTCCGCCCAGCGATTCCAGCGTTCAGGACGAGGACGAGGACTGCAAGGCCGCGCCGATGCCCAGGTACTCGGGCGCGGGCGGCGCATCAAGCGCTGGCAAGCCCGGCTTGCTCGAGGAGGAGGACGAGCTTGGGGAGCTTACCTCCCCCAAGGCCGCCGGTCAGCGATACGCGGGCACCATGAGGTCCATGAGCACGGCTGACCCTTCGTTCGGGCCCGGCCCGGACGCCTACACCCCGTCCACCATCGATGTCGGAGGTATAACAACCAAGATTGCGCCCATGCCCGGCCCCAACCGCGGCCCAATCAAGCCCAAGGGCACGGCCGCAGCAGGTGCCAGCGTGGCCGGGAGCTGCGCCGCCAGCGAGTCGGACGCCGCCTCGACCGGATCAAAGCGCCAGAGGCCCAAGAACCTCAAGCTGATCATGATCTGCTGCTTCGAGAACGAGGACAACATCCTTGAGGGCGAGTGGCTCAACCACTGCGCCCGGGAGTGCCCGAACTTTGAGCTCTTCATCAATGTCAAGACGGCAAACCGCGGTGGCCGTGTCCTCGAGTCCTATCAGCACACGAGCACCGGTTACCTGACCGACACCAAGCTTGCCTCGCTCCTGCCCCCGCGCGACCTCCTCTTCGTGTCCATCTGCGGAACGACAGGATTCAGCAGGCTGGTCCACGACCGCTATGTCGAGATGGGCCTGCCTCGGGGTCTGGTGTCTGTTGTGTGATCGTGTGTCGGGCTGCCTGCTTTCCCGTGCTTTCGTGCTGAATGTACGCGTGCTCAAGAGCTGCGGCGGCACTCATGAACCTAACTTTCCGGCGCGGCGCGTCGCTCGGCTCGGACAGCGATGGCCTCTGACCCCCCGTCTCCGCCAGCGGCTGCACGGACCCGGGTCCCGAACCCCGGGGGCTGCGCGTCGTCGTCATCGGCGGAAAACTCGCTGTCAGTGCCGACCGCGTCGGTGCGGGAGGCAAGCATGCCCGTGCCCCCCGACATCCCCGACGACCGCCGCTGCTTCATGGCGTCCACCCCGCTCGCAACCTGGTTCCACGTGTCCCTCACCAGCGCCTGCACGGACTCCTGCACCCGCCGGCGGACCAGCTCCCTGTACTCCGTCTCTCCCAGCAGCTGCCGCTTCATCGCGATGCGCGCGTTCATCTCACGCGCCAGCGCCGTGGCGTACGGGCCGCTCGCCCTCGTCGGGTCCTCGGAGTCGCCCTTCTTCAGCCGGTCGATGCCCTTCTCCATGAAGTGGGCCGCGGCCCTGCGGTACTCTGCCGGGAAGTACCACGCGTCCGGTGACAGGCCGGGCGGCGGCCTCCGGCACCGCGACCAGCACTGGCACCACCCTGAGCGGCCCGCCGCCTCGGCCTCGGCCCGGCCCCGCGACCTCGCCCGGAAGCTCGCCGCTCGCGCGTACTGCCTCACGCGCACGGCAGACGCCAGCTTGCCCGGCTCGCCGCCCTCCCGCGGCGTCGTCCCGGCGTCGCCGGCCCGCGCGGTGCCCGTCGACGGCGGCACGGTCTTGGCGTCCGAGGCGAGCGCCAGCCCCGCCAGACCGTCAGGGCTCGCAGCGGCTCCGGCGGCGCTCGTCTTGGGCCGGCCTGCGGCAGCGGCAGCAGCGGCGCCGGACGGCCCCGGCTCCGGCGACAGCACCGGGCTCTGCCCCGCCGACCCGCTCACGGCGCGATGGGCGGGCGTGCCGGCCAGAGGCGTGCCCTGTGACTCGGCCAGCGCGCCACCGCCGAACATCTCGGGGCCGCCCGCCGGCCCGGCCGCGACCTCGGGCGTCACCGTGCTCGGGCCACGCCCACGCCGCACGGGTGCGAGCATCGTGTCCCGCCGGAAGTCCAGCTTCGTCAGCGCGTCGGTGAAGACGCCGGTCAGCATGCTGCGCCGTGACCGGTGGCCCCGCCGCCTGATCCGCTCCCACGGCTGCTCTGCCAGCATCCGCGAGACGGGGAGGCTAGTGATGGTCCTCGACGTCTCCGCCACCCAGCGCTCCCGCCTCTCCTGCCGCAGCCGCTGGCACGTCTTCAGCGGCCCCCCCACAAGCGGGAAGCCCGACACCACGGCCCAGGCATGCTGCCCGAAGAGTCGGGCGATGCGGGCGTCGTCGGCGACGTCGACGTCCGAGGTGGCAGAGTCCCACGCCGCCGAAACGATGGCGATGACCACGTTGAGGAGGACCACCACTCCCAGGAACACGAAGCTGCGAGGGGGGAAGGGGGGGAGGAGAGGGGGCGGGGAGCTGGCGACGAGCATGCCGGCCGCGGGACCGGGGAGAGCGCGTCTGGCGGGGAGCGCCCCGCGCACGCGAAGGCGGCGGGCTCTGCCGGCGCGGGCTCTGCTTGCCTCACAGGATGAAGAGGAAGGGACCGAAGAGGAAGTGACCGTCACGGATCTCCCCGTAGTCGAAGTCCCCGAGCAGAGCCCTGAGGAGCGAGGTGGCGGAGGTGGCGAGGTTGCGGTAGTTGTAGGCGCGGGGGCCGAGCGCGATCATGTATGACGCGGAGAAGCTGTAGAGGAGGAGGGCGCTGATGAGGAGGAAGGAGATGGTGGGGCCGGCGGCGTTGCCGATGGTGCGGGTGAGCAGGCCGAAGGAGGGGATGATGGCGCTGTAGGCGAGGAGCTTGAAGAAGACCACGAAGACGGTGCCGCTCAGCGCGAGGCGGCCCATCTCCCGCAGGCGGATGGCGAGCCGGAAGTCGAAGTACGTGTCGCTGTCGACCACCACTCCGGTGGGGACGGAGGAGTAGGCCGCGATCTTGAAGGACCAGTACACGATGTAGGTGAAGATGTTGAGGTCGTGGGCGAGCGTGCTGACGCGCAGCAGGCGGCGGAAGCCCATGCTGGCGGTGCGGGCGAGCTCGTGGCCGGTGTAGTAGACGTAGAAGCCGATCACGATGGTCTCCAGCACCAGCGTCGTCGTGTCGCGCGACTCCCACAGCGTCCCCAGCCGGGACGTCGTCGTCTCGACGCCCGCAGTGATGGCCCCGACCTTGGTGAACTCGATGACGGCGTCGAACATGGTGTACAAGTCGATGTTGGGGCTGTAGACTACGAAGGACACGGCCAGGACGCGGGTCTGCTCGTCCACGTAGCCGTTGCGCCAGAGCCCCTCGAGGACGGCCGCCGCCTCGGTGGCGTTGCTGTGCGGCAGCAGCACGGAGTACGCGGGGACGGGGTAGGACCGGCCCGACGCGGTGCGGAACGTCGCGAGGCCGAGCTGCTCCCGCGCCTGCTGCACCCCGGTGACCACGAGGGAGGCGTTGGAGCCGGCCCATGGGTACTGCCCCGCGGTGCCGGCGGGTGCCTGGGTCTCGTCCCCGGCCTGGAAGATCTCCGAGTCGTGAGCGACGCACCGCACGGACCTGGTGGGGTCGGCGAAGCTGAGCTGCACGCAGTTCGTCGCCGGGCGCACCGCGGAGCGCAGCTGGGACACCTTGACGCCCCCAACGAGGTAGGAAGAGCCGAAGAAGATGCCCTGCCGCGACTTGGCGGTGGCGTCGGCGCCGTTGGGGCGGAACTGGCCCCAGAAGGTCGAGTCCGGCTTGTACAAGATCTCGTACAGGGGACCAGTCGCCCAGACCCAGACGTCCTCCACCGTCTCGATGTCCTTGAACGTCTTGATCCAGTCGGACTGCTCGCGGGGGAACTCCTGCGACACCAGCTGCTGCTTGATGGACTGCCCCAGCCAGAAAAAGTCCTGCAGGGGGGGGGACGCGGGGAGGGGGGGGG
>Ga0136560_1001406_pt1 | contig 12369 bp, 7 predicted proteins | sample AntRauMeHopE1497_FD_104925 | JGI IMG/M metagenome (GOLD analysis project Ga0136560, IMG submission 104925) | Saline lake microbial communities from Rauer Islands, Antarctica - Metagenome Hop E1 #497 | ecosystem: Environmental > Aquatic > Non-marine Saline and Alkaline > Saline | place...
GGGAGGAGGCGTGCGGGTGCCCCTGCTGCGGCCATTTCTCCTTCTGCGGGGATGAGTGGCCGCTGGGCCATTGGCGGGCGTCGGGCGCGGAGGCACCGACAGGCCCGCTCTGCAGGATCACGTTTTCCTTGTTTGTGCGGCTGCAAGGGCATTCCAGCGCACCGGTGCCCGCTCTGAAGCGGAGGCACGTCCGTCTCTTCTGGGAGGGGGAAATGGCTGCGCTCATTCACGTGGGCGACGGCTTTGAGGTCTTCCAGGATGTCACCGACCTCGTGAAGGACGCAGCCGACGCGCTCGATCACGGCGAGCTGCTCGTGGCGCGGGGCTTTGCCCTTGGCGAAGCAATGAACGTGATTGAGCTCATGCATCCTCGGATGGATCCAGGCATGCGGGAGCACGAGCCGATCGACGACGTGGTCCGCCGCCGCGTGGACACGGGAGAGCTAGACATGGCTCCGCGAGCGGGCGACGCGGTCAAAGTCTGGGATGGGATGTTCCAGCAGCTGGTGAGACCACGGCCAGGGTCTGGACGGTGCCTAGCAGGCGGCGCCTGGGCAGGCCACGCAATCCCTGTCATTTCTGGGCCGTCTTGCGACGCAGTTCTCCTTCCTGGATGGCAATTCCATGGCCGAGACGATTTTTTCGTGTCTGTACTTGCACAGGCCAGCGCTTGCCGGGCTCCGTGCGAGGGCGGGCCTGCCCCAGGTGTGCTTCATTTCCCCCTCAGACGCCGCCGTGGACACGGCACCCGTCACGCCAGACCCGAGCAAGAAGCTGTATGAGGAGAAGTGGGTGGCCAAGCACGGCGAGGCCCCGCCCGACCTGTCCGTCGTCGGCCGTTCGACCGCCGGGGAGCGGCTCAGCCCCTGCGAAGAGCCAGCCACGCTCATTGACGCGTCGCACCTCTCGACGGCCGACCTTCCGCTGGCTCACGGGGTCGGACCCGCGCCGCATGGCTCTGCCGAACGGCTCTCTGCGCTGGTGATGGCTGCCTTGGCAACAGGCTTCGCCCACGTGGCCGGTCGCATGCGGCGCCAGATCCTGTTCGCGGACCTCTACGAGGACGACGACCTGGCGCCTGCCACTCACGGCCTGGACGCCGCAGATGACGTCAGCACGGCCCACGTGCTTGCCCTGCTCAGCGATGCGGAGTCCTCGCTCCTTGCCGCCGGCGCGTCGAGCGACGACGCGGCTGCTGCCACTCCGGGCGAGGCGGCGTCGGCCTCGTCCACTGCATCATCTGCGCCTGACAGCACCCTGGAGGCGTGCCTCCGCGGGATCCGCGCCCTCGCGCACGACTGCGAGGCGTACGCGGGCGTGTCGGCAGCGGAAGCCACCCCGACCGCAGGGGCGGCCGGACTCCTCCTCCCTGCCACCCTTGTCGTCGGGGGGCCTGCTGATCCCCTGGCTGAGGGTGGTCCAGCCCTCCCTCGCCTCGGTGCCATCTGGGCGGCGGGGGGTGCTGCTGCCCTCAGGGCCATGCCAGAGCGGTCCGTCGTGTACTGTGCGTCCCGGTCTGGGGCGCCCATCACAGAGGAGCTGCCTGCCGAGCAGGTGGCCGCGATGGAGACGGCCGAAGCCGCCATCGACGCCGCCATGACGGCCTCGGCCGCGCTGCCTCGCTCGGCCCCTTCCGCGGAGGAGATTGCCTGGGCCGAGGACGGCGCCGCCTCGCTCCTCATCCCACGCCTCCGGTGGCTTCGGGCCACGATTGGCTCATCCTTCCTGTTCCGCCGAGCGCTCGAGTCAACCCCGGCCGACGAAGCCCCTTCCCCTGGGGCGGGGCTTTGCGTCCCCGTTGACCCGTCGACTCTTGAGGATGACGTCGCCCGTGTGCAGAGCGCCCTCCTGCAAGCGGCTGCCGGGGCGTCGCTCTGCGCGAACGAGTGGCTCCGCCAGATCACCCCGACGCTGCCGGATCCCGCCGCCGCGGCGGCCCCGGACGCAGCGACTGACACGACGTCGGCACTGGGACGGATGCGTGTGCGCGGCGAGGGCGCGGACAGCTCGCTGGTGGCCACCCCGCCGGGGGCCTTCGACCGCACCGTCCTCGACTGCATCCTCGGCGTCTCGCAGCCCAGGTACCTGGCATGCGGCCCGGTGCACGAGGCGGCGGAGCGGGCGAGGCGCCAGGCCGCAAGCCTTGCCATCGTGTGCTGCTCGCGTGTTTTCGCCACCTGCGACGAGGCAGCAGTGACGGGGGAGATGGCACGCCTCGGCACGCTGCCCCGGCACGCGGCCGGTATGTCCGAGGCTGCGATGTCGAGAGCCGACGAAGCCACCGCGCTGGCCCTTGCGCAGATCGCGAGCACCTCGTCTTTCCTGTCGCCCCCGCTCGGGGCCCACGAGGCGGTGTTCGGCAAGGACGGCCTCCGCCGCATCTCTCTCTCCGGCCTCTGGGACATGACATCGGTGCTCCGTGCTGGCGGGCGAGGCAGCTTCGACGTAGTCGTCAGGTCCCGACTCTTCACCCTGCTGCTGCCACGAGGCCGCGCCTCGAAGATCTTCGGCGTGCGCGACCCCCGGTCCGTGGTGGAAGCGGCGCTCCTTGATCGCGGCATCTCCCAGGCAGAGCTTCAGCAGAGCTTGACCGCGCAGGTGGTTTCCCTCGCGGCCGGCCGCATCCCGTACCTGGTCCGCCTCATGTGCATGGCCGATGCCAGAATGCACCGCAGCCTGGACCTGGTCATCTCGGACTGGGCGAGGGTGCAGGGCGACGCGTGGCAGGTCGACTGCCTGCCCCCTGACGCCAGAGGAGGCCCCGCAACGGTGGAGGAGCTCGCAGTTGGGACGTCAGCCCTGGGAGCGGCGGCCGTGTCTGCCCTGCGGCCTGCGCCCGGGCGGGGCAAACGGAAGGGAGGCGCCAAGCCCGAGCGCAGCACGGCGGCTGGATCTCTGGTTGGGACCCCGGAGGACGTGACGGCACAAGACCGCCCGATGCTGGTGCACCTGTCGATCCAAGTGCTTCTGAGGCTTCAAGCCGCATCGCTCGATCTGGCGCTGAGGCTCGACCTGGTCCACGACGACGACGCGGTCGCGCTGACCTGGTACCAGGACTACCTGGCTACGATGAAGGAGATGTATGCCGACGCGGGAGCCAAGGCCCAGGCCAGGGGCCTACGTGCAGCGCTGGACCGTAAGCCAGCTGCCAAGGGCAAGACAGGCAAGTCAGGCAAACCCGGAAAGGGCAAGCCCGGCAAGGGCAAGGCAGCCAAGTCAAAGCCTGCAGCTGAGACGTCGGCACCGCTGCCAGGGGATAGCGTTCCATCGACGGTGACGAGGACAATGCTGACGTGCCGCCGTGACGCAGCTCGCCTGAGCTTCATGGTCGCGGCCGTCATGGCGCGCAAGGGTCTCATGCCCGGGCCGGCCGCTGGAGACGATGAGACCTGGGACCTCAGGTTTCAGGAGCGGTTCTCACAGATTCTTCGATCCCACGACCCTGCGCCTCTATCTTGGGATCAGTTCAGCGCGAGCTTTGACTCGGACGCAGTGGATGTCGGGCGAAGCCTGAACTCTGCCGATGAGACGGTCAGGCAGTGCCACCAAAGGCTCACCCTGTGCCACAGGGCTGCCACTGCAGAGCTTGAAGCCGTCGCCGAGGGCCGTCCGCTTCTCCCACCGCATCAGGCTGACATGACGCGGCGTATGGTCGCCGAGGCACCCGCTCAAGTCAAGGACGCACTGTCAGAGCTGGTGCAGCGAACCCCACTCTTCGGCCGTATGGCGTCCGGGGACGTGCTGGGTGACCCTAGCGACGCCGGGGCTGTCCCTCTCGCCCTTTCTGCTTGGCAGGAGCTCCTCATCGCGGTGGAGATGAAGCCCATGATGAAGGCGATGCGCTCCACAGCCCTTTCACTCAGCCGCCTCCGAGATGACGCGGACAGCAAGGCAGCATGGACTCTGCGCCCGATGACTCACCCTTGTGTGCCGGTGCCGTACTGCGAGTGAAGCAAAACGCGCGATATCGCTTTGCCAAGCGCCGAGGCAACTGCCGACCGCAGCAGCGCCAGCCGCGCACTCGACACTGCGCTTGGCCCTTGCCGCCCGCATAAAGCAGATGGCCGGCCGAGTAAGGCGAGTGAGAACACCAAGAGGTGCCGCCTGGTTTCATGCCGGGGCGGACATGCTGCAGCCGGCAAACCAGCCATACAGCCCATCCGTGACCATCCTTCCGGTTCCCCCTTCCTCCCTTCAGGAGTTGAGATTCTGGTGCTCTCACCGAGGCAGGTTCGAGCAGCGTAGTGGAGGATGGCGGATTGTGGTTGGCGAGGACAGCTTGAACAACTTGGACGTAGACGAGGCTGCTTCTCGAGTGCTCCGAGACCGCGAGCCCGTTTTTATTGTCCGGCGAGTGCCTCTTGACACGCGGCTACGGGTCCCCGGTGCCGGAAGCCATGCACATCCGTGGGCTGGTTGCACACTGCGGCTTCGTGTCGAGCTGCTCGCGGATGAGACCATGAAGCTCAACTGCATGTACCCAAGCGTGTGCCCGGTGGTGATGTTTCGCGAGCCAGTGCCCGTCCACCTTGGGGTGGTGCAGGCGCTCTTGGACCGCGGGTCGCTGCAGCTTGAGACTGCATTCAGACGACGCGTCCAGCGGCACAAGGTCGGAGCTTGGGGGGGACGCTCCAACCTTGCCCAGGTCGCTATGATGGCCTGGGAGGTAATCACCGGCAGCAATCACGCCCAAGACTCTGTTTCTGGCCTCGACATCGCCAGGGAGAAGGTGGCTGCTCTGCTCAGGCTCATGGAGCGCTCGTCGGCCTCCCTGCGGTTGGAATGGAGGAGACGAAGCAAGCTTCTGCTGTGGAGGGCCACGTGCATACCGCCAACGAAGTCGTACCAAAGCACCATCGAGGGTCCGAGTGCGTGAGCGCGTGCAGGCATGCAATTGCCACACCCCCACGAGTCGGCCTTTTGTTGTCGCAGGAAGCCCCTTCGAAACCACCACGGTTCTCCGACGGCTTGCGCGTTGCGTTTTCTCTGCCATACACTCAAGGCTTGCGCTCAAGGCCAGCGAGAACCTATCCGCTCGCAGATCAGGAGTGCGGAACCGACACGCGAGGAGCAAACCAGTCTGCCGAACCGTTGCTGATGAGGCAGCCTTCCAGCATCGTGGAAGCTCCGGTCAGCCGAGCAGCCACCGCCACAATGCTTGCCGGGCTATCACTGTACCATTCGGGGCCCGTCTGCTGGGACGGCCACTGGGACCAGCTCAACACAAAGTCCTCCACCGAGTCGTCGCCTGGGGCTGCGGGTGCTCGTGCTGCTCTCTGGGGAAGTGAGGCCTCTACTGCTGCCCTCCCGGCCCTCGAGAACCTGGCACCCACGCCGTGCGCTGCCATGGCAGCGGCAACCCTGTCGAGGATGTCCTGCTTGGAGACCTCAGCCTCGCCGCCAGCGATATCGTCAGCGTTTGCAGATGCCACCACCCCGGCTCCATCGTGCTCGTTCGATGCCCAACTAAGCGAATTTGGCGTAGCCACGGGGCCTGCCCATTCATTGGACTCTGGAGCTGCCGCCATCGCCGGGGCACGACGTCGAAGCCCAGGCTCGGCATCTGTGCCGCTTGCTGAATCATCATGGCGGGTGTCTGCAGCCGAACAGCGCGGGGCACACTCTGAATCCAGCCCGGCTGCCGCTGCGACGCGTGCTGTCGGCTCCTCCCTTGATGAGGAAGGGCGCGGACGCTTCCTTGGCCGCTGCCGTGTTGGAATCCCGTGCGGGGCTCGCAAGAGCATAAGCGCCCTCAAGCGAGTGTCCTCGTCGGAGATGTCGGCCCGGGAGTTCGGCTCTGGGGCCATAAGGGTGTGGCCGCCATCTTTCACAGACGCTGGCTGCCAGCCGCCATCGGCTAGCACTGCCTGCGGAGAAAAGGGGCGGGCCGCCGCCGGGAGTAGGTTGCACGACCCTCACCGCAGCTTGCCATGAGTTCCGGGCCTGAATTTGCCGAGCTCACCCGCAGAAGCCTGGAAATTGCGGCGGCGTGCTCAGGGAGAGCCATACTCGCGCAGGCAACGGTGTCATCCACGGCCAGGGCATACACACTTGAAGGGTCCATTGATGCTTGCCTGCACCGATGGCAGAGTGCCAGTCTCTCGGGTCCATGCGAGCTGCAGAGTGCGGCAGGAACACCGAGCCGTCGATCACTCGGAAGCCGCCTGGAGACACGAGCCTCGTCGCAAACCTGGAGCGCTTCGTGGTCCTTAATGGCTAGCACTCATGTGCCCGGTGGTGGACCCGGCAGGCCTCGAGCCAAGGCGCGTCCGTCGCGAACATCAGCCAAGGTTCGCGCCCGCGCCCGTTACTCTGCTCTTTGCGCGCCGCTATGCACCATTGGCCCCGTCACGCCCACGGTGTCATGTGTTGTGCCAAGTGTGCGCAGATGATGCTCGAGCGCGCGGTCGGGCTGACCAGTCTGCACGGGCGGGCGATGGCTGCGGGTCCAGGGCTGCTTGCGTTCGCCGCCGGCCGGGTGGTTGTGCTGTATGACGCGCGGAAGAATACGCAGAAGTTCCTTCACGCGGACGGACCTGTGTCCAGCATCGGAATGTCTGCTGATGGCTCCATGGTCGCTGCTGGGCAGGTGAGGATGCCAGCAGGCTCGCTGGCTCAAATGATGCCAGCGATCCGCCGGATATGGTCACATCTGCGCCTGTCTGAGTGCGTCGCAGACGGGTGCTAAGGCTTTGGTCCAGGTCTGGAGGGTGGCAGATGAGGCACTGCTGCAATCCCTGCAAGGCCACTCTCACGGCGTCGGAGTGGTCGCGTTCCATCCGACGGACGCGGGCAAGCTCCTGACAGTCGGGTTCGTCAACGACCAGCGCGTGCACGTGTGGTCACTGCCAAGCTCCGGGGACGCAGAGATCGTTGCCACGGGAAGGGTTTCCAGGCGGGTGCACAATGCATCATGGGAGCCGGACGGCCGCTGGTTCGTCACGGCTGGTGACCGTCAGATCAAGTTCTGGGAGCTTCCCTCGGGCACCAAGGCGAGCGAAGAAGTCGCTCACCTTCGCTCGCGCCCGGCGGTGATGCTCGAGCAGCACCATGATGACACGTTCTGCGACGTTGTCGTGTGCCGGGTGCAGCCGGCAGTACCAGCTTCAGGGCCGGAGGCGGCCGTCGCGGCGCTTAGCCCGTCCGGTGGGTCCACGACCCTGACGCTGGCCGTGACCACGTCCGGGATGCTGACAGCGTTCGACGACAGCCGCCTCATGGATCGGTGGGTGCCACTGCACACGGAGGCAGCATTTTCCGTGTCCGTGTCGGGAAGCACAGTCTTCGTGGGCTGCTCTGCGGGCGTCGTGCGGGCTTTCTCGCTCCCAGACCTCCGGCACCTGGGAGCGCTCCCGCCTTGCCCAGCCGTGGGCGCCATGCCACATGCCGGGGTGGGGCTTTCTGCGCCAGCCGTCCCCACAGCGCTCTCGGGCGGCGTAGTCCCCGCAGCCGTTGCAGTGCGCGCGAGCCACGACGGCGGCCGCGTCGCCGTCGTCTACGGCGACCGCTCCCTCGCCGTGTGGACTGTTCCCACTTCCAAACGCGCCGCAGCACCGGCGGATGGCGACGGCAGCCCGTCCCCGCGCCCGTCTCCGCGCCGCGCCCGCCGCCTCCGTTCATTCCTCCACCATAGCGGGCCGGTTTGGGACGTGGCGATCATCGCCGACGCGAGCCTCACGATGCGACCAGCGCCCGCTGACACATCAGGGGACCTTGACCGGCCCGCGGTCCCGGAGGGATCGTTTGTCACCGCCTCGGCGGACGGCACGGTGCGGCTGTGGAACATCAACCCCTCCGTGCTGCCTCCCTCTTCGCGACCTTCCACCGCGCCGAGCTCAGCAGCCCACGCTGCTGCGAGGCCGACGCACGCCAGGCCCGGTACATCGGTGGTTACCGGGCCGGCTCCCGCCGCGGGGCCAGCCGGGCTGTGCGTGCCGGCTCGACACCCGATGGGGTACGAGACTCTCGCGGTGCTTCCACTTGACTCGGCAGCAGGCGACGGCTGGTCGGTGCCTGAGCCCGGCAGCGTCTGCGCGAGGGCCGTGGCCACGAAGCCATTCGACCCCGAGCGCGGCTGGCAGCTGGCTGGTGGCGCCGGCGCTCCCCGCAGCCTTGCGGTGCGGCAGGGCCCCATGGCGACGGCGAGACCGAGGGCCGGGAGGGGCCCTGCCGGCCGCGCGCCACGGGATGCCCTCGTGGCGGTCGGCACGGCGGATGGGAGGGTGGTCGTCATCTCGCTGGGCGGCCTGCAAGTCCTGGCCTCTGCCAAGCCGCACGACAAGGAGGTGCTCGCAGTCGCATTCTCTCCCGCCACAGGCGCCGCCCTGGCGACTGCGAGCAAGGACCGCACCGTGAAGGTGCTCGACGCCCGAAGCCCGGCTGCCGCGGCCCCTTGTCTGACCCAGTGCGCGTCGCTGGGCCACCACAGCGCCGCAGTGACGTCGCTGGCCTTCTCTTTCGACGACTGCAAGCTGGTGACCACGAGCGTTGACGGGGGTGTCGGCTTCTGCAAGGTCACTGTGGCGGGCCGCTCGCCCGTCGACCTCGTGGCGGTGTCCACGTCAGCCGCAGCTCCCGCCCCCGGTGATGGGATCAGCGCCATGCCCCCCGCCATCGCTCTTGCGCGGGCCGCTGCAGCAGCGGCGCAGCAGGCTGCGTCGTCAGGCGCCATTTCGGTGAAGCTATGGCGCTCCGCCTCTCAGCCTTACGGTCTGGTGTTCTCCGCGGCGATGGACGCCACCAACAGGCACGCGGCTACCGTCGGCACGGACAAGGCCCTTCACGTGTGGGCGCTGCGGTCCGGACGCCACCTGCGCTCGCACCCGGTCGAGCAGCCGGAGCCCAGGCGGGGCGCAGGCGAGCTCACCAAGGTGGCCATTGACCCGTCGGGACTCTTCGCCGCTGTTGCCTGCCTCGACTGCAGCGTCAGCCTGATCGACTTTTACAGCGGGCGTGTCCTCGCCCGCGTGGCGGCACACTCCGAGCCCGTGACCGGCCTTGCCTTCAGCGCCGACTGCAAGCGGCTCATCACGGTGGCGGGCGACAGCATCGTAATGGTCTGGCGCCTCGCCTCCTCCGTGACCACTGCAATGAGGGAGCGGAGCTCGGAGATCGGCGCAGCTCGCCGCTCAGCGCTGGGGCACAGAGCGATGAGAGCATCTCAGGCCCTGCTCGCGGGAGGACCGCCCTCCCCTACTGGCACTCGTGTGCACAATCATGCAACGCCAGTTGGGGTGGCGCCTGCCCCGGGCTTGGGGGCGCCTGCCGCGGCTGCCGCCGCAGCCCTCGGTCCAGCGGCCGCAACGCCCCCCGCTGCCCCCTCGCCAAGCCAGACCTCAGACCCTTCAGCGCAAGTCAGCACTAGGCAAGACGAGCACGCGGCTCCCCCGCCGGGACTCGGCCCTCGGCCGGAGACTGCCGCCGGTGACAACCGTCGCATTAGACCCCCGCCGCTGCCCTCGCGACAGGTGGGCGGGACTCCCCCGCATTCGTCCGCCGGCCTCAGGTCAAGCTCGCTTCCTTCATGGGCAAGACACACTGGCACCGTGGCGGATGCCGCGAGCCCATCTGGGATCAGCGCCATGTTCTCACTTGGCGATGATGATGACACGATGCTTGCAGCGGCCGCATCGTCGCCACCTTCGTCCGCCAAGAAGCTCGGCATTGACGCGCTTGCCGCAGCGCTAGGTCCTGCGCCGGCAAGCTCGGCCCCGCAGCCGGCTAAACCTGACGTGCCGAGAGCTTGGGCCGAACCGCAGAAGCCAAGCAGCGATGACGACAGCTACGGAGACGACTTCGAGGACGACGGCGAAGCCCATGGCGGCGATGATGTCACGACGAGCGATGGTGGTTCCGGTCCTGGCAAGCAGCGGAGTGCCGTTCCCCCGCTGCATGCGCCATCGGAGCCACAGGAAGCTGCAGCGAATTCGGACACCACACCAGCACCGCCTGCGTCAGCCCGCTCTCCGGGAAGGGGCCCGAGGCCCGGCGCCCGTGCCGCTCCGCTGAGCTCGGACGATGCGAGCCCCGCCACGGCTGACGAGAGCACAGGATTCGCCGTCACGCTCACGGCACGGCACCGGGCCCGCGCTCAGGCTGACGACGACGAGGCCGAGGCGGCAGTCGTGCCAGAGCACTCTCGAAACCGCGCGGCCGCCGCGCGTCAGTCGACTGCTTCGCAAACCCACGACCTTAGCTCATCAATGGTGGGAGCAGAATTCCTTTCCCTTGCTGGTGTGTGGCGAGATGCTGACAGTGGGCATGCAGCCAGGGCCCAGGGGTTCGGGGGCGTGCAGGACGCGGTGGCCAACATGCGGGCAGGGCTCAGAGAGCTTGGAATCGCGCTTGACGCCACGAAAGTACCCCGCCGCGACACGGGGGGCGATGCCGAAGAGGGTGACGCTTCCAGCCCCGTCGAGCTTCTTGATCACGAGGCGGAGGCTGGCAGCGGGGCTAGCGTTCATCGCCGGGCACTGCAGTACCTGGAGAGCCCGCAAAGGAGACCGCGTCAGCCCGAGGCATACTCCAGGGGCCTGATCGTGACAGCGCCGGCGGTCCCGTCCCCAGGGCCCGGGCCTGCTTCCTCAGGACACGACGGCGAAGCCTGTGAGCCCGCTTCTCTCGCAGCGCCACGTGCGCAGAGCGCTGCGCCGAGAGCCGCGCATCCCAGTGCGCCGTCAGCGCCGGTCGCCGGAGCACGGCGGCCCGACCCAGCCAAGGTCGGACCACTCGAGCAAGCATCCAACACAGAAGCTGTGTCCAACAGTGAGCTGCCTGAAGTGAGCAATGGAGGTGATCTGCCAGCGGCGGCGGATGCTGAGCAGGACAACGGAGCTGCTCCGTCGAGCACTGTGTCGTCCACTGATGTGGTCGAGGCAACCTCAGCACTCGGTGCCGCCGTAGCCAACGTCCAGAGTCTGGCGGACGCCCTGGGCGGCATGGAAGGGGACCGAACAGCTGCGATGCAGAGACTGCTAGCAGCGTCTGTGCGAAAGGCAATCGCGGCGCTCAATGGGACGCATGGGCCCCCCCCATCCCGGCCACCCCAAGCCCATGCTGAGAGCTCACTGATGTCGTCGGCGGCAGTCCAGGAGCTGTTGGCCACGTACAGCGAAAAGTTGCTCGAGGCGGTCGCCGCTAGGCGGCTGAGCGAGTGATGATCGACTATGCCGAAGACGACAACCACGTAATGGCCTCATCCACCATCACGCATGCCGTCGCAGTGCCGGCCATGACGAGCAAAAGCTGGGCCGCGCTGTTCGTCCAAAGCCGCGCAGAAATAAGCCCTTGCTCAAGGCTTGGCATGTCAAACGTCGTGACAGTCTCAACCATACACCGTTCTTGCTGATTCAGAGTCCTTTCCAGTAAGCTCACAGCTTCTGACGGGGGATTTGGGACAGCAGGCAGCTCGATGCCAATTGTGTCGGCAGCCCACCAGGGCAAGGCCCCGGCAGTCTGGGCTGCTCCGGCTGCCAGCAACAACAAAAACGCGCAAGCAACAAAAGCGATCCTCATGGGCCACCTCGTCTTGCGCAAGTGGCCTGAGTTGAGAACAGCTAGCGTCGTGCTCTGCCAAAGCCTCCTCCGGGAAAATGATCTGACCCTCCGGACGGCCTTCAGCGCACATTGGCCTCCAGCGTCGAAACTATATGGACGCCGTAGCCGGTCCGTCGGGCGCGGTAGGCTTCAGCTCCAGGGCTCGGCTTTTTGGTGTGCAGCGTGCGATTCGCTCTCGTGCAAGCCAGAATGGCTCAGAGCCGCCGGAGAAGGCCTGCAGCGCAGCCCTGTGGCAAACGTTGGCAGGCAAGATACAAATGGCCAGAAGTGTGGCCATGCTTCGCACGCTTGTTGTCGCAGCGGCGGTCAGAGCCGAAGCACAAAACCGGATGCTGGCAGACGACAAGGCAGACCGCGAACGAGTGGAGAGCTCCGTCTTTGCTTTACGAAAAGCTGTCGGCTCGTGGAGAAGGGCCTCATTGCAGTCATCGTCGAAACGCCGAGCGCTGCGAAGAGCTATCCGGCGACATGCCTTGTCAGCAGCGAGGAATGCCTTCATGATGTGGAAAGTACAGCAGTGCGCTTCAGCAATCAGCGAGGCCTCAGAGACACGATATGAGGCAAGACTGCAAGAAAGCATGCAACGCTTGAAGAAGAACGTGGGGAGGGAGGCAGATCAAGAAAGAAGGACATTGACGGCACTACACAATACCGAGCAGCATTCATTGATGACACAGGTGGCTGTGCTCAAGGCTCAAGAAGCGGAGCAGTCGGAGGTCTTCGCCGCGCGGGAGGCCGAGCTCGACCGTATGCGTCAGGTCCTCGCCGACCAGGCCGCGGCCAGAGCCGACAGGGACCAGGCCGTCCGGGACA
>Ga0136560_1001408_pt1 | contig 12355 bp, 10 predicted proteins | sample AntRauMeHopE1497_FD_104925 | JGI IMG/M metagenome (GOLD analysis project Ga0136560, IMG submission 104925) | Saline lake microbial communities from Rauer Islands, Antarctica - Metagenome Hop E1 #497 | ecosystem: Environmental > Aquatic > Non-marine Saline and Alkaline > Saline | place...
ATAGGATAGCCAAAAGGTTCGCGACCAAATGCACTTTCGTAATGAGCGACCTTCAAATTTGGGTCTTCGGTGCTTTCGTGGGTTTTGGCGAAATCTATCGCTGCTTGAAGTTTAGATTCATTAATCCCAAGTTCTATCGGTTGGGCTTTCTTCCAAATGCCTTTGGGCGGGAAATATTGTTGAGAAAATCCGACTTGGACAGCCAAGAGCGTAACTAGAAGTGTTGAAGTAATAGTTTTCATGAATTAGAGCTTTGATGCGAGTTTACTATTTTTTGAGACCAGACATCCACCATTCATCAAAAGCTGTTTTGCCGAAAGTCATTTTTTCTGGTTTTATTTGTGACAGACATATGAAACCCTTCTGTTTTGGGATGGTTAAGATAAAATTAAGAGATATTAGACCATTAATATAAATACCATGATTGACGTAATACCTGATACAAAAATCTATATCATCGGAGCTGGAGTTTCGGGGCTTATTGCAGCAATAGAATTGGAAAAAAGAGGGCTGTGCCCAATTATTCTGGAAGGTAGCGGATCTGTCGGTGGTCGTGTAAAAACTGACATGGTGGATGGTTTTCGGTTAGATCATGGGTTTCAAGTGTTGCTTACCGCATATCCCGAGGCTAAAAGATACCTGGATTACAAAGCACTAAATCTCAAAAAGTTCGATCCGGGAGCTGTGATTTTTGATGAGAAAGAGTCATTTATTATTACAGATCCACTACGAAATCCGCTGCAGCTCATGGGAATGGCTTTCTCAAAAGTGGGTTCTTTTCTGGACAAAGTCAAAATGTTTAGCTTGACTCAAAGCCTCAAAAAGAAGTCGCTCACTGATATATTCAACGCTGAATCCAAGCCAACTCTACAATACCTCAAGGATTACGGTTTTTCAGATCAAATTATTTCATACTTTTTCAAGCCATTTTTTAGAGGGATATTCTTGGAGTCGCATTTGAATACTTCTTCTCGGATGTTTGAATTTGTATTCAAGATGTTTTCGATGGGAAATGCTGCTGTCCCGGCAAAAGGAATGGGTGAAATCCCTGAAATGCTCCGTAGACAATTATTGAATACCCAGATTTTATTCAACACTCGGGTAAAGCAAGTAATGGTTCAGGAAATACTGTTAGAAAATGGGGAAACACTGCATGCTGATCGTATTATTATCGCCTGTCAGCCGGACTGGGTACTTCCACAGCTTCAGGGACAGTTTGCAAAACCAAAGCAGGTAACTAATCTCTATTTTACTACCCAAAAATCCTTTATGGCTCGTCCCATGATTGGTTTGATTCCAGGTGAGGGGTACTTGATCAATAATATTGTCTTCATGGATGACGTCTCCAAAGAGTACAGCAGTAAAGATCGATCCTTGCTTTCTGTGACAGTAATAGAGCATTCGCTAGATGATAAAGAGCTGATCAAGGCAGTACAATTAGAACTGGAAAGAATCTCAGGAATAAAAGGTGAGTATTTCCAACACTTGAAAACCTATCATATCCCGTACGCCTTGCCGACTTTAGAGGATATGAAATATGAGATCAGCTTCACTGAAACCAAAATCACTGAAAACGTATTCTTGGCTGGTGATTACCTTTTGAACGGTTCAATCAATGCCGCAATGACATCAGGTAGACTCGCAGCTGAGGCGGTGCTACATAGTATGATGCGCACTCACTAAAAATTAGATTATAAGAGAATAATAAGTAACAATTAAATAATTTTTTTAAATATTGAATTATGACTAATTTTAAATGTCTCACCCTGACATTTATACCTTATCTAAATTATAATTTGAATGAATCGTTTTACCATTGGATTCAAAATCTTCTTGTTGTATTTGATCTTTTATACATCCAGTCTTCAAGCCCAAGAAGCCTCCAACGCTGAAGTTTCCAAAAATATAATCCAGTCGATGGATACCTTATTCCGTCCGGCAGCTAACTCAACCAATTTTAGAATCATTAGTAATTCTGATTTGGAGCGATTAAAAGTGGGGATTATCTCCGCTTTAGCGTCAAAAGTAAACGGTAAAGCACCTGTGTCGATTCTGAGAGTAGATACCGTATATCTCGAAAGCAAAGTATCTCAAGATTCTCCTTCAAATGCTGCCACTAGGTCGTCTGATTATTCTACACTTTGGATGATAGCTGCTTTATTATTTATAGTTATATCGCTGGTATTATTAGTAATCGGTTTCAAAAGCCGAAGAACCATGAAAGATTCTTTGGATCGCCTTAATACCTTGGAGGCAGATTTTGAACGTCATAAAACAAACAGCGTCAACCGAGAACGCAAATTGATGCGAGAGTTGATCGATGCTAGAAATGTTGAAGAATAAGGATTAATCCATCGGCACGTCTCCAGCTACATACTGCAAACCATCCAGGTAAAACCGAAGTAATCTTGAATTGTCAAAACTCTGAGCATTATGCGAGGGAGAGATATACATGACCCGACCTTTCTTTTCGGATCGAATCCAAGAGACATAAGTTTTTCCATCCGTCAGTTCTTGACCTTTTTTCTGACCTGCGATTTCAGCGTTATTGAAATAAAGCAATGGGGTGAAATCAAGGTTCTTATAAGCATTTTTGTAAAAATATGGCTCATCGAAATGAGTAAAACCTTCCTCAGGAAATGCCTGAACTAGTGGATGTGATGAGTCTTCCAGGCGAATTTGAATTTGCTGCTGCTTTGGGTGGTAATCGAAACTTCCACCCACCACACGGCTGAATTCAGCAGAATTATTTTGTGTGGTAATCGCGCCATGAATCAATAGCAAACCACCGCCAGTTTTGACATATTCGATTAAATTATTCTCTAATTCCAGCGCTTTTGCCATCACGAAAGCTGAATCTGCATCTGAAGTTTCGCGGAGTTTGTCCCAAAAAAGATTTCTATGGTCTCCCTTTGAGCACGTATTATTTAGTACTACAGCATCGAACTGAGCCAAGTTTGCTGACTCAAACCAAGCAATATCCTTACTGCCTGTGACGTCAAAAGCTTCAGATTTATCAGAAATGATCTTGATCATTTCTTCGGTATGCGGAATTACCCAATGATTAAAACCTGTATGGAGCGAGAAGACCAAGATTTTTTTCTTTTTCTCAAATTTAAAAGAGGCCTCTTCTGGGGCTAGGGATCGGATTTTGCCTATCCAAGTTTCATTTATTGGCACTTCGCTAAAAGTTTGGCCGGAGGCCAAGTTTGCGAAAGAAAAGAAAACGATTGCGTAGATAATAAATGACTTCATGGGGTTTGATTATTGAATGTTGGGTAATCTTCTCAAATTTTAAATATCTTTAAAGCATACACCTAATAACCTGATTTTTCCATGTTTTGCAAAACATATTTTGTCCTGAGTGCAATTTTGCTTTTAGTTTCTACGGAATCCTTCGCGCAATCAGTGGGATTATCTCAAAATGCGAATGGCATTGATTTTAAGTTAGGCGACCAAGTCGTACTGACTTATCAAACTGCCAAATCTAAGGTTCCTGACGGAGTTAATAAGAACTTTGAAAAGTCTGGATTTATTCACCCAATCACGTCTCCTTCTGGAGAGATACTCAGCCGAATTCAACCTGAAGACCATTATCATCACTATGGGATCTGGGGACCGTGGGCCAGGGCGACGATTGGAGGGCGAGAAGTGGATTTTTGGAATTTGGCCGATGGCAAAGGAAGAGTTGACTTTGCTGAGATTCTTTCGATGAAGGAAGCCGGAGGAGCAGCGGAACTGAATGTCCGTCAGAATCACTTGGATCTCACGGCACCGGAGTCCGAGAGATTGGCAATCAAAGAAGACTTGCGAATCAAAGTTAAATCTGCGGACAAAGGGCGTTATAGCGTAGATTATACGACTACTATTCAAACTCCATTGGAAGGCGGTATTTTACTTGATGATTACCGATATGGCGGAGGTATAGGCTTTCGAGCCACTGAAGTTTGGGGTGCTGCGAATAGTACTATTCTTACCTCAGAAGGACATGATCGAAAAACAGCAGACGGCACTAATGCCAAGTGGATCATCGTCCAGGGTGATACCAAAGCTAAAGTTGGGAAAAGTGGAATACTTTTTCTGAGTCACAACACCAACAAAGTACATCCTGAGCCACTACGGGTTTGGCCTTTAGAGAATTATGATGGAAAGAGCAATGTATTTATTGAATTTTGTCCGATTCGACATGAGTCTTGGGCTCTTGCAAAAGACCAAAATTATACCTTAAAGTATCGAATGATCGTCTACGATGGTACACTTACCGCTGAAGAGGCCGAGGCGTATTGGAAAGCTTTTGTGAAGTAGAGGGTCGGCAGTGGGCAGAGTCAGCGGTAGGCAGTTGGCAGATGCCAGTGAGCGGTTAGCAGAAGCCATTGAGTAGTGATAAGTATCTATCATTCAAAACGTAGTTGGAAGTTGGCGGTCATCGCATTAAATATTGAACCTCGAGATAGGAGATAGGAGATAAGAGATTAGAGACAAGAGATTAGAGACAAAAGATTTGAGATAAGAGACAAGAGATTTGAGATAAGAATCATGATGTTAGTAGGTAAAATCCAGGATCGACTTCGAAGAGTGAAAACTCAATCGTACTGCAAACTGATCCTGATAGGTATCGGGACTGCCGACTAAAGACTCATCTTGATAGCTATCAGGATTGTCTATTGAGTACTGACGATTGAGGACTGACCACTGGAGACTGAAGACTGCTCACTGAATACTGAACACAACAAAACACAAGACCATGAAAAGAAGAAATTTTATAAAAACAACCGCATTAGCCAGTGCTGCTTTTGGGTTTCCGACGATAGTTCCTGCATCTGTTTTTGGCAAAAATGCACCCAGCAACATGATCAATATAGGGCAAATCGGTTGTGGTCGGATCGCAAGAGACCATGATTTGCCTGGGGTATTGCAGCACGATATGGCTCGTATTGTGGCAGTCTCGGATGTGGATTCGAATCGAGTGGCAGACGGGAAAAAGCTTGTGGAGTCCTATTACACCAAAAAAATGGGAAGTCCATATTTAGACGTGAAGCAATATGCAGATTACCACGAAATGCTAGCTAATAAGGATATTGACGCCGTGGTTATTAGTACTCCAGATCATTGGCACTCGCAGCCTGCGATGGAGGCTGCCTTGGCAGGAAAGCATGTCTATTTGCAAAAACCAACCTCATTGACGGTTCGGGAGGGAAGGCAGTTAGTTGATGTGGTGAATAAGACTGGAATCGTGTTGCAACTAGGAACCCAGCAGCGGTCCAGTGAGCAATTCAGAAAAGCCGCTGAATTGGTGAGAAACGGAAGAATAGGAAAATTGCATACCGTTAGAATCGGACTTCCTGGTGACCCTGCAGGCCCGGAAGCACCCGCTATGCCGATTCCAACTAGTTTGAATTACGACATGTGGTTAGGATCCACTTCGGAGGTCCCTTATATAGAGATCGGAGTGCACCCCGCGCAAGGTTACGGGCGCCCGGGCTGGTTGAGATTGGAGCAGTATGGTGCTGGGATGATTACCGGTTGGGGGCAACATCACTTCGACTCCGCGGCTTGGGGAATGGATACAGAGTTGACCGGGCCAAGATTTATTGAGGCCGTAGCAGAATTTCCTCGATCTGGACTGTGGAATGTTCATGGAGATTTTATGGTCAAAGCAGAATATGACAACGGCATAGCGATGTATACCAGTGGTGGATATCCAAATGGAATTCGGTACGAAGGAACAGACGGCTGGATTTGGGTTTCCAGAGGTGATTATACCGCTTCGGCTTCTGATCCTATAGCTAAAAATGCAAGTTCAAAGGCCTTGGACGCTTCAGATCCTAAGATTTTGGAATCAGTCATCGGAGCGGATGAGATTCAATTGCAGCGCAGTACCGAGCATCATGTGAATTGGCTGGGTGCCATCCAAGGAAGTAATGAATTACTTTCGCCGGCAGAGATAGGCCATCGGGCCTGCTCGGTGTGCCTGGTAAGCCACGTGGCGATGAAATTAGGAAGAAAGCTGGAATGGGATGCTAAATCAGAAACTTTCGTAAATGACACAGAGGCTAATTCGCATTTGAGTCGACCTCAGCGAGCACCTTATGGCACAGATTACGTCAAAGTCTAACTAGAAATGAAATTACTCAAACCAATCCTTGGAATTCTAGTACTGAGTTCTCTTTTAGGATGTGAATCTGAAAAATTGAAAACTAATAAGCCTACTTCTAACGCTGAAATCCAGATTATGGCTTTGGATCCGGGACATTTTCATGCTGGTCTCATCCACAAAACCATGTATCCCGAGGTGGATTCCACCATATACGTTTTTGGACCTGAAGGACCCGAGTTGAAAGATTACCTCAATCGTATTGCTGGATATAATCAACGTAGCGAAGCTCCTACTGCATGGAATATTTCCATGGAGACTGGACCGGATTTTCTTGAGAAAATGATTCGTACTAAACCCGGTAACGTGATGATGGTGGCTGGGAAAAATGATGTCAAGATAGATTATATCACAGCTGCGATAGAAAATGGAATCAATGTCTATGCAGATAAGCCCTTGGTGACAAACTCGGATGGCTTTAGAAAGCTGCTGAAAGCATTTGCGGCAGCAAAAGAAAAAAATGTGCTACTCTATGACATCATGACGGAGCGCTATGAGATCAGTACGATTCTGCAACGTGAATTATCCGGGATTTCAGAGGTTTTTGGAGAGTTGGAGGATGGCACACTCGCCAATCCGGCAATTACCAAAGAGTCTATTCATCATTTCTTCAAGTATGTTTCCGGACAACCCTTGATTCGGCCAGATTGGTTTTTTGATGTAGAAGTGGAAGGAGAGGGAATAGTGGATGTGACCACACACTTGGTGGACTTGATTCAGTGGGAGATTTTTCCAGGGGAAATACTGGATACAACTCAAGTTGAAATGCTGTCTGCCAAACGCTGGTCCACCGAAATGGATTTGGATCAATTTGGAAAAGTAACCGGCAAAACTGAATTCCCTGATTTTCTGCAAAAAGACTTAAAAGGCGATATACTTCAGGTCTATTCCAATGGGGAAATGAATTATACTTTAAAAGGCAAACATGCAAAAGTCAGCGTAATTTGGAATTTTCAAGCTCCGGAAGGAACTGGCGATACACATTATAGCATGATGCGAGGAACTAAGGCAGATTTGATAATTCGTCAGGGAAAAGACGAGAACTTTGTGCCAAGTCTTTATGTGTCCTTACACGGCGGACTGGAAGCAGACTTGGAAAAAGCCGTCACAGAAACCTTGCAAACGCAATTTCCTGGGCTCTCGTTAAGTAAACAAGCTTCTGGTGAGTACTTGGTGAATATTCCTGATAGCTATCGAGTTGGTCACGAAGCACACTTTGCGCAGGTAACGGAACGATTTTTGGAATATATGAAAGCCGGAAAAATGCCTGAGTGGGAAGTTCCTAATATGATCGTAAAATATTACACAACCACCAAAGCGCTGGAAATGGCTAAATCAAAATAAAAACCCGCTTTATGAAACAGTAAGTTTTTTTAATCGGTTGAATAGAAAAGATATTTTTATGACTGAACTGATCGAACATTCTTCAAAAAAACTCACTGTTGCTATTGCTGGAGCTGGCGGATATATTGGCAGGTGGTTTATCCATCGATTTAAGGACAAATACAATATCGTTGGACTTGGTCGAAGACAAGTCAAATCCAACTCCAATCCCCAAGTCGAATGGCGACAAGTGGAGCTGTATTCAATATCGAGCACCATTGAAGCATTGAAAGGCGTCGATGTGGCTATTTATTTGGTGCATTCTATGAATGCATCCACGCGTTTGAATCAAGGAAGTTTTGAAGATACAGACTTACTTTTAGCAGATAATTTTAGTAGAGCTGCAACCATTAATGGCGTGAAGCAAATTATTTACCTCGGAGGATTGCTTCCCGACGAACCTGAAGAGAAACTTTCCCGACATTTGAAAAGTCGATTGGAAGTAGAGAAAACTTTGGGTTCCAGAACAGCCAAACTGACCGCTCTTCGTGCTTCCATAATAGTAGGGCCGGGTGGATCTTCATTTGACATGATCAAAAACTTAGTGAATAATCTACCTGTTTTGATGTGTCCCAAGTGGACAGAATCTATGACCCAACCCATATCACTGAGGGATACTTTAGATATCATGGATACCTGCCTTGGGAATCCGGATGTGTATGGAAAAGCAATTGAAATAGGGAGTCCACAAGTGATGTCTTACCGGAATATGCTGGTGCGAACTGCTAAAGTGATGGGAAAAAAGCGATTGGTCTTTTCGGTACCGGTCTTCTCTCTTGGTCTTTCTAAACTTTGGGTTGGGATATTCGGTAACAGTCCGCCACAACTCGTATCGCCCTTGGTCGAAAGTCTAAAACACACGCTGACGGTTTCTCCTGAATTATCCTTCAAAGAAAAAGAAATCGACTACCTCAGCTACGAAGAATCTGTAAATGAAGCACTCAATTCCAAGGAAAACCCGAATTTACCAACGTTTTATAAGAAAAAGGGAGTAAAGAATACGGTGAGGAGCATACAGCGCATGCGAAATCAGAATGGCAATTCAGCCACATGGGTAGCTAATCGATATAATTTATGGCTTCCCAGCTTTTTTAAATTCATGATAAATGGAAAGAAAAATGAAAATGGCGACATAGGCTTTCATCTGATGAATGGGAAAAAACCCATGCTTCAACTCACGATGATCCCTGACCGAAGTGATGAAGACCGACAGTTATTCTACATCACGGGTGGTTGGCTGGTTAGGAGATTTGATTACGGTTGGCTCGAATTCAGAGGAGTATTGGACAATCGATACATGATATCCGCCATTCATGAATTTGTTCCGAGATTACCTTGGTTTATTTATATCAATACGCAAGCAAGGATGCATCTTTGGGTTATGAACCGCTTCAATTCGTATTTGAGAAGCCGACATGATTGATTGCTTCCACAAGAATTAACCCTACAACCAAATATAAACTTTACCACTATGAAAAATTTGACATTCGATAACGGAGATCAGCTTCCCATTTTAGGCTTGGGAACTTGGAAAAGCAAACCTGGCGAGGTGCGAAAAGCTGTCTATTGGGCGATTGAAGCGGGATATCGACATATTGATTGTGCAGCAATCTATGAAAATGAAAGGGAAGTGGGGCAAGGGATAGCCGATGCGATTGAAGGCGGATTGGTTAAACGAAAAGATCTCTTTGTGACTTCCAAGCTCTGGAACAATGCACATCGAAGAGAAGATGTGCTACCTGCTATTCAACAAACCCTTTCTGATTTAAGACTCGATTATTTGGATTTATACCTGATCCACTGGCCATTGGCTTTTAAGGCAGGGGTTTCTTTTGCTGAAAAAAGAGAGGATTTTTATACCTTTCATGATGTACCTCTTACCCAAACTTGGGAGGCGATGCAAGATCTCAAGAAGAAAGGTCTTGCAAAACATATCGGAGTTTCTAATTTTAATCAGAAAAAACTGACTGAAATCATTTCCGCTAAAGGACAACAGCCAGAAATGAATCAAGTAGAAATGCATCCATTTTTACCACAAAAGGACTTGGTCGAATTTTGTATTGCTAATGGAATTTTGATGACGGCATATTCTCCGCTCGGTTCGCCTGATTCCAGAAATGACAAGCATGCTGACGATCCAAAACTTTTGACAAATTCGGTGCTAAATGAGATTTCGTCTAAGCACGGAATCTCAGAGGGCCAAGTTCTTATCGCCTGGTCTATTGCTCGAAATATTGCGGTGATTCCAAAATCAACCAATGAAGGAAGAATCAAGGAAAATTTTGGAGCTGCGACAGTCAATCTGGATGATCATGACATGACAGAATTAGAGCATATCGGTGTCAGTCATCGATTTGTCGATGGAAAGTTTTTCACAGGTACTAATAGCCCATATAAATTGGCAGACCTTTGGGATAATTGAAAAGAACAGACGTGAACTAGAGATAGAATAGAGACTAAATATAATCTTGTCCTTCAAGAATAATAGCTTGCCAAAAAAAAACACCTAAGATTGTTTAGGTGTTTTTTTGAGCATTTTTCATCGCATACATGATATGCAATTCGACAATATGTGTATTCGCATCAATGCAAGTGTCAAAATAAAAATACTGAAAAGTATTCCAGTTGCTTTCGCTTTGGAACCAGCTTCATTTAAAATGAAAGTTTTGGGCTGCTGAAACCTAAATTCGATACTAAACGAAGCATCTCCGTCGCTCTCGATAATCCAAGTAACCCGGGGACCGAGCGACTTGTGGTGAGCGAGTCAAACTAAGTCGAGGCCAAGGTGAGCATATGTGCAGCTTCGGCACTGCACATATTTGACAATATCAATCTTCTATTTCCAGAGCTTCCAGAATATCTGCCAGCTCATCAAAATCCTTCAGACCGGGTTTGATTTCGTCGCCGCCCGTGAGTGCGATTCCTGCCAAATTCAACTCATCCACCAAATGGGTGACATTATCAGGGGAAATAGCAGTACCCAAAATCACCTTACAGTACGTGCTCAATCTCTTCAACGCATCTAAATCTTCCGAATTGAGCTGCTGATCAGTGGAGGTGATATGTAAGAGAATGCCTGACTGGGAAAGTTTCTCTACAATGACTTTATCCATTTTTAGGATATCTACCAAAGTAGTTTTATGGATTAAACCAAGTCCTTTACCCTCAAAAGCCATTAATACCTCAATTCTTTCGTGTTCGATCCATTTGATTTCTGAATAGTTTTGAAGTGTTTCAGCGGTCTCTGTCACACTGTATTTCTCAAATTCGCCAACAAACTCTACACCTGATATCCAGCCGGTTATTTCCCCAAACTGAGTGGTACTGATCGATCTTGGATGTTCACTTTCTAATGAAAAACCCAAAAGATCCACATACATACCTGCACAATACCTGGCATCGGTCAGATTAGTGATTCCACTTATTTTTACAAAAGTCTTTAAAGCCATTACTTTTAATTTTTCGAAAGCCGAAGGTAGGTAAGATGTGTTGATTGAGAAAAAATCCAGTCCCTTTCCGATCAGTTAATCGCCGATTTATTTAGCAAATTCTTGTATTTTTAGGCGTAAATTAATTTTATGGTGAAGTACTCAAACTTTATTCTTCTGGGAATTTTATTGATATTTTGGTCTTGTGACCGATCAATCGAAGAATCTATGGTTGATCCTGGATTTGATTTTCAACCTCTGGAAATTGGGAATTTCTGGATCTATGAAGTAGATCAGACTACTTATTTTGGCGAAAATGACTCCGAGCAAGCGCTTTTCTTCTATCGTGATCGAATTAGGACTTTTTATTTGAATGCGGAAAAGGAGACTGTGTACGTAATTGAGAGAGCCAAATCGGTAGACAGAAAATCTTGGAGGGTAGAAAAAGAATATACGTTGATTCGAAGGGATTTTTCTTTGATTAAAACAATTGACAACCAGCCACTAGTTTCATTTGTATTCCCCCCTAAGATCGGTCGAGTTTGGGATGGAAATGTGTATCGAGATGATGCTCAAGATAATTTCGAGATTGATGCCTTGTTGACAGGCCCTGCAAATGGAATAGATCTGGAAATAGGCTATCGAGTACTGCAAGAGGAAAGTGACGATCAGGTTACTTTCAGGGATATGCGCTACGAATCCTACGCAAAGGGTATAGGAATGATCGGGAATTTCTCTGAAGTTCTAACTTATTGCTCCAGAAACGATTGTCTAGGTGATGAGATTATTGACTCAGGGCTAAAGACTCAACTGGTATTGATAGAATATGGCAAGAATTAATTACATTTTAGTTCTCTTACTTTTTTATGGGTTTGGGCAGGATCTCTTTGCTCAGGATAGATATGCCGTTTTCTACAAATACAAGCCCCAACCTAGTCTTTCATTGGATCGACCTACAGAATTTTTGACTCAAAAGGCGCTATTAAGACGAGGTAGGGAAGGAGTGAAAGCGGACAGCCTAGACCTGCCTGTCGCAAAAAAATACGAAGACCAAGTTTTAGAGATTTCAGACTATATTTTGTACTCCAGTAAATGGTTTAATGCAACTATAGCGGTGACAGATGCAGCCGGCGCGATAGATATGGCTAGTTTGCCTTTTGTGGAAAAGGTTGAGTTGGTAGCTCGAGGTTTTATCCCCAGTCTAAATGCTAGAGCTGGGAAAAGAATTTCTGCTTCAGTGATCCAAAAGCTTTGCCCGCCGGGCGAAGAGACTCATCGGACACTTGCACCGCAAGAAAACGCCTATGATTTTCAAAATGAGCTGATCGGAATCAATCAAATGCTTGAAGAGGGGTATAGTGGAAAAGGAATTACCATTGCAGTATTTGAT
>Ga0136560_1001409_pt1 | contig 12350 bp, 16 predicted proteins | sample AntRauMeHopE1497_FD_104925 | JGI IMG/M metagenome (GOLD analysis project Ga0136560, IMG submission 104925) | Saline lake microbial communities from Rauer Islands, Antarctica - Metagenome Hop E1 #497 | ecosystem: Environmental > Aquatic > Non-marine Saline and Alkaline > Saline | place...
GACATCGAAACTAAGCTTAAACTCATGTGATTCAAAAGATGCATCGCATTGTACCGCAATAGCCTGAGGTCGCAACCGGCCGGGTTTCGTTTTGGCCGGAATCGATATGGCGCCTCTAGGGTACTCCAGGGCGGTTCAATCCACCAGTCTTGTTGAAGAGAACCTTAAATGCATCGAGATATCATATATTGGCAACCCAGTCCATCAGTCCAAGAGCCACTCCTGCCGGCGCAGCTCCTGCCCATCTTCGCCCCCGATCACGGCACCAATCCGGTAGCTCCTGGGCCGATCCGGCTCACGCCGCATTGAGAGTTTCACTTTGAGCTCTCCGGCGCTTGCTGCGCTTGTCCCAGTTTCAGACCACGCCAGCGGCTCCTTAAGCCAGAGAACAGTCTACGCCCAGTGCGTGGGCGATTCGTCCGGCCGAGTCGACAGGTTCACCGGGGAGTAGCCGGAGGGGGGCTTTCCGGGGAGATCAGCGGCGCCGGTTCCGCTCGAACCGCTAGCCGAAGGTGATGGGGGCCCTGGGAATGGGCGAGCATCAAATCCTGTGTCGAAGGAGATGGCCAGCCCATACACGATGTCCATCATATGAGCCGAAGTACCAACTACCGCTCCGGGCAGGGCCGTCGGCGAGGGCCGGTTCATGAACGTTCGTTTAGCGTTGCGAAGGACCAAGTCGCTCTCGAAATCAAGCTCTTCGTCTCTTACTGCGAGCAGGTCGAATCTACGAGCAATTGCTCGGTCTGATCCGATCGCTGCCTGGGGTACAACGCCGACGTGCGGCCGTTCCGCCGACCGGCCTTCCAAGGCCCCCATGTCCAGTCCGTATACATCTCCCCAGAAACCGACATGCCTCCGGTGGTAGCAGGGGTCGCACACAGCCTCAACAAAGATGGTCGCAGAATCCGGCATGAGCACACCGCCTGGTCGCAAGAACCTGTCCCTAGCCACGAGTACCGATGTGAGCATAGACTCGAAAAGCAAGGCATACCCCATCCACTCGCTCACCAGCACGTCCACCCCGCCAGCACCGCCATGCGATGCACCTGTCATCCCACAGGGAGGCAGTTCTGATTCCGGGAGGTCTTCGAGCCGAGATCGGATCAGCCGCAAGGGTCCCGCAGAGCCGGTACCATCTCCGAATCCGTTGGCCATCGACACAGCGGTAGCGTCGTGCACCGTGCGACTGCTATCAACACCTATCGCCTTCCCGGCGCCGGCCATCAGACCAAACATGGCCAGCACACCCGTTCCGCAGCCCACGTCGAGCACGGCCTTCCCTTGCAACCACCCGCACGCACCGAGGTTGTCCATAGCCGACTTGTACGCGAGAGTCCTTGCCCTGTCCTAAAGCATCTCTGCATGGATGCCGAAGTCACCGTAGCCGGCGTAATACTCGCTAGAAGGGCGGTCACCTCGAAGCCCCACTGTCGCTCTCGATACACCAGATCCTTCGCTCGTCACGCTTCCAGCGCGGGCGAGCTCCTGCTCTGCATTTGCCAGCGCGTGCTGCAGCACCTTGATCTCCTCTCGTAGTTCCTCAGGAGAGCGGCGACTCTTCAAATGCTCCGGGGTCTCGTTTGGCGATGCTGATGGAGCAGCGTTGCTAGCTCCTGCCCCGCTTGCTGGTGTTCCGTCGCTCGATTGTGCGGAAGCCTTCGCGCTTACAGGATCGCCAGCTGCTGCACCATCCGATGTATCAATGGGAGCACTGCCGTCGAGGTATTCCTCGTCTTCCTCCCCTTCGTCAATTTCGGCTACATATGCCAGCATAGAGTCATCCGCTATTTCAGGTTTCATATAATCATCATTCCCCACAAAGGATGCAGTGTCTGCAAGCATTGCTCGAACAACACCGGCGGCTAGTCCACTATCAACAGAGGATTCTGAGATGGTTCGTCTGCACGCATTAACAAATCGAATTCTATCAAACACATCAAGTTTCCTAAGTTCTGACGTGATATCAACCCCTGAAGCTTCGCTAGCACGCTTCAAGTTGTCCACAGGGAGGAAGGCCTCGTCACTTCCTAGTAAATCCTTGCACAGCTCAAGGTCTGCAGCCGCCCCTTCGTTCCAATCCTCCCCATCGCTATCATATGATACCGCCATAACAAGGAAGTCTCTACTATTCGAATGTCAGGCCGTCCCGGTGTGCCTGCCGCCGATTCTCAATGGTTCGTTCGTCCTCGGTTCATTAATAAGGTTCGTTCGCTCCGGAAGCTGGGGTTCGCTCCGGCGCAAGATCCAGCGGGGATGCCAGGCTAGCAGTGGAGCTTGGGGGCCTGTCGAAGTGGATCGATTTGCAAGCTAGACCACCCGGATGTGGGTGGGACAGGACGAGTGCATTAAGGTCGAGGCGATTGCCCGCAGCGTCAGATGCCTCCCAATGCCTCCCAATACCCTCCCAATGCAGGGGCACTAGCGATTGCTCCGAGAGAAGGCGATCGCCCCCTTGGCTGGACACAGACCCCAGCTGCACATCCACATTCCCTGTCCTGAAGGTAGCCGTGGGTCCGACAGAGCACTCGATCGAGGACGAGCTATGCCACCGGATGCCGAGGCAGGCCAACCCCCCAACTGTTAAAATCCCGGTGTTGGGCGACATACGCCCAGCCAGATCCCGCAACAGCAACGCCTGTATCTCCACGTCGGCTGAACATGCGAACATCTACACGAATGCAGCAACCTAGAATTTTGGACGAAATAACAGAACTCAAGAGCCGATTCGTTGGACTGCCGAATTTTGACAGTAACGTTACTGGGCTGGCACTTCCCGATGACGTGTCACAAAATACAGTGCCATCAGCGTATGCGAAACGCATGAGATGTCTACCTCCGTCTGCTCCTGTGCATAAATGCTCACTGCAGGTGAATCCATGAACGGAGCCAGCCATGCCGAACCAGTCAGTTGCGATCCATCCGAATTCAAGACGGCTGTTCCAACCGCAGCAGATGTCGCCATGCTTATCCTGGAGCGAGAGGATGGTACAAACTGCAGATCAACTCTATTTCCCCAACAGCTCACTGCGCCGTCCATGCGAAGCCCGCAAGTATGCCTTGGTGGACTGCTAATCGATACTGAGATGTAGCTTTGGTCAGTTGGGTATGTGCTTGTCACACTGTATTGATCAGTTCTATAGCCCAACACTTGATGGAGTAATCTGCAGTAACTAAACAGCATTAATGAACCAGTGCAGGAGAGCTGTGACGACGGGGGGATCCGAGAGAATCGGTTTCAGCACTTGCGGTTTGCATTATTGCATGCAGTATAATGATTATGTGCCATCTACATAAGAAGAAGGAGCTATGAGCGCTTTTAAAGCTCGTGGTTTTTTCTAAAGTTGATGGCGAGAAACAATCGGCGCACGCGATGTGATTACAGCTTCAGCGCTACTAGCAGGTAGCGTTGCAACAACAGTAAACGGCACCATTTTTGTCGGCCTGTCGCGACTTGAGCGTAGCCACCACCGACCAAATGTAGTGCCAAGTTTTACGTTACCGATTATTAAGACACTCTCTGATTTGACGCTCTGTAAACTAGGAGCAGTGGGCCGCCTAGTGCACGAAATCCAATGGTGTGCCACTTCCCTACCCGGAACGTTCGTTCGGTTTACTCCGGAGGTTTATCGCTGATGAACTCCACTGCTGGAGTCCGAAGAGTCGCTCCCAATAGCAATAGCGCTAAATCCATTGCTATTGGAAGCATAGTGAGCAAGGCGCACTACCGTTTATCACCTTGATCGACCCGACACAGCGGTTTCAAACGTCGCCTAGGGTGCTCTGCCGGATCGATCTAGTTCAACTGAACAGCCACTACACAACTTGAGTACTTCAACTTGCCTTCCCCCCCTCGCAGACAGCGGCGCAGTTAAATCGATTAGAGCAATCTGCCTAACGCGTACCTACGCTTGTGGCTTGATAATTCTCTACCGTATCTCAAAAGGAGTACTTGCGTGTTGATCATGTTTGTTTCTGTAGCTGTACTTGTTCTTGTTCTAGCGTTGCCCGGGGAAGGTGCAGCATGCGATCCGCGCATTACTTTTCTACAATCTGTAAGTTTATTTTTCACGTGTTCTTACTTTTGTTGTATTAAGGGCGGCATGCATTCCAACTAACCGTATCATGAAACCGATTAGACACGGTCCGTCATCATCGCAGCTCTCATGTACAGGTGATAATTTCGACATATGCTGTGTTGTAACCGTAAATCATATGATTAAATGCTGGGGGCAGCGAGGGTCTATGCGAGCAGATGCCTTTGACATGCATGACATTATCGGTAGCCATCCCTCCGAGACGGGCTTCGTGTCGGTTTCTATGAGTACAGAAGGCAACTTTGCGTGCGCACTGCATTCGAACACGACAGTTTCGTGCTGGGGCGACAATTCTGATAATTAGTGGGTGGAATCAGCAAGGTACGGAGTTGTGATGGTAACAGCAGGAGTAAGTAGTGCAGTTCTTTATGCGGATGGATCAACGGAATGGTTCGGTCGCGTTGGGAGTGTCGATGGATTCACATGCCAAGATCGCTCGTGCGTGAGAGCTGACGCAGGTAGGCATACAATCTGTTACACATTAAGTGACGGCACGGCTCTCTGCGATGATGAAAAGGGCCAGCAAACTGACATGTCGAACATGACAGCGAGTGTAGGCAGTACGGCAAATAAGTTGCTTAAATGCGCCGTAGGATACAGAGACGAAGGTTGTTGCGTGCGAGAAGACAATACAATGGTGTGCCGGAGTGCAGATGCTCCTGTTAGCGTAGCTGGTACCGACTGGGTCTACGTAGCTGAGCATTACGTGAGGCAGGACATATTCTTTATAGGGATCACCAAGTCCGGGCTTGCGTACTCCATAGAAGTGCGAATAGGGGATCAGGAAGCAACAGTACGACAACTGCTCCAAGGCCGACCAGTTCTTGCCGGTGGCTTTGATAGGATATCCATGAGCACTTGTATGCTCTCAGCAAGCCCAGCAACGTATGGAGACATCATATGCGAGGATAGCGACGGAATGCCCCCGCCAGAGATTGCAACCCTTGGGGTAGCTAGCTTCGGATGCATTCAGTATCCATCGGAGTATTTGGATGTCAAGAAAGTCTTATTCTCACCCGGAGCTCCCTGCAGCACCAGGGACCAAGCCGCAGTCTTGGCAGATACCGGCGAAACCGACACAAGGATCCATCTCGCGAAGGAGAGCACATTCGGGATATTGCCTATCACACTTGTACCCCTGACTCCAACCTCAGGCACAGTCAGGCTGTATATCGACACCGCTCTCGTGTGGCCGAGCATTGAACGGACAGACAGGCTTTGGAACACATCATGGCTGGACTCGAACCTATACGAGCTGGAGTGCAGTCAGGGTGGACGCACATACAATGGGGATGCCAGGCTAGGTGCATTGATGCCAGAGCGGCATATCGACATTAAGGCGACTGAATCCACTCGCCGATAGCCAGAGGTATGGTGCGTGGGTGGTTTTTCACCCGTCGAAACCACCATGCTGGAGGGACTGGGACTCGCTTCGGAAACCGATAGCAACTCTACAGGGGTGCGGGTCATCATTGCAGTGCAGGAGGACGGGACCAACAACACCGTACTGGCTGCAGCGACGACAAGCGCTCGGCTGGTGGTCCGGCGGCGGCACGTGAATGGTCTCAGCTCGTACTCCGGGTATGCCCGCGAGGGAGGCACCTTGGTCACAGTAGTCGGGTCATGCCTCGGGACAGATGTCATAGAACCAAAAGCTCACATCGAGCCATTTGGAGAGGTATCGATGACAGGTACTCATAGGGATATGCGCGTGATCGATGTGTTGCCAGGCATTGGTAATGCAAGTAGCGTGCGATTTGCATGGCGAGACAGCACTGCGGGAGACGGCCGATTCAACTTCATGATCAGCAGTGCGTCATCCGAGGACGCTGGGACCACCAGTTGCAGTGTCTCCGCTGGCTTCCAGTGTCTGGAAGCCCCGCTGCTGTCGCTGCCAGTATCGTATGCACCGCCTACTCTGGGCAATGCCATTCCATCAATCGGCCTGAACTAGTCAGGGAAAGAGCCTCTGGCAGTGGAGCTGGACGTGTCTGTCGTAGTGGAGCGATTTGCGAGTAAGAACACCCGGATGTGGGTGGGCCAGGAAGAGTGCTTTAAGGTCGAGGTGATTGCCCGCAGTGTCAGATGCCTCTCCATGCCTCCCAATGCAGGGGGTCCGCATCCAGTCAGAGTGTAGTTGGTTGGAGGACAGTCGGCACTGGGTTAGGCCTTGGTGTCGTTCTCATCGGCCCAGGTGCAATCGATCCACCCCGGCTTTGTGTGGCCCACTGTGGAAAGGAACACATCTTTCAACATCCGTGGAACTGGCTTTGGGCACCGAGCACAGCATGTGACATCTGTGACAGTCGGGGGGCTGGCCTGCCTCGGCATCCGGTGGTATAGCTCGTCCTCGATCGAGTGCTCTGTCGGACCCACGGCTACCTTCAAGACAGGGAATGTGGATGTGCAGCTGGGGTCTGTGTCCAGCCAAGGGGGCGATCGCCTTCTGTCGGAGTAGTCGCCAGTGCTGGTGGCAGGTGGTATCCCGGGTGAGGTGCCTGTGGATGGCGGGGTCAACCTGACAGTGATCGGGCAGAACTTCGGGTCCAATCTGGACAACATACGTGACATCCGTGTTGGCGGAATCTCGTGTACAAACTTATTCTACCTGAGTAGAGCTGAATTACAATGCTTGGCTCCCGCCGGAGTCGGCACCGGGCATTTCATCACGGTGGAGACACGCGGGGGACTCATCAGCACGACCCGCTTTCCGGCTATTACGTATGCTGCTCCTGTGGTGAGTGGGCTGGAGCCACGATTCGCGTTTTCCAACGCTGATCGACTCTATGACTTCAACATCACTGGCAGCTCCCTCGGACTACACATCGCCGACATTGAAACCCTCACGGTCGGTGGATCGCCTTGCACCGGCATCGAGCTGATCAGCTCTCGGCTGATACGTTGCGTTGGAGTGCGAGCGTTGTGGAGCTCTGTAGATGTGGCGATCACCACCAAGGGACAAGCCAGTGTCGGACTATCTCTGTTCGAGTTCTTGCCTCCTCCTAGCGTGAATTCGCTCTCACCCAGCGTCCTCGACACAGATGGAGGCACTGTCATCCGCGTGTCTGGGTAGGGTATGGGCACGGATGCGAGCGAGCTGGTGGATGTCATGGTAGGTGACAGCTCCTGCCTCTCCTTTGAGTTCGAGAGCCCTTCCTCGCTCACATGCATTGCACCTGCAGGTATCGGGATGGGCGACACCGTGACTGTCCTGGTCAGAAATCAGAGTCCTTCGTCTGGCGGTCCCAACGTGTCCTATGAGCGGCCCTTGGTGGCGAGTGCAGCTGTATTCATCTCTGGGTCTGCGCTGGGAGCTGGGGGTGACAACAACAACGATGTCTTGATTCCGTATACATTCGGGGGCTCTGAGTCCATCGACATCGGCATCCGAGCAGCTCATGTGGGGGTATTGGCGAGCGGTGTAGATCTGACAGATGGCAGCACATTTGCCTTCGTGGAGGATGCTGCGGGCACAGGGACCTGGAAGAGGCTTTGCGAGAGCCTGGAGACGTGGGCAGGCCGAGGGTAGGATTGGGCCGATTTCGATGAGGCAAATGCAGCTGCGAATGCTTCTACCGCTGAAGGGATGGATGATGTGGTGCATCCGTGGGATGGAGTGCTGCTGTGCAGAGGGGTGTCTCTGAGTGGTCTGTTCCAATTTGCAGGATCAATGCGGGTGCGGCTGTCAGTGGCTGGATAGCTGGATCTTGTGGATGCTCTGGATAGGACTGCAAGCGGGGTGATCGATGTTGTGGGCCATCCGTCGGTGGATCGTGTGTTTCTCGATGGTGAGTTCGAAGGCGTGGTGCCAACAGCTGGGATCGGGAACACAACTCATATGCCTGTGCCCGTGGTAGGAACGGGGTTTGGTCATGCAGCTGGAGATGTGTTGGAGGTAATTGTGGGAGGTGTACCTACTGCTGGGTTCCAGTGGGTCTCTAGCACAGAGGTACTGGCTTCGATCCCAGCTGGTGTGGGTGCAAATATCCCAGTTGTAGTTCGCACTCGGGGTGGGATCCTGTCTTCAGCAGGTAGCATCTTATACCATACTGCTACGGTAACAGGAGTGTTCCCTGAGTACTTGCTGAGTGGTAAACAGAATGTGAGTCTGGAACTGTCGGGAACAGATCTGGGTAACAGGGAAGAGGATCTGGATTGGATCAAGGTGGGTCTGGATCTATGCCATGAGACTGTCTGGGTCTCGCCACAGAGTGTGCGGTGCTTATGGATACAACCTGACCAATGGGTTTGGGATTAGCAAGCAGTAACAGTTAAACTGTCGGTTGGCGCACAACTTGGAGATTCAAAAGTGTTTCTTCGCACATTAGGTCTACCAGTGATCGAGACGATCGCCCCTCGCTTGCTAGACACAGGCAGCGAAATGCTTCTAATTGGTGAGAACTTCGGGGAGGATGAAGGGGACGTCCTAGATGTGGAGGTGGATGGCATCAGCTGTCGGGACATACAGCTGCGGCCACCTACAGCTTTGGTATGTGTGGCTCCAGCACCATCGAAAGAACGTATTGATGCCGCGGCTACCGATGTGTCTGTCCTGAGTAATCTCACCGTGGTGCTTGTGACCAAGACTGGAGTGCGATCAGCCAGTCAGCGCATCTCGTACACCCTGGCAGGAGCACCGCTGGTGGACGCGCCCAGCGAGGTCATCGCATGGCGGCCTGTGGGTCGCGGAGGCACAGTGGTAGTTCGATGGGCGTATCCCGAGGACAACATCCTGGATCCCATCGCAGAGGTGACCTCATTCGATCTGGAACTGACCAATATTGCCTCTGCGTCCGGGTCAGGCAGCACACTGGTGATCGTGCCTGCCAATCGCACGGTACTACGACGGGCAGTGGGGGACATGGTGACAACGACCACAGTTTAGGGGGGTATGCTTGTCTATGCGGAGGAAATCGTGGCTCCGACTGTAATGCCGCTTCGAGTCCGAGTGCGTGGGGTGAACCCGACGAGTCAAAGCACTTGGAGCAATTACTCATCGATCGTGACTGAAAACTGCGATGCTGGGCAGTATTTGCAGACACAGCTACCGCTCGGGGAACAGTCGTGCGGAGAATGTCCCTCGGAAGCATATTGTGGCGGCATGCCTGCTGACCGGGTGGTAGCATTGCCGGGGTACTGGAGGGTGCCTTGGAGTAGCTCGGGGCTGGGTTTCGTGCAGTGCAAATCTGAGGCAGCGTGTCGGGGATTCGATCGGGCAGCCCTCCGAGCAGCAATACGCTTGTCATAGACTGCGGCAGCTGCAGGCGTAGGCAATGGAACCATTTCCGGCGATACTGACAATGCTTCCCCTCGCCGCCGAAGTCGTCTGCAGAGCACAACTACCGGTGTGAATGAATTGCGTTTAGATGCCGCCTTGCCCTTGCTCCAGTCCGTCCTTCACGACAACTCATTCCCCACGGCGATCCCGAAAGAGCTCTGGCCCACTCCGGGGCTAATCGAGGGGTGTGAGTCGGGCTATGACGGGACCATGTGCTCTGCCTGCGAGTCGGGCTTCACGGCTGTGGATGGATCGCTGTGTAGGCGGTGCGAGGACAAGTCGGTGGTGATCACGGCTGCTGTGTTCGTGTGTCTGCTGCTACTGCTCGTGGTGCTTGGACTGACTTTCAATGCCGTGCTGTCGAAAGGCCAGACGACGGTCTCTGTGGCTGCAGCCAAGGTGCTGTTCTCTCACCTGCAGACTGTGGCGATCGCGCTCCGACTGCCGTTCCAGTTTCCCGGCTTCCTCCGCGAGCTTTTTGAGGGCATGAACTCTGTGAGCAGCGTGAACACAGATGTGCTGAGACTCGATTGCATGCTGGCAGGTGGTAGTGAAGATGGGCAGGCGGTGAAGCAGGTGACATCTGACGTCGGCATGGCATTGCCTATGGACTCGCGCTTCATCGCTCGCAGCATTGTGACGCTCTGTATCCCGCTCATGCTGGTTGCCGTGGCTGCGGTGTTTTGGTCTGTGTGGCCTTGCGTGCGAGCAGCATGCTGTGCCCCGTGTGCATATGCCGTGTTGGCGATGGAGCGGAAGTCAAGGAGTCACTCAGCTACGTCTCCATCTATCAGGCAGAAGAGCTTTCGGGGCATCGGGCGGCTCCCTGCATCCACGCCCAGCATCGGGGGGCCAAGTGACGCTCTGCACAGTGATGACAAGATTTCTGCCGTGGATAGTAAAGAGTCGCTATCACGATCTACTCGACAGGCAAGTCCGCGACTGTCAGCCTATCCCGGGGTACAGAATGCGCCGTTCGACGAGAAGAGCACGGTGAGTCCCTAGCTGGCTGTGAGTCAGCGATAGTTACAGACAGTGGATGCAAGCTCGCTTCCACTGACAGGCGGAATGACACCCCAGCAGGAGACACATGCATCCGACGTAGTCTAGACGTCTTCTGGCCCCTCCTTTGTACCATCTCCTGAGGGGTCCTATCTCCCTACCACGGACAAATCTTCTGGCCCCAGGACTTGGAGTACCACAGAACAGACTAGCAATGGAGCACCAGAGAACAGAGCGCGTATACAACCTCCTGGCAGACCGCCAGTGTCAAAGCAGACGATCAGTGATGCACCTACGGTTGGACGTATGAGCACCCGCCGCGTCACGGTCGCAGCCTAGGGCAGTGAGCGGGGCCGTATCAGGCTTGCATTCCATGGGGGCTTCTCAGACGGGGATACCTCGAGGCGGAAACGGCGGAACTCCCTGGGTGAGACGGTGAGTCAGCATTTGATGTCCTTCGGGGGAAGCAGGTCCAGTGCCGATGCTCTGACACTGGCAGGGGGTAGCAGCGTGTTCCCTCCGATGACACAAAACCGGTCACTCCGACGACTCACGTCGCAGGCCCTGCCAGCGATCGGGACAGAGCCGTCGGTGGCTCCCCGCAGGTCCAAGGCCGCAAGGAGACAGACGATCATGGGCGGGCAAGGCTTCAGGCTAGCCATCGACACGAATGCAGAGAAGACAGACGGGATCTTCCCTATGACAGCTGTCTTGTCGCATCGTATCACCAGCAATGAAGAGACAGGCGACTCCCCTGCGGCAGGAGGTGCAGTGGCTCGTGTGATGAAGGGCCTCATGGCTGACGATGAAGTGGTCTAGATCACATGGTTGGATCGAGTGCTAACCACTGCAGGTGTAGTGGCCTTCCTCGTGCACATGACGGAGACTCAGGTGGCTCTCTCTCTCATGACTTGTACGGAGATCCTGCATTCGGAGGAATCCACCGGTGGAGCTGGACTCGGCGTGACCTCGCTTGGAGAGCCAGCAAATGACAACGATACTTCATCTCAGCTGCTGGCCTCCAGCAGTGAAGTGGACTCGTCTGGTAGTGCCTTCAGTCGCAGCTGCGAGGGGCTTCCTGCAGGTGATCAGGCGCTGAGACTGCTGGATGATCTGGAGCTGTGCTGCAACGATGCACATACACAAGGCTACATGTTCGGTCTCGGAGTGCCGGCGCTGCTGCTGTACTCATTCGGGATCCCGTTCGTGACAGGGGTGGTTCTGTGGGTGAACAAGGGGAAGCTGACGGACCCACGAGTAGCCACGACATTCGGCTTTATGCGGGCCGGGTATCGTGACACGGCGTTCTGGTTCGAATGTGTCGTTATGCTTCGCAAGGCACTCCTCGTGTCCATCGCCGTTGGACTCGCTCCTCTGGGCATCGAGGTGTAGACGTATGCCATCCTCGGGCTGCTCTTCGCCGTGGCAGTCCTGCAGGCGGCGATGCAGCCGTTCTCCAGCTCTGCGATGAATCGACTAGAGCTAGGTGCTCTGGTGACTGCATTCGTGACCTTCGATGCCGGCCTCTTCCTCGGGTCACCGACAGCGTCTGAGACCGCGAAGTCGTTCGTGAATGCGACAGTGTTTATTGCGAACGTTGTGTTCCTCGGGTCGGCTGCCGCAGTGATGATCGGATCAAAGTTGTTCGGCCGATGCCAGTCCTCCGAGATGCATAGACAGGCGGTAATGCTGCAATCCAAGTATGCACAGGCGAAGCGAAAGCACGAGAGAATCAAGACGAAACAGAAACTGGTAGGTGGTCTGGACTCGGATAGGGTGAATCTGGCAATCGCAGGAGTGAAGGCACGGGCCTTGCTGCGAGGAAGTAAGGGCAAGGATAAGGGCAGGGCCGCGCAAGAAAGAGGGAATGGCCCTGTGAGGACAGGGCCGGGGTCACCTGTGGGTAGGACACACAGGGGGAGGAGGAGCTTCGGCCGGAGCATGTAGCGGAGCGGGAATATCGACCTGTCAGA
>Ga0136560_1001410_pt1 | contig 12347 bp, 19 predicted proteins | sample AntRauMeHopE1497_FD_104925 | JGI IMG/M metagenome (GOLD analysis project Ga0136560, IMG submission 104925) | Saline lake microbial communities from Rauer Islands, Antarctica - Metagenome Hop E1 #497 | ecosystem: Environmental > Aquatic > Non-marine Saline and Alkaline > Saline | place...
CCAGCACGTCGGTTGCAACCGGTGGTGCGGTTGCAACTGGAGGCGGGGCTGCTTCGGCAGTTGGTCGCGATAGCCGCGGAAATAGAATCGAGTCTCCTTCCATTAATCTAGAAGTGAGCACTCGGTCAATGACCCGGCAGATTGTGGACAGCTCTGGAAGTGCTCACCCGCTGGAAGGCAGCATGCGGAGGGGAGGCAGTGCCAGCGACAGAAGCAGGAAAGGAGGAGAAGGAGGGGGGGGAAGAGGAGGGTCGTCTTCGCATGGGGCGGTTCAATTGTCGAGTGGTGAGACGGCGCTTTCTTCGCCGCAACCTGAAGCGAGCACGGGATTGACGGTGGAGCAAGTGAGCAGGGGGTGAGTGCTGGATACCACTAGGACTCTAGCGTAGAATTTGTGATACTAAGCTAATCTATGAGGATTTATCTCACAGCCAAGGAAGGTATGTGGGTTGCCGAACATACACAACTTGATATTAGTGAATAGGCCCAGATCTCGAAAAACATATTTCCTGCGGCAAACAAGTCGAGGCAAGTGGGGGGAATGGAATGTCTTCTTAATCTCAATCATCAAGAATGCACGCTATCCGAGTCGTGATTCACATCTGAGGAAGGTAGCCGAAGGCTATCCAGGCAAACATACCCCACATACGCTGGAGCCGCAGCCGCATAAGCACCTTGCTAGGGCACCAGTGCCCCAGCCAGTAGTACTGCTCCCGGCCCCCGAAGTTCAGGGGCCCGGGGGGGAATCTCTTGTTAATCTCAATCATCAGGGGCCCGAACACTGGATGTAGCGTGTGATTTGAGACTTACTCAGGTTTTTGTCTCCAGAGCCAGCTCGCAGCTGCTCGCTTCATGACCCTCATCTTTTAACCGCTATTTGACACGCAGGAGTGCAATCTGTTTCCAGCACATCTAGAATGTTAAGTTCTGCAGCCCAATTTGCCTGTAAGTATCGCTCACTAGCCCTAGTATCGGTCCAGTGAACAAGTTTATTTGTTGTGGTCTCTCTGCCTCCTCTTCATAAACAACCATCTTGAAGCACATTTTCACTTTAAAAAAATTGTGTATTGCGACAATGAGGGATTATTTGTAGCCGCTTTGTAAATGCAGGTGCAGCATACGCAGTTGTTTTCGCTTTATCTGCTGAAGCGGTTTCGTGGGATTCTACATTCAGCAAGGTCACAATTGCGGAAGCTCAACGGGTGCTTATCGCAGCTGTAAGTTCTGGAGCAGATGAAATTATTCTAGGCGTAGATACTGAGGCTGAGGGCCTCGAAGCTTGGCGGCTGAAGTGCGGACAGGGACCCGATATACCGAGTGCCTCATCTTTGGGCGACCTGCACCCTGGCGAGCAACGATCTAGAGCATTTGGACAACAGCTTATTGTTGCAAACAAGTTCAATGGCAAGTGAATAACAATATCACAAACCGCGGCAGACGTCTTTAAGCTTTTTGAATGGGCAGGCGAACCCCTCCAGAGCACAGAGTTGGCGACACTACCGACTGAGTTCCGGCGCCCTGGCAATGGATTGCTCCCGGCCGGGAACAAGCTTTACTTCAGTGATAGTGGGCGAACAGTTCTTGTCTATGAGAGTGGTTAGATATCCTAGTCACCTGATTTTGGAATTCAAATGTTCTTTGGGACATGGGTCGGCGAAGCCGACGATGGCTCGGTAGTGGTGTCCTCAAGTAACATGAACGTGTCAGACAATACTGTTGGTGGGGGATATTTCCATATTGGGAGCACAGGTGCCGTCTAGACTCTCGCCAGGCCAACCAATACCAACTCTGCATCTAGGGCATCAGCTATTCTCGGCGACTACCTGTTCTTTGCCGTTGGGACATAGCTGATGCGAGCAAGCCTGACGAGCCAGGCGACAAATGAGGTGTTTACATTTACAGCAGAGCAGGGATTTGAAATATACTCGCTTAAGGCAACTGAGACCAAGTTGCTGATAACTGTGAGTAAAGGTTTGGATACCCCTGTTCGTTCTCGATGGAGCCGACGATACGGCACCAGTCAACATTCCGCCCTACAAGCAGAGTTCAGAGGGGCGAACTCCTTCAGTCCGATTCACCACCTCAGTCGGGGACACCCTCTTCGCAGCAGGTACGAACTTCGTCGGGGATCTGGACACTAGCGTGCAGACTCTCTGGATGTACAATTTGTCCCACCCCCTCAATAGCGTGAAGCCAGAAATCGTCGCCAATCTCACGGCGGTTGGAAGATACGAAGACATCGGAATGTGTGGAAATCGCCTGTTTGTGGTAGAATCAGAGCGTGTCACCGCGAGTGGCGTGGGTTCGTCTGTTGAGTACACGTTATCTTTTCTGGATATCCCCACTGGCGACAACACAGATTCAGCCCAACTCTAGGACCCGTGCAGCCCCAACCCATGCAAGAACGGAGCAGCATGTGCAAGTCAGAGCACCGAATAGTTCACGTGCACATGCACCGATAGTACCTACAGTGGCAACCTGTGCGACCAAGTCGAGGTTACAGGGCCATGTGCAAGCACGCAGTGTGGAAATGGAATCTGCACCGAAGTGGACAATGGTCTAGCCCTGACGGCAGATTGCAAGTGCGACCTCGGCTGGCTCAAGGATGGCCAGGGATAGTGCTCCGTGGATAAGCCCGCAGAGGCCAAGCCCACCTGCACCGACGGAGAGCTGAACGGTCTTGAGACAGGCATTGACTGCGGCTTCGACTCCAGCACCTGCAGTCTGTGCTCTGCCGGATTCGGCTGTTTGACATCGTCGAACTGCGATGAGGGGCTTGTTTGCGCCGGCGATGAGTTCGTCTGCGTGCTCGCAGAACAAGAAGCCGGGGCATACGTTGAGGTGGAAGACCTAGAGCTCAGTGGAGTGTCTCCCACATAGTTCAAGGAGTCGCTGGAAGAACCCTTCAAAGATAGTGTTACAAACGCTACGGGCGCCTAGGAAGCCACTATCACTAGTGTGACGAGTGGATCTGGGTCAACGGATGCTGGTAACCGCCGCCAGCTGCAGACTGCCAGTGAAGCCAACACGGTAGTTGGCTTCTCCCTGCGCTTTCTGGTCGGCGAGGAGGTGGCTGAGGCAGCCACCATCGTGTCTGCATACGTGAGCGGTGCCCCAACAGGAGGCGGAAATGGACTCGTCGATGAACTGAAGGCCAAAGTGCCGGCAATAGGCTCGCGCCTGTCTGTGGATGCATCGAAGGCAGTGACAACGACAGTGGTACTTTAGACTGCAAGGCAGGTGGTCGAAGCCAGGACCAACCCATGTGATGCACGGCCGTGCGGGCGCGGAAGGTGCTCGGTCAATTCGACTGCAGAGTCCGTGTCCGGATATGATTGCAACTGCGAGGTGGGATGGAGACAAGACGTCAATGGCTCGTGCACTGTGCCTGAAGTCATTGACGTCTGTGCCAATGTGCAATGTGTCAACGGACGATGCTCGGTAGACGACACTGTCAATGCTGGATACACGTGTCAATGCTACAACACTTGGGGGGTGGATGCTACAGGCAGCTGCACGGTGCAGGACCCCTGCTCTGAGCTTGAATGCGGGAATGGAAGGTGCGGTATCGTGTCTGAGCAAGGCGACGATGGTTTGCACGGGTGCACCTGCTATGACGGATGGCTCAAAGATGCAGCTGGCTCCTGCACCGTCGCAGAGCTTACGAATCCATGCGCCGAGGCAGATTGTGGCAATGGTAAGTGCAGAGTGAATGACACTGTCGCTGCTGGGTACACGTGCGATTGCGACGAACGTTGGCTGGTCGATGCCAGGGGTAGCTGTTTTATCCGAGAGAGGATCGACTACTGCGTGAGCGCCCCCTGCATGAACGGCACATGCTTTTCCTTCCAAAACGACGGTGGTGGTTTCTTATGCAGGTGCAACGAAGGCTGGATCCGCGATGGTCAGGGCATCTGCTCTAAACCGCTCCCTGAAAAACCCTGTGAAACGGCCGAATGCGGGAACGGGGAGTGCATCGAAGAGCCTCGAGCAATGGAAGGCTTCTTCTGCAGGTGCTCGGAGGGCTGGATGCGGGATATTTAGACCGGGTCATGCTCCGTAGAGCGCAACGCATGCTTCCCGAATCGATGCAGGAACCGTGGTGTGTGCTCCATCACCGGGACTGGCATGTTCGACTTCACATGTGCATGCCCTAATAAGTTCGAAGGCAACCGATGTGAGCGGCCTGTGGTGGCAGGTCCTTGTGCCAGTGACCCATGCGGCAATGGCGTGTGCCGGGACAGCCCCTCGACTACAGAAGGATATCAATGCAGCTGCGACCCCGGCTGGCTCAAGGATGGCCAGGGATCATGCTCCGTGGAGAAGCCCGCAGAGGCCGAGCCCACTTGCACTGACGGAGAACTGAACGGTCTCGAGACAGGCATTGACTGCGGCTTCGACTCCAACACCTGCGGGCTGTGCTCCGCCGGATTTGGGTGCAGATCAGCCGACAACTGCGAGGGCGACTTGGTGTGCGGCGAGGAGACTCAAGCATGCACGCAGGCGGTCAAGCCGGCCGGGGCCTACGTCGAGGTTGAGGCGCTGGCGATCCAGGGAGTGACACCCACGCAGTTCAAGGAGTCGCTCGAAGCTCGAAGAACACTTCAAGGACAGCCTGATGAACAAGACGGGGGCTTCGGAAGTCATTGTGAACAGCATCGAGGAGACAGGAGCAGCGAGCCGCCGCCAGCTCTTCCGCTCGTTCGCCGGGAGTAGCCGATCGCTCCTCCGATCGGGGATGCTCCGGATGCTGCAAGGTGGAGCCGGTGGTATCTCGATCGACTCCAGTCTGCGATTCCGAGCGGATCAAGACGCATTCGCTGCTCAGCAGAAGGTGTCTGCCTACGTGGACAGTGCTCCAACCAGTGGTGGTAATGGTCTGCTGGAGGATCTGCAAGCCGCTGCCCCTGCCATTGCCAGCCGCATCACCGTGGACACGTCGGCCGTCACTTTCCAGGAAGAAGTGCTCACGGAGGACTAGACAGTCACTGTTTTTGTCGCTCCCAGTCCCAGTCCCAGTCCCAGTCCCAGTCCCAGCCCCAGTCCTAGTCCCAGTCCCAGTCCCAGTCCCAGTCCCAGTCCCAGTCCCAGTGCGATTCCTTCACTAGCGGCGTCTGTCGCCCCGACCAACTCGGAATCCCCAGGGGAGATGGACGTCAATAATGGAGATGGAAGCGAAGACGCAGGCGGTGATGATAACGATGACGATGATGACATCGGTACCGGTGTGATTGTGGCGATCGTGGCAGTCATCGGGGTGGTGGGTGCCATGGCGGCTTTCTACGCGTACACGAAGCAGTGCTCCGGGTCATCATCACGCCGGCCGTCCAACGCCGTGGTCGGCAAAGAGGACATTGGTGCTGCTAAAAACATTTCTTCGTCTGCATTCGCAGGGTCGAACCCGATGGCAAAGCCCCGCCCCGTCGGGGTGTGATGCGACGAGGAGGAGTAGGAGGCCGAAGAGGAGAGGCCGAAGAGGAGGTCAGGCCAATGGCAAGTCTACGTGATGGTTAAGATTGTTTGTTGTTGTTAGAAATCGTGGTCGCTTGTTGCACGGTGAAGGGTGGTGTGATACGATACGAGTGCGCTTCGCGGGGCCAGGCAATGAAGTGCTGGATAGGTAGTGCGGTTTTGATGACGCTGGCAGTCGGCCTCGTCCACGAGCCGGGTCTGTGCGTCCTTGTTCCGGTTTCCATACAATTCAATACATCCAGGTATGAAAACAACGTTTGCAACTTGCAAGATCCTGTAGTACTTTCGTCACATCGTTACGGCAGTACAGGATCACCAGTATGATGGCTGGTAGCTACGTGATTGGGCTGCTACCTGAGCTGCTCAGCCTGTGCAGTGTAGCTGCTGTGGTGTTTGGTCCAGGGTGTTTGAGTACAACCCGCCGACATGTGGTTTCGTACTTACATAGAAGCTACTGGTTGATGATTCTTGATGCTGTTGCTTGTCATGGTCTCAGCTTTTGGTTGATGATTCGTATGCTCCAGAATGTTGATCCTGAAAATGCTGTAGCGTCTGTCGAGTTTGGGATGTATAGAACTAGCGCATCGACCTGCGGCAGGTAGCTCCTCTGGGTACAAAACAGCACTATGGCGAGAAATCGGGCTTTGAATACGGTCATACACGAGAATGAATCTCTCCATACTTGGCAAAGCGGTGATCTCTGGCTAATTTATATGTTCATGATTCATAGTCTTGCCCACCTATGCCTGATTGGAATTCAGAGGATAAGTCCTTCTATCGGCCTAGCTCCAGTGCAGTAGGCTGCAGTGAATTTGGCTGACCAGATACGAGGATGCGCAGCAAAGCCCGACCCATGGGATTCGGATAGTGTAGATTCGCAAGATGCAGGCGCTCGCAAGGCTCGCCATTATGGCACAGCAGCAGCAGCTGGGGAGGCCATTGGTACCGCCACGATGCACCTACTTAATTTCCCACGATCCATGCACATCGGCGGCGGGGCAGTTGATAGAGAGAGTAGCGGAGGGAGCACCGGCTAGATTCTGGTACTGCAAGGGCAGGCCGCACAACGACTAGCCTAGGACCTGTCGACTCACATACCGTCCAAGCAGCCTCCCGCTGTGTACGTACTCCTGTGGGCAACTCATGGGATCATAGCAACCATACTAGCATACATTCTAATGTCCAAACCTCCTAGGGATACGACTACAGGCATTGTGGTACCGCTTGGGCAATTGCCGCGATCCATCGCCAGCGAGGCACCCATGCATGCTCGCCTGCTCGTGCTCGTGCCGGTGCTCCTGGCTGCATATGCGCTAGCTGGTGGATTGCCGCTGTTTGATGTGGATGAGAGAAAGAGGGAACAGCTTGTGGCATCACTGTGGCCCCGTCGGGCTGGGCACCGCGGAGTTGCAGCCTTGGCACGGGCCGGCTCCGTGAGGGAAGTGCTCGCCGAGCAAGTGCTCCGGGAACGAGTGAGCGGTGGCGGTGACAGTGACGGGTCCGAGAAGTTCCCTGGAAGTGGAGATTAGATGGATACGGGACACGGATAGGGGGCTGAACGGCAAGCGCATCAGCGGTACTAGCTTGTAGTGCTACGAGGCCTGAAGGGCGAAGCCGCGAGTCAACTTTTCTCTCGCTCCGCTAAGCTCGCGACTGGTACCTTAGCTGCAGCCACTGGGTGGTACATAGACTGGGGTAGCCTTATAGCACTTGGTTTCTCCACGGTGTTTGCGCTTTTGATTGGCATGTAGTGAGACAAGGCATTCAATCGAAATGTACACACCTGCAAGCATGCCACGAAAGAACCGTTCTTTCCTTAGCTTGATGGCTGACTCATAATGATTCGTTGGACGTTACCTGAGAGGATGACACCACCACGCTTGCCAACTTGCCGCTAAACGAATGACCTGCCTGCTTTCTTACGCCGGCAGTCTCCATTCGTTCCCCTCCGTGAACACGTCAAGTGGACGCAACTGGTCTCCCTCATCATCCACTGAATCTCCTGTTGTATCATCGGCAGAGACAGGCGACTCCTCATCGTGCTCCTGGACACCTTCACCGGTGCCATTGGCGACCCTCCTCCTTCTCGTCGCAGTCGATACCGGGCATAAAGCAGCCAGTAGCGCCGCCACCTCAGATTCTGTGAAGAGTCGCCGCAGCGTTGCAGCGCCACCCCCTTCCCCCCGCACTGCCCGAGCAAATTCCATCGCTAGCTAGCTCGGAGTCGCGCCTTCCTTCTCAGCTCGATCGCCCGCACCAGCCGCACTGGCAATCTGGCGTCTACCTGCCAGCCAGTCAGACACGGACTCCCGGCCCTACCTCGCTTTATCTAGCATCGCCTCCAGAGCGGCGAGCCGACGGTATCCCTCGCTCCTCTGCTCCAGAGTCGCAGAGGCATCCTCCAAAGATTTCGCAGATTCTCGGGCGCTCTCTTGAGACACGCCAGATGCGACTGCCTGCTGTGCCGCCGTGGCTCCGGCCCTGCATAGCCTGCCCAGGTATCGGCACGTGCTAGACGAAAGCGGCGGAGTCCCCTTGGAAGAGTGCGCACTAAACCTAAGCCGTTCCGTCCAGGGAACAGCATCACTATCCAACGATGCAGTTCCCTGGCTCTGTCCTTTCCCCGCAACTGCACTGCCAGTCGCTGCCCGTGACTCGAGAGACAGAGTGCCCATGGTTTGGGCTGACCTGGATGCAGCAAGTACTATACCGGAAGCGATAGAACCACATACCACGTCGCACATATGCATGACAGCATTGCGACCAATCCTGCCGTTGAGATACTGAACGGATAATTCACTGTGGCGCTGCAGCAGCTGCAGCCCTTTCACGAAACGCATCTCAAAATCGCCCGGAGCTAGTGGCACCGCTCTGACGCCCGAGGACGCTATGTGCACCTTTCTTGCGCTCGATCCTGAGCAACTATCGGAGCCTGTGGCATCTGCTGCACTTCGTGCCTACCGCCATGGTGAAAAATATCCTCTGAAATCCGGCGTGGCAGGGACAACGAGACCTTCCTCGGCTCGAAGTCGAGCCCACGCGTGCACTTGATCGGCGTTCTCGTCCTCGTCTTCGTCTTCATCCGCTCCCTCGCCCTCATCCTCATCAAGGCGACCAGATTGCATCGTGTGTTTGGATGCGGAATCAGCGGGGGGTGCTCCGCCTGCGAGAGCCTCCAGCAGTGCCAGTCTCACGGAGCGCAGCCACTGCACAGCCCCGCGCTCTGCGATGTCTCGCATGTGCAATGCAGCAGGAATACCGGCGGCCACTGCTCTCAATGGATGCGAAATGAATTGGGACATCGCTGCGCCAGCTGATAGAGTCGCGTGCTGCGTCAGCATCAGTCCGTTGAACATTAGCAGGAACTGTTTCGCAAATCCGAGGCTAGGGTGCATGCTAGGCTCCGGCACTTCAGGCCCTCCCTTAGAGGTCAACTCACGACCATGTTCGATGCCACTCTCAGTCTTGCTTTCCCAAGGAGCGATCTCAGCATACCTTGTCGCGATCTAGGCAGCTTGCATAGGCACCACGTTGAGGATCATCTCGGTCACATCATCGGCAGCTGTAAGCAGCATCCGGGCACTCTCCATAGGACCGTCGCCCTCTTCTGCTACCCCCCAGCTCGAAGAACACGCGCGTCCTGCTGCTCGCACGCAGAATCGAATCGCCGCAGTTGCCGCTGCAGCCGCCGCTGGAACGCGGCGACGCGGGTGGGACCAGAGGCCAGTCTCCGTGTCGTCTAATGACAGTTGATCTGTGACGTATGTGCCCTCTTTGGCCCACTACCCTGCGCCGGAGTGTGCCTCTGATCGGCTGCTGCTAGGGGGGCCGGCGGGTCTATCGCCGGGGCGGTCCTAGCTGTCTGGACCCGACCCTTCGATCTGTTTCGTTCCGCCAGATGCCACTGCTGTGCCTAGCATGAGGGCCCGCCACTCGTCATCCGAAGCTAAACCCTCGCCGTCGGCAGAGGGACGCATCGCCGATGACATGGCATCAAGAGCGTCACCATCTGCATCCCGTGGGTAGTCAAGTCCGTCAAGTGAGCCTAGGGCAAGCCCTCCTGCAGATCTCGGCGCTTCGGGGGACACGCCTCCAGCATCGACTTCGGTGAAGGATGCGTGCTTGTTCCCTGGGGATGACTGCCGTAGCAGGTGAGCGATAGCCAGCACAACCCGCTGCGCTGCCGCAGTTGCCGCCGACAGTTGCGGCCTAGACACGGCGTCCGTGATCGACTGGCCCCCGGTCCCAGAGCCTTCCTAGTCTTCATCTCCAGGCAGAGTCACTAGCAGCCCACGCTCAGCTAGCGTGCACTCAGCCTCCTCGCACGCTGCCAGAATTTGCCGAGCACCATCGGTTGGAACAACGACTGTTGCCAGAGCACCCGAACCATCAGAACCCCCTCCCAGCTCTACCGAGGCTGCAGTATCTCCGAGACCTCGCACGCACAGAGCTGTCATATAGGCCCGTAGTCCCAGCAGTACCGGGTCAGGGAGCGCTAGATGCATAGCGATGCGAATGGAAGTGCCTAGGCCCGCACCGCTCCTAAGAGCATCAGCGCATGCCATGCACGCCAGGGTAACGCTGCCTGTGGCTGCCTCGGAGCTAGGTGCCGTCTCCAGCACGGCATCGGACTGCTTCTTGGACCAGGGAACAACTGATACGCCGGTACCTCTCGATTCCAACTCAGGCAGCTTCGTTTTGCCTGCAACTTCGAGAGCTAGGGCGAGACCTGCAGGACTCCTGCCAATAGCCGCCCTGGCTTCTACATCAAGACACACACGCCAAGAAGCACCTTGCGAACGAGGATGTACCGTGTCTGCAGAACCCCGACCCTCTCCGTACCCAGTCCACTCGATGAGGGAATCCTGGACGGAGGCTGCAGCCCACCATGAGTCGTGAGCGGTCACATCGTCCCAGAGCTACCCGATCGGCTGGCATCCAGAGGCCCAATTCCTGAGCACTCTATCGCAATCGCTCGGGTCCCGCCACAGGCAGGCAGCGACTAGTGTCGTGGTTGAGCCCGCGACTACGGCTCGGAGCGCCCTCCCGATCGACTTGGTGGCGGAAATCTCAGCGCTCTCACCCGCAGACGACCCCCTTGACAGCGCATCGACAGGTTGTGCAGCACTAGCACCGGCTGATGCATCGTCCAAGGGCGAGGTCGATGTCAATTCCTCGCTTGCTCCTGCTCCCGATGCCGCTGGGAGCTACAGTCCGTGATTTGCCTGTTCCCCAGCCGATGCATCCTCCTCCTTCCAACGCCGAGAAATGGGCTCTGAGACAGTGCCAACGGCGGCGGCAGCCACTGCGGCTACGTCCCCGAGAGATGCAAAGGCTGCTGCTCTAGCCCCGTCCACCTGCTCGCTAGACAGGGGAGCCCCGAACCCGACGCTGTCTCCGGCTGGTCCTAGCTGCAGCCGTGGCAAGCGGGTCGAAAGAGCCGCCACAGCAGCCTTCTGCACGTCCGTAAAGCGCGCGAGTGCCGCCCTGGGTGCAATGCCAGCTCCTGTGGCACCACCCCCGGCAACGGCTCCAACCTGCTGCTACCGCATGTACTGTTCCTCAAGGTCCAGCGCAGGTGCCATCACCCGGGCCCGAACCATGCCGGACCAAGCCTGCAGCAGCCTGGAGGCGACGTGAGGAGCCACCACCGCGAGGGCCACGAGAGATTCAGCTGGGACCACCGGGTCGCCATGCTCGTCCGTGCTGGGCTGCACCTGAGCGAGCAGCTCCCGAGAGTCTGCAAGGCCCCTCGTCTGTAGGACTCGGAGGCTCTCAGTGGGGCTGCTTCCTGCGGCGCACCCGCCGCGCTCCACCAAAAGCACGCCTTGCGCGCGGGAAGACACGATTCCAGCAGGCATATCATCGAATGACAGCGCTGGCGATGGCTTCTTCGCGCTACCTCTTCGTGTCCCTCCCCCGCCAGTGGAGGTGGCGGCAGCTGCAGCGGCATCTGCTTGTGCCTTGGCGAGCGCAGCAGCAGCCGGTCGAAGCCACCTAAGCCTGAGTCCACTCCCGCTGTGGGCTGCCATGGCGTCGATCGCGTCGTTGCCGGATGCCACTCTGGTTGAAGCTGCGAACGACAGGAAGGCAGTGGTGGCAACCCTATGCTTTGCCTGGAGTGCCTCGTGATACACAGAGTCGACGGCCATAAAGGTCCGGATGGCGAGGGCAGCTGTCCGGCGCAGCTTCCGCTGCTCGACAGTTGCATCGCGGAACTCCGGCGGGCTGGTGCCGGCAGAAGCAGATGCCGATCCAGCCCCATCTACGTCATCCTCCCCGGACGACGATTTACTTTCACTCGCACCTGCTCCCAGGGTCTCACCCGGAGCATGCTTATCGTAGTCTGTGTCACCTTCGATGACGTTTCCACGCTTCCCACCAGCACCCTGTCTACCACCTTCCAAGTCGTCGTCTTCGTCGTCGGAGTCGAACGTGGTTCCGTCCTGAAGCCCAAAGGACTACCCTACTGTTCCCCAGGGAACAGTGGTGCCATTAACAGCGTCCGACCCTTCGATTTTTTCTCCCGAAGCGTCTGCATTAATGCCCTCGGCATCTACGGAGGCTCCAGCCCCTGCCTCCGCCCCTGCATCAGTGCTCGCCTGAGCAGTTGCTCGAACGGCATCGACCGCTCCCTCCTCCTCCGCCACCCATTCCGACCACGCCGGTGGGTGTGGGACAGATGATTCATACAGGCCCGCAGCATCGCTAGTTTCTGCTACGTCCAAGTCGGCTTGCTGTCGCATGGCCTTGGCATCCTGAAAAGCGAGGCATGCGGCCGCCGCTGCCTCGCATAGGCGACCCGTGGACAGGGAGTCGCCGACCATGTGCAGGCGGGCAGTGATCGTCGCTAAGCGACGGGCTTGCTATGCTAC
>Ga0136560_1001411_pt1 | contig 12347 bp, 16 predicted proteins | sample AntRauMeHopE1497_FD_104925 | JGI IMG/M metagenome (GOLD analysis project Ga0136560, IMG submission 104925) | Saline lake microbial communities from Rauer Islands, Antarctica - Metagenome Hop E1 #497 | ecosystem: Environmental > Aquatic > Non-marine Saline and Alkaline > Saline | place...
ACTCTGGAAGCACGGTCCGACGGTCCCCAGCAAGCTGCCCCCTCTCGACCAGGGGCCCAATGCCTCGCTCCCTTGCCATCAGGTGAACCCATCCCGCCGTGGAGTCGCTGGGCATCAACATCTGCATCTAGGTCCGATTCCACTCCCGACAGGGAATATCAGAGTTCCCATCGGGCAGAGAACTCGACCACAATCTCTCTGGTTACGATGTCATGTACGGAGCCAGCTGCCATGTCCGGCACCTGGATCCTACCAGCATCCAATGCCACTGAGGGGGATGCATCGTATGATCAAGTGATATGGAGAGGGACTCTAGGGACTCTAGGAGAGGATGAAGAGGAAGAAACAGTGGATTCTGGGGTTGATAACTCGATTACATAGCTGTGTGTGGCAGTGTCAGCTGGGAAGTTCCATCTGGCTCACGGACTGCAGTTCTAATGCCACTCATGGATGGAGAGTGGTACCGCAGCCACAGAATGAAGATGAAGATGAACGTGTGGATGATCATACATCTGCATCTATTAGGACCATGGCAGGAGACATTTCATCATCGACTCTTTGGTCCTGGTTATGTCGATCTGATGGATCCGGCTGTCTTATCTCTGTGCCGGAGCTTGCAGACCGTGATGTTGCACTTGCCATGCGAGTTCTCTCTCGTTCTGTGCATGGTGATGGATGGACAGATGCAGCCCCTATTGCCCCACCTGACATATAGGCATCTAACATCACATCTACCTATGCATGCACTATGCCTGCTGAGAGTAGAGTAGGGAATAGCACAGGCCCATGCCTCATTGCCATCATCTAGGCCGCCACTGCACGTGATTACCCTGCCAGTCAGCAGCCCCCCCCGCCACCACCACCCCCTGGCAGCAATGACTTCCCCGCTGCTGCCCTCGCCCGATCGGAGGTACTGGCGGTGACAGATCCATTGAGACTGCGAGCATCACACGATGCCTGGTGGTCCAATTGGTGGGATGCCTCTGTGCTCGATCTGCTGCCAGCGGGTACTGTGTGCCCCCCCGGAGCAGTTGGGGGTGGACCTGATGGGTGCATCATGGACGGTTTTCTGACGGCGATGGATTGGATGCGGGGAGCAGTGGGACAGGAAGGGGGTGTGGTACCCTCGCTGTGGGGCCCTTTCAATAACCTCGATCCATCGGGGTGGAGAGATGACGTTACTATCGAGTGAGTAACACGATGAATTGATTGAGTTATTTGCTTGCACTAGCACGATAAAGCAGCCTTCATCTCTAGATTGCCCATCTTACCCACTACTTTGATTTATTCCAGCGAACTCTCAACCGCAGTTACAACGTGGAGGCCAATTTGTTTGGTGCTGCTCCCCTGAACAGGATGAATCTCTTTGCTCCGTATGCCGATTTTGCCGCGGTGCTGTACAACGCCTCTCGCACTCGGGTTGATCCAACTGGACTATCAAAGGGGGGCCGCATGATGATTGCCTGGGGACAGGTACTGCTGACACGGTCATGCCTGTGACAAGGTCTAGCATCCACATCCCCGGACTTTACTCGTTCGAGGGGATTTAGGCTCCTGATGCATTGGGTCCATTCGGTGGCCAGGCTTTCTATACGGATTGGGGCAATAGATGGCCATCTGCCATGTTTGCTGCTCCACTAATTGAGTGGTACTGGTACACGATGAATGCAACACATCTCCAGGAAACGATCTACCCCTGGGTATCCGGAGTGGCCGATTTCTACGCCTCATACGCCACTCCATCCCCTCGTAATGCCTCGTGGCTGGACATGGTGCCATCTTGTGGCCAGGAGAACTGCCGCCAACGGACTGGTGGACCATCCCCGCCGTATGAGCTGCAAGTATCTGCCGACCTAGGCTTGGCGCATCTCATGCTGAGCTAGGCGATCGAGCTGGCAGGACCAGCTGGTATGTCCAACACCTCCCGACTACAGCGATGGCAGCACGTGCTTGACTCCCTCCCTCCCTTTGCATTGACCAATGATACTGCCCCTCAGGTGGCGAGTGGTCTGACTCCCACTGGCGATGTGGTGCCTCCATATGGTAACTACAACACACCGCTGGTAAACACTATGCCGGTGTATCCCGGGCGTGCAGTGACCCGGCGATCAACAAATACGAAACTGTTATCTGCGTTCAATCGGACGACCTGGGCCCTCGGAGCTAAGGCCCTGTGGAAGCCTCAGAATGGATTGTGCTCGGCGTGGCCGGCTGCAGCGAGGCTGTGCGACAACGAGTATTGTAGCGACTCGTTGCTGTCGGCGTTTGATGACGCACTGACTGCCACAATGGAGCCCAATTTCTGGCCATCTCTCGGAGGGGGTGGACTCGAGTAGATGGGAGCTGCAGATGCCATCGTAAGTCTGCTGGCGGACACGGATAGTCTGATCACAGAGTTCCTTCCCGCCTGGAACAGTTCAAGGTATGCCTCGATACGTGGAATGCGAGCAAGGGGGGGATTCTTGCTGAGTTTCACTTCTCCCATGGTGACGGCAAATGTAACCTCCACAGTTGGCGGCACATTTACATTCATGGATCCTTTCAAGTCTGCGTCACCACCTCACATCGTGGACCTGAGCACCGGTGGTGCAGCTGTGAAGCCAAGCCCTGGCCCCGTGAGAGGGTCCTACCTGTTCAAGACACAGACAGGTCATGAGTATAGCATATCTGCGTGACAGGTCATTCGCAAGATTGCTATCAGTTGATGCCATGGTTGATGCCTGTCAACACATGTGAAGTCAGGACGCCCTTTAGTCCTATAGAGCTGCTAGTACCTGGAACTATGTGTGGGAATCTGCGATGAGGCTGCACGGTAGCTAACTTGTGCGACATCTGGAAAGTTAACAAACACAAAGACTTCTACTCCGAATGATCGACCTCTCACCCGCACTTGCCAAGTAGCCTACAGCTGCGATCCATAGTCATCAGTGGCCCACCTAACCACGTCAATGCCTCCGTGGAGAGTGCTTTGAGGTTTGATGGTCACACAATGACGAAGTCATGAGAAAATACACTGCGAGCGTTCACCTTTGTGCTCGCTGTGTGCCTCGAATCCACCCCCCCCCACCTGCGAGATCGTCGCTCCACTCGTCGGCCGATGCCGTGTCCGGGGTCAAAAAGGTGGGAGAAAATTGACCCAGATCACAAGTACCCATCGAGGTGTCCTCGGACGCCTGCATGAGGCTATTGACACCGACCCCATCACGGTCGTGCCTCACCTACTTCGAACCCCCATCCGGCTCAGGCGCATGACGGATGGCAGTCGGATCGACCGCCAGGCCCTCGAGGGGATCCGGACCATGTCGGCCTCCTGCCCCAGCGAGCCACTCACCGCCTATGTTGCACGAAGTGAATGAATGAATGAATTAGAGTCACCGCGAGAGTTCCTCCATACACTGGATGGAATTCAGCCGGCGGCATCGGGCACCGCGCATTCACTGTGGATTATTAGGTTCCGTTCTGTTGTCAAAGCTGGATCAAGCAGGTCCATCCGCTTTAATTGCTGTTAAAAACTATTCTAGGTTCGCTGTTCTACATTGTCTGTGCCTAGTCATCTTCGCCAGCAACTGGAAATCTAGGGTACTGGAAATCAAGCTGTATTCTTACAGCCTGAGGGAGGAGTTTAGCATTTCCGGTGCGTGGAGCAATTTTGTAGCATATTGAACGAATTGGTCGACGTTTAGGCAGTAATAATGCCTGGGGATAGTCCATCTGACCAAAAAGCTACGCATATATTGAGCAATGGTGTTTCTTCGGACATCGAGGTGGTCGGCACCGTCAGTCCCCCGCTCTGGCTTTCTACGGTTGTGTAGGCGTTGGAGTCAATTTATCTTGACGGTGCTGGGGCACGAGATGCCGGGAACCATGAAGAAGGGATATTAGGGGTTCTCATTACACTCGGTGTTGTTGCGGGCGGCGTGATGATGGTATTTGTAGGCCCGCCCATATGCGTGAAGGGATTAATGCGATCTCGGGTGCCATCTAGCTTGATCTTGCTACTTGGGTGGGCTGCAATTGTCGCTATTATCGCCGCTGTAATATCAAAGGACCCTGTTATGTGTCCAGAAGCCGGGATCTCACCTGGCATGCCGCAAGGGGCCGTCTAGGGTCTGGATTGGTGGACCGTGCTGCCACTACCTGCATCCGGCAATGAGGCCGGACCGCAGCCTGCAAGCATCGACTGGCTGACACCAATTGAGACAGAAGGGACCCATCCTACTGGCGCACCTATTATTGGCGCCAGATCAGGATGGGGCCGGCCATGGGTAGGACGAGGCGCTGTTTCGACCGAATTGTTGCACCCGTGGTCTATTGAGGCGCTGGCAGCCTCGGAGGAAGGGGACTGGCCAGTGTCAGTGCAGCGCGGTAACGTGGAGCAGGGGTCCACCATCTTTGAAGACATGCCACTTGCACGTGTGTTATCCCCGGTTCCACAGAGTGGCATCCATATTGACAACAACCGGGGTAGGGAGCAGGACTAGAACCAGCCCCCGCCTTACCTGGCAGAAGATGCATCGTTGCTGGGTCAGAGTCCCAGACTCAAAGCCGCAGCTGAGGCAGTAGCAGATGCGGTGGTCACGGCCGGCTATGGATTCCCCGCAGCCGTAGTTCGTCTAACAATGCTATGGGCCGGAGGTGGGGGTGCCTTGTCAGGCTTGCACTCTGATCCTGACCCAACGAATGTACTCGCACAGTTGGAAGGATCCAAGGATGTATGGATCTTTCACCCCTTAGACACTGAGGTACTAGGAGCATCTGAAAAATTCGATATGGGTGCGCGATTGGCGCTGTCAGATGGATTCAAGCTGTGGAGACCACCAGGAGGGGTAGGAGTCAATTCATCTGACAGACTGAACTTCCCAGCGGGCGATGCATGCATAGGCCTGAACACAGTAACAAGTCTGGGGAGAGACGAAGGTAAATAGACAGCGTATGAATGCCAGCCATGGGACCCAGTAAATAATGACACAGAGTCGCATGCTCACGTGAGTTCAAGCCTGCGAGGTGTGCTACACGTGCGGTTGTTCCCCGGCGATGTGCTGCTCATTCCTCAGGGATGGATGCACATGGCGAGACCAAGGACTCCTGGTATCTCACTCTCAGTGCGCCCGGTGTCTGGCTGCGAGTCTTTGCGACGTTTCCCGGAGGTCTTCTTGACTGCGCTTCACGACGTGGGACTCTACCGGTGGGGGGACTGTACGTGCCACTCCTGATTTATGCCGATATCAGACTGAATTACTACCGCTCTGGTAAGCATCACATGCTCAATCTGATTTCTGATTATAGACTGAAGAACCGGTTAAGGCAGCGATTTAATGCATCTTGAAATTAATATTTGAGAATTGTGTAAATTAACGTACCATTACCATCAGGTAGAAGGCACCTACCTCCATCTCAATCCCCTCCTCCTCCTGCAGCTGCACCAGCAGCAGTCGCCACAGGGTCCCCATTGCGCCTTCCCTTGGCTCCCAAGAAAAACTTGAGGTCAGGGACTGCCAGGGTGGCATCGCCGTCCTCCGAGTCGGCACCGACTCCAAGGCGCAGAGCATGCGCACCCTCTCCGATCGGACCTACAAGCTCTGTCCATGCCTGCACAACGGGGCTGTCCTTGTATTTCTTGGCCGCGTACTCGTTGAAGAGTAGCTTGTCGAGCGCCACTAGGTCACACACATCCATGCCGTGCTTTTCGTTCAGCAAGGTGGCAAGCTCCGAGCACGTCATCTTATCATTGCCGTCTACCTCGAGGAAGTCCCAGCTCGACCACCCGTTCGGGTGTGCCCGCACAGTGCCCCCGTCCACGGCATCATCGTACTCGCCCTCATGCCTCTTCGGGTCATTCGGCTCCTCGAAGGCGAAGGAATCCGCCGACAGGTCGCACGTGGGCGGCTGGAAGTACTTCACATCGCGGTATCCGAGTGAGTACTTGATGGCTTCATTCGTGACGAACCCTGCGATCATACCAGTGGTAGTTGCCACAGCCGGGATAATATGTCCCGCCATCACCTTCACCTGCAGGCGCTCTTCCGCAGGGATCTGGTACGAAGTGCACCGAACGTTCGTGAAAGCAGTTAGGAAGTCCACATGGTGATTTGTATCGTCATCTTTCTCAAAATGCTGCCCTTCGAGGGAATCGGCCTTGGCAGAGAATGATGACCCATCTTGCCCGACGATCTTGTCGAAGAGGGCAAGAACACTGGCCAGCTCATCCTTGGAGGCATTGGGATCAGGCACCATTTCCTCCTCCTGCTTGTCGCCGTCTGCGGCTGCACCACCCGACTTAGGAACCATCTTCTTAGCCTTGTACTCAGGCACCTCACCTCCGGCCTTGGAGGCATCTACTGCAGCAGCGAGTGCATCAACATCGGTGGCAGGGGGGATCTCCTTGATGCCGCATATATTCGCAAACAGACACGCAGCGTGGTAGATGAACTCCCGATGGAGCTTCTCTCCCCTTACATCAAGAGGCTTGATAGATGGGAATCGCTTGGTGCCTGTCCAGAACGGAGACCCATCTGGTTTCTTGGAGTCCTCGGGGAAGGACCTCGCAAGGTCGTGGATGGGTGCATAGCACTGCTCCAGAAATAGTTGCACAGCTGAATCGACACAGGCCTGGAAGGTGCCCTTCACAGCAGGCCGGGCCACAAGCAGTGTCCTCACGATCTTGCCCTTAGCTCCCTGCGGACTGTCTTCATCCCACCCCTGGCGCATAGAGGCTGCATCCCGAGTGAAGTCCTGAGCCAGCTTCACCGCACCTTCAAACTGATCGTCAAAGTTGAACTTAGCATGCACAACACAATGCTCCGACTTGTACGGGTACTGTTTAACAGTGCACGAGTGCTCAGCCGGTCCTCCGCCGCCCTCGCCACCAGCCTCACCGTCGTTCCAGCAAGGGGTCTTGCAAGGGATCACTGAGCTCGCATGACACTTGAGCCCCTCTGTGCCAGACTCGAACTCCGCCACTCGGTGCCACGTGCACTTCCCGTCGACGTACTTCCTCGCCTTGACGGTGTCTAGTGCCGGGATTACGATGTCTAGCTCGTCCCAGAAATCGTCCGTGAATGTGCTCTCCGTGGCTGGCATGGCAAACAGGGTGTGCGCCACAGTATTGAAGTCCCCATTCATGAGCATGGCCCGCGCACAGGCCTGCGTGCTCTTGGGCTGCTTCACGTCGGGGGCACGGAACAGAAACTGTCGGTTCAGGTTCGATCGCTCTACATCATCGGCATCGGTTACCGTGCATGTACCGCCTCCTGATTTCAGAGCCATCCCCGACAGAGCGAAGTTCTTCAGAAGCTCGCATCCCAGAGCTCCAGAGCCCACCATGAAAAGCTTGCTGGCTGCCAGCTTGCTCAGATTGGCGTCTCCCACGACTGCCCGCATGTCATCGTACCTGTCCCCTTTAGCAGCATAGTCCTTCGTGGCCTCGCCAGCGGCTGAGATGACTGGATCAGCGATGTAGAGTAGCTGCTGCTCGAGAGGCCGGAACTGTCCAGTAAGCTTAACGATTTCCTGAGCAATAATTCCTCCGAATACGGCGGCCATAGACTACAGCTGCACCCCGCTGCATCGGACAACATTCCGCACCAACACGTCGTCTGCCTCCCCCTCGGCAAAGGTGGACTCATCCAGCATGCCATCTGCCTTGGCCACATCCCGGGCCAGTGCACGCATCGCATCTACGTCTTCGTTGTTGTTGGTGCGGGGCGGGGACCCATTCTTGGCTGCAAGGGCGTCGGCAGCCTCGAATGCGGCGTGCAGCTTCGAGTTCCGCATGAAGTCCACTCCGACATACGGAGTGTCCATGAATCCAGCGTCTTTGCGCTTTTCAGCGAGCGATGCCATGGCCCTAGGCATCGGTTTCTTGTACTCGAAGATCTCGCAGGTACCCTTGGGCGCGAAGTCGGGCAGGTCGGTCCAGTCGCAGTCGAACTCAAAATACCCGGCTCCCTTCATAGCGTTGGTCACCTTGAAGGAGATATTTGGCCGCTTATTGTCATCTAGGGTCGCGTTGAAAGACGGGATGCTCGCACAGCCCTGGAAGTATATGTACATGCCATCGTCGACCGCCATCTAGTCATCCTCCTTGAGGTCCATCCATACCTGCATACGCATCACGGACTCGATCGGGTTTTTGTCCGCATCTCGCTTCGTTACGTGGGTCTCTTTTGTGATGGCCTTGACAATGTGCGAGACCGGTGGTTTCCCGTCAGCATTGAGGATCTCAAAGTTGGGTCCAAAATCAAGGAACATTCGGCCAGCTGCACCCATGAGAGTGCACGAGATGAACCCGATGCGGCCATCCTCCTCTGCATCAGAAGACGGTCTTTGAGTGGTCCTACACAGCTCATTGAGGGCTTCTAGGCGGGTGGACGGCACGGCATCGTCACATACCACCACGAGGTCGAAGGACTTGACGGCATCGTCCGTAAGCTCGTCGGCCGAACCGGTTGCACCCCGAAGTACTGATACGGGCACGTATTCATTCAGCGTGTCTAGTTCGTCCAGAGAGGCCTCGTCCCGGCGAACTCCAGCCGCAACGTGCTCGTCCGTGATGTAGAAGTTGAGGCCCTGGTCGGCGGGGCTCGACGGAGCGGGGTCGTGCAGCACAACCTCCTTGACGCCCGCAAGGATGATGTTCTTAGCGGTCTCCATGCCAACACCACGGAGGCCTACGATGAGCACTCGCATTTTCACAAGCTTTTTCATGCATTCCATGCCGAGGGTCGCAATCTCTGTGCGCGAGTAATGCAGGATTTCAGGCAGTGATTCATGTAGATTCTGGGTTGCATCGGATACGCAAGCGGACCAATTGCTGTTGATGCGTCATATGTAAGACGAGTAAAGTATTAAGTCAGAATATCGCCGACCAACACTGATAACCAGAAGTCATGAAGCAGTACACGAAATGAGTGACATAGCCTAAGGTACCTGGCGAGAACACGGACGAAATAGCTGTACTACGACCGGTATGACCTGATCAAACACATAATGCTCTCAAAAACATGCGTTAGTATACTTCGGATAGTAAAAATACAGGCCAGCCAGGATATAGCCGATAGGTTAACGAGCGCTGATGCTCAGAACCATAGAGGAAGATCGCTTCTCACATCTCGAGTACAAATCCTGGTCAATACCTGCATCACCTCCAGCTCCAGTTGCGGGATCGGCTCCTGCTGCAGCTGCCATATGACCGTGGGGTACTACGTATCTCAGATCAAACAGAAATGATCGTCTTGCTACGCCAGAACAAGGTTGCTGGCACTGACAAATGTGTGGTATTTTGCACGCAATATAACGTGCATGTTTAGCTGTTCTTGCCAGTTGAGGCTCAGGGCCTCGTCTCAGCGATCACCTGCCATGGCATATTCAAGGGACTAATTGGTGTCTGATGCTTGGTGGTGAGGGGTCGTGTAGCAAACCCCAAGGTATGCAACTGGTCGAACATGGATCGTACAATGACGGAATTCAGCTCACTCTAAGCGTAGATCCACTTCCGTGTATGTTTCGTACTAGGCTATAGGCCTATGCCACATACCCCTCCATACTATGGTGGTTATGTCTTACTTGTTTCAGATTCTGGTTTCTAGAATCGCTCCCACATGAAGGACCCAGCCACCCCTCGTGCCTGTAGCTTGGCAGCCCAAAGTCCATGTGCCAATCGACGAATGGCGCGAGGCAGCAGCCCCAGCTAGTCCTCTGATATCACTGCGATGGCGGAGACCTGATCAGGGCCACGACCTTTCCTTTTGCCTCTCCCTTTCCCTCTCTATCCCTCTCTCACCTTTGAACTACCACCCTTTCCACCCTTCAAAGCCGTTTCCTGTTCGTGAACTTGTCCTGATGCCTAACCCCCGCTATCAGCTGATCTTACCCCTCTTGTTCTGCCAGCATCAACATCGTCTCGCAGTGCTCTCGCAAGTCGTTTCATAGAGAGAACACAAACGCACAAAAAACCCCTGTCTGGATCAGGACCGAAACCTCCACCTGCAACAATGCCTCTGCCTCTGTCCGTTCCTGAGGAGGGGGCTCTGTATTGGTCTCCCTGTACTTGGGCTGCAGCTTCAAGGAGAGCATGCACTCGGCCATCCACTCCACCGCTTGACAGCTATTGCAGAGAGTCCAGGCCACCATGTACCACTACACCCGCACCCGCACCGGCTCCTGCACTCGTACTGGTATATACACCGCCCCCACCATCACCCCCTCGGGTGTTTGGAGCCAGTAGCACCATACGACTGCGACCAGTACGAATAGCACTGCATGCCTGTCGTAGGCCAGCCACGTATCTTGGCTTTAGCCTCGCCTGGGCCTTATCCCTCTACTCTGCTCTCCACTGCAAACGACGGACCCGACGAACTATGGCCTCTGCTACAGCATCCAGGGCGGCAGAAAGGAAATGGGGGCAGTCAAAACGGGTGCTAGCCTCCTCGACCGGACTAACCAGATGTGGCGAGTGTAGCGGCAATTGGAGGGATAGGGTAGTGCCTGTGCCTGTGCCTGTGCCGTGGCCCGTGTCAGATGAAGAAGCACCCTCAGCCATTCGGAAATTGCGGCTTTTTGGTGACATATCGGCGACGGTCATTATAGCACGGCTCAAGTCCGCGTTCGATTTAGAATCCCCTCCACCGCTGCTGATCCCTTCGTCTTTGTCTGTGCCTTTGTCTGTGCCTTTGTCTGTGCCTTCACAAGGGCCTTCGCCAGGGCCTTCGCCTTGGCACGCCTTGCCGAGGTGAACGGTGACGCACGGAGGAGTGTTCGATGACATCCCTTGTACCACTGCGATTAGAGCTTCAGCTTCGAGCTGCACGACGGGTGCATCGCACTGCAGCGACAATTTCTTCACAATCGCCTGAATCTGCTTGTGAGATGGCACCACCATTTTGTGTGGTTGTGCGTATACTATGCTCGGGTGATCCGAGCCGCGCTAGGCAAAGCTAAGTGCTGATTTCCTACTAGAAATACCAGCCTAAGGAAGGGCTGGACCGACTGCGTGAGCCCCGGATGGTATCAGTATGGATTGCACCTTCAGACTTCGACGTGGGGAGGTACTGTTATTCGCATCCCCAAGTAGGGCATCCACAGGCTCACCCCCGGACTTTTGAGTATCATCAAAGCTAATTGGCATCCATGGAACTGCTTTACGTACAGCGGCAACGTCTATAGACCTTGTGAGACCTTCGCGAAACAGAAGTCTCGCAACCAGGGCAGCAGTCGCTGTCTAATTTTGGCTAGTGGAACTAGAGCCGCCAGGGTTCGACAGCATGCTGCCAGACCCTGAACACGATGCGTCTGATTTATGCTGCTCATTTGTTGTTCTTGACGGGCTTTCTTCGAGAGCTGCCATTGCTTCAGGATGCACAGCTGCCCATCGTCTGAGCCTTTCACGAAGCATGTCAACCTGCACCCCGGATGCTCGTTTCTACCGTCTAGCTTCCACTGTGGGAAGTTGGGCCTCATCATTTGATTCAGCAGCCATACCAATTATTTCATCTGCGCTCTTGACTGGTCGGCGTACTATTCGAAGTCGGCTAGCTCCACCTTTCGGTGCTGTATTTAGGGCTCGAGACGAGACAATTGCACTTTTACGACTTTGCTTCGGAGATACAGACACGCGCGATTGCAATCGCAGCGCTTCTGTCAATACTGCGCCTAGACGTACAGCCCCAGTGTGGTCAATCAGGGAGGCGGAACCTTCGCCGGCGTGTCGCTTTCGCCTACGCCGGCGACGACGATTCGACGAAGGCATTCCTGCTCCTCCAACTGGAGAAAGGTCCATCCAGTATGTTTGAGGAGGCCTTTAGTACGCACGCACTCGTAGGCTACCACGATATCCTGGATCTATTGTGTACACATCCATGGATCTAGACGTGCAGTGAAGAAGAAGATGAAGAACATCCCACGCACTGGCCTCTCCAATATTGGTCATGGGATTCTTTCCACTTACAAAAAAACACTAAAGGCCCCTCCTTGACTCTACCTGCTTATCACTAGGCTTGGTCCATGCAGCACATAAGGCATCTGGACCGAGATCCACTCGTGATGACAGGGTCGATCCCCAAAAAGCACACAAATGCAACTTGTGACATGCACTAAGAGGAACTCAGCTGCTTCATCCACACGGGTTTGAAGCTCTTGGAGCTAAGATTTACCAGAGGCAGATCTATGCTCAAGACTGTTTCGCCACTGAGTCTGTAGTATATAGGTGTGAAGTTTACGGTATTCAGCAGTGTCCACGGATGAGTCGCCATTCATGCAGATACCAGCCCATATGCATCCGGCAGTGTCCACGGATGAGTCGCCATTCATGCAGATACCAGCCCATATGCATCCGGCAGTGTCCATGGATG
>Ga0136560_1001412_pt1 | contig 12337 bp, 9 predicted proteins | sample AntRauMeHopE1497_FD_104925 | JGI IMG/M metagenome (GOLD analysis project Ga0136560, IMG submission 104925) | Saline lake microbial communities from Rauer Islands, Antarctica - Metagenome Hop E1 #497 | ecosystem: Environmental > Aquatic > Non-marine Saline and Alkaline > Saline | place...
CTACGATGGTTCCAACCGCAGCCGCAGCCAGTACTGACAGAACTGAAAATCCCAGCGATCTCCTGCTCGCCTTACTGACATCGTCGTCCGGTCGAACGCCCAGGCACCCGAACTGCTCGCCAGGCGTGGCTCCACCTGCACCGCCTCCATTTGTGTCATCAACGATCTAGAATCCCTGGAGGGCACACATCTACTGCGCTGTTGCAAATGAGTTGCGGATAGTGTTGCCTTTCCACACGGCATCGCCACATGTGTCGAAAATCCGATCGCACATGCTCCTACAAATCGTTACCTCCTTGTTGCGCAAATCGTAGAAGTGCTAGCTGTCCGGTGAGCAGGGCCAGCAGTACATGTAATTTAGGAGCGCTAGACAGTTTTTGTCAGTTGTTTTAACCTGCAAGTGGGCAAAAGGCACTAATGGTAGCATTACTGCTGTGCTCATCGCATATGCCTGGGTCAGGTAGCCAACGGTGATGGTGGTGCTTCGAAACGTGGGAACACCAACGCGCTCATCTCACAGAGGATGTCCCTCCTGGCAGGAAAGTATCAATCTCTTGCAGCGTGCAGCACGAGCTTTTTTGGAACCACCGCGTGCAGTTGCCTTGCTCGACAGGAACGAGAGGCATTGGCGCAGGCTGCCGATTATTAAAATATGGGCAGAACGCATCGTCGGACTATGAGCGCACTGTCACCATGCACCATAGTATGAGCAATACATACAACGAACTAGGAGAAGTGGGCATGGTTTGATGATGGCACACTTTCTAAGAAACCCTCTCGTTCTTTCAATGGCATTAGCTCGCTCGCCTGCTGCGTCCAGATCTAAACCGTAGGTGCACGGTATAGTTGAACCGATATGCCTTGGTGGAGAGATGTGTATTCTTCCAAGGCTCTCAGGCCCTAGCAAGCACTGAGCCACACTCCCCACCGTTGAATCAAAGCTTAACGATAACCCTACGATGTATATACTAATCGGAGGTTTTCGAATTGATTTACATGCAGCCGGGGCAACGATCGACCGAAAAAAGTAAATTCCCCCTATTTCATGTGCTCTCTGCTCTCCGACTTGGCCGCACATGTACCGATCAATCCGTCTATTGGTCTATTGGTCTATTGGTCTATTGGTGCATCCACTCAGAATCCAGGTGCTGTCTCTTGGCACCATCGTACCGATATGCATGCGTCTCTCTGCCAACCATGCTCTTATCGAACTCTAGCATGACTCGTCTTGCGCAAGGCAATCGACAACTGGACCGCTCAATTTACGGTGCAATCAATCCTCTGGGATACTTGCCATTCCTGGAACCATTGCTGTCGCTCCAACGTGCAGCACTGATCATGATCTTGCTATTCTAGGTCAACCACGAAGCGAGGCTGTAATTCCAAGCGATATCTTGGTCGCGGATCTAGCTAGCGTAGTTGCATCCACGGCCGAACGAGGTCTCACAGACAGGCTCGGTTGCGACTCATGGATCGAGGACCGTCCGTTCACGACAAACAACGGGTTCGGACCCTCGAGAGTGTGGCTTTGCAACGACACACCCTCGAGGTGCTGGGCTGCGATCGCTCGTAACTGCTGATTCTCTCGTTTCAAATCAGCCAGTCCTTGCTCAATAGTTAGTTTCTCGGCAAGAACCTTGTTGTACTTGTGATAGTATCCGTCTAGAAGGTATTCGTGTCCAATGCTTACTCGATCCGCCCCTCGTCGCAGAGCCGTTGTCTCGGCCAAATGAGCGGGCAGTCCATCCTGCAAGGCCGCTTCATGAATGCGACGGACGTCCGGATTTACGCTGTCCAGGCTGCTGCCAGCCATGCCAGGGGTTTCGACATCATCGGGCATGCGAGAACTGCCTATCATTTCGGGCGGGAGCTCCAAGGATTTCGATTCGACTTCTTCAGCCATACTGATCGATTCCAGGGTAGAAAAGCGAGCAGGATTATCGGCGCTACCCGCTTGGTGTCCTTCTGCGCGGCTACTGGCGATGGAATGGAGGCCGTCGTGCGTGGGGCTTTGTGGACCCTCAGGTGCTCCCTCCCACAGACTCGAGCCCATTGATGCTACGCTGGGCTGCGGGCGCACAAGACCGCCACCGCCAGCGAGGGAGCCCTTTGGATCCATGGCCCCGGCGAGCTTAGCCAGCCTTGAAGAAGGTCGAATGCCCCGAGCATCGTGAAAAGGAGCGATTTTCTCCGTTTCGCTCTCGAGGCGCCGCGCTCGCTCGTGCAGTTTCAGGATGCGCTCGGCGGTCGTCGTTTGCTCAGCAAGAGAGGCTTTGCACTCGCTGGCGTGAACAGCCATCCTCTTAAGTTTGCGTTCTGCGATCGTGTGTAGGTACCTCATGCGCCCTTTCAGAGTCCTGTATTGAGACAACATGCTACTCTTGGCTTCCTCCATCTCATTATTGCGACGCTCCTCGTCCCGATTTCCATTCACAAGTTTTATCTTCCACATCGCAACAGACTGCTTTAGATTCTTTACTCCTTGTTTCCTGCTGGCAATTGAAGACACTAATGTTCGGTCCCTCAGCAAAAGGCCCTTGTATACCTATGTCCTCTCGTCTGTATTGGTTATGTATGATGTATGCTCGTCCTCAAACTTGCTTGATAGGTTCTGCAGCCTAGAATCCATCTAAGACTACAGCTAGTGAAAGCTCTCGAGATGCTCAGAGCTAAGAACTTCACGTTGTCTCTCGAACTCAGCCTGGCCATCCTCCATCGCAGATTCTTGGCGCTCATGAAGCACCGCAATCAGATGCTAGATGGAGAATTTCTCTTCGTCAAACTATTCCTTTTGTTGGGCATATTCAGCCACATGTGCTGATTTAAGTGCCGCAACCGATTTGTTGAACTCTTCTTCAAGGGCGGCTAATCGTTCGTCTTGCATGAGAAGAATGCCGTTGAGGCGCCTAGCATGGGCATTGGTTGCATAACGAGTCTGCTCCTCGGCCTCCTCGGTATCCACATCTAGCTGCTACAAATGCGCGTCGCGCATATCAACGTCGCGTTTATGGGACTGCATCATAATTTCCATGTCAGCCGTAACCCTCTCAATCTGCGACCAAAGTCTTCTTGGAGGCCATGATAGTGTGTAGCTTACCACGTATGTGACAAAGCTATCGCAGCATAAACATCGCACTGTTCTCACCTTAGCATCGCGAAGCAATTTCCTCCATTTAGTATACAGCTTCTTGTTGTTGATGTTCGAATCGCGCTTCTCTTGCTAAAGTTTGCGATGCAGCTGAAACGCCACCTGGCGCTATAAGACACGCTGCGCGTCAGAAGATTGTGCATGCTATATTTTACTCTGGGACATTCCGCCGGTTTGAGTGCGGATAGAGGGTGTGGATGTAGGACTAGTCTAGTAAACTTGAGCGCCAACAGATACTCTGGTTTGTATTTGTGTAATGTGTACTTCCGGACTTCGGGAAGTTCGGGTGACAGAATCAGGTCAAGAACGCGCAAACGTGTTGCTACTGAGGCCATATGCGCTCGCACAGCCGCAGTATTCATGCGCATTCGTTATTTTTACCATTTGAACCTTTACAAAAATGATTGTCATTCAGCGCGTCTGACTGGACAAGCAGTGAATGTATGCATTCATCTCTCCCGATGGGAGATCTTGAAGATTTGATCTTCCGATTGCGAGACAAAACGCTCGTTCGTGATCTAGAACTATTCGTTTACAGTGCATTTGCAGAAATGCCATCTGCCCATATAACTATGATGGACTCTCATCCACCGTTATTTTGCGCATTGACCGGTTGATTACCCCACGTGTATCTAGGGTCTAGAATCTAGATTCTAGATTGTAGATCGATCGAAAACCTACACTGTCAGGAGTTGATCCCATCGCTAAATTGGTCCAGTTTGTTAAATAAACGAATATCGATACTTAACAACCCCATCGAAGGGATGTGCATGCATGCGTAATTGCAGGGCTGGAACTGGCCGATGTTGCCAGGTTCGAGCCCAGCCTATCGTTGCATCTTCGCCTACGGTGAACTTGCGACAAAGCCGCAATTGAATTACATCGGTACGCGGGGAAAGTACTCGCCCTTTTTATCTTGGCGAACTACACATAAGTATAATGATACTTAAAACCTGTAGTGCCGGTATCGATCGACACTGGCTGTCCACAACGAGGTGCCGCAATTTATGGCCGAAGGCTGTCATTGCCTGATTATGAAGCAGGATCAAAAATACATACTTGATGGAACACAATGAGTGGCACATAACACGATGCACCGAAATGCTTCGCAAATACTGTCGCTTTAGTAAGTGTATGGAAAGGTCCATCCATCCACTAGCAGGGATTGCCCTTCACCCGGTCATATTCCCACGTCTTGCAAGAGACACACCCCGGCCATAACCCACCTCGCCGATGGAGACTTGGTGCGGAGCTGTGCCTAGAACACATATGTCGGTCCTCGCATCTCAGTCTTGTACACTGGGCACATGAATACGCCCTTAGAGTCCGCCTTCTCCTGCGGGACAGCCCGGCAGTTGATAACCGGCATCTAGAAGAACATCTCTCTGGGTTTGCTCTTCTCCACTAGACCACCTGCCACGTCCCACCGTGCCCCCTGCATGAAGAGCCCAGTGATGTAGGCACCACCGTCTGGGGCAGCGGCGTCCACCTCGTCGTCGTATTTCTTGGTCACCTCTGTTAGGATCACCAGCTTGTCTAGCTCCAGATGATCCCTCTATGCTGCCTGCTGACGGATAGCGGTCAGGTACGACTAAGGATTGATGAATCCAGAGATCCATGCGACTCGGGGCGTCTCGGTGGGGTTGGCAGTCCATTCGTTGAGTTGCTCAATGCGCCGCGCAAGATCCACTTTCCATCCAAGGAGGTTCCGCTCTGACGGCCAGGCCAGCTTAGCCCACGAGCCCGGCACTCGCTACAACTGCAAACTCGTCTCCAGGGAATCCATCGCGTCGGACATGGTCAGCTTGCCGGTGAATCCCAGCTCGAGCTCCGTAAGACTTTCCTTCATCGCCAAGAGCAGCTTATTCATCTGTTCCAGCTCCAGGATGAGCACGTTCTGGAAAGGGCCCCGACCACCTGCATCATCAATCGCCGTGCCGATATCCTCTAGATCATATGTCGTCTCACCAAACTGATCCAGGAGATCACTCAGGCCTTGGTGTGCCTCCTCGCGCGGCGTCTTGCCCTCCCCCGCACCGGCAGCGTCCCTAGGCTGCAGCTCCTGCATGAGACGGAACATGTTGCTCGACTGATCCGTCCGGAATCCAATCTCGGCGTTGGGATGGAGCCCGAAGGCGATCGGAGTATCCCCCCTGAGTGTCTCATCGATGTGAGCGAGATACCTGTCTGCCGTGGTCGGAGCGGGAGACATGAAGGTAGCGTCCTCGTCCTTGTTGAAGGGGAAGAGTTCCATCTCGTCGAGGAGTTCCTCTCGCATGAAATGATCCAGGTAAGTGACACAGAGGAGACGGTCAAAATCATTGACAATGTGCCCTCCATACATGATCTGTCCAAAGATGTACCTTAGATCTTCCCACGGGATCTTGCTGCCTGCGCTCTCCATGTAGTTCTGAAGAGCAACCGACGAATCCCGCAGGTCACCGAGGGAGAATGGATACATCATGTTGAAACCCTTGGGACCGAACTTTTTCCTCTCGATCATGACAGCATGGAAGTGGCACAGGCCGAAGAGGATCGCTCTCATCTTCTGGTCGGCCTCGTTGATGAATTCCGGCTAGAAGGAGCAGAACGCACGCTTGAGATTAGCTCGGAGTCCCGTCGGGGGTTCGTTCGTGAGCTTGATGCTGCGATTGAGCACACCAATGGGGATGGTCTTAGCAGCGTCAGACGTAAGGAACAGTCGGAACTTCTCGTGCGATCCTTCTCCGTTGTTGTCCAGCTGGAACGCATCTAGGATCTTCTCGAGCCGCACGAGCCACCTGGGCATGAGATGCACGTTGTTCAGGATGACCCAGTGCCCCTGCTTGTGAGCAAGGTCTAGCTTCTCCTCAGCAGGCTTGTCCTGTCCCTGTCCCATAGATACGTTGTGGTACGACACCCCCTTCTTGAAGCCCAGCTTGGTCGCATGCTGATCGAGGTCAGATACGACGTCCGCACCCGGCGACAGGATGAAGTAGATGGGCGTGTTAGGCTTCGAATCGATGTGCGTCTGTTCAAGGACACTGTAGGAGGAGAGGGTCTGGTCGCAGTCGGCGAAGGCGGACCCGTTCGGCAGCGTGTTCCGGACGAAGTTTGACATGGCCACGTTGAGGCGGTCGGGCCGCATGCACTGCAGCACGAGGAGCTTCTTGAAGGGCTCCTTCTCAAGCTTGGACCAGTCCAGCGGGAGCTTCTCTGTCTCCGGGGTGACGTGGTTGAACCACTCGCGGAAGCGGCTCGCGCCCTCCTCCAGATGCTGGGGCAACGCAGAGAACTCTCCTCCATCCAGCTCAGCGAGTGCCTTCACGGCATTCCACTGGGGGGAAGGAAGCCATTCGCCAACGGCAGGCGGCGGTGTTTCGTTCTTGTCCGTCGAGGGGTTCAGCAGGAACTTGAAATAATGAGGCTCGAACTCGGATTCTATCTTGCCGCGCACGATGAGCTGGAACGTGAGCTGGGCGAGGAGCACCAGCTTGTGTTCCTCGAAGAGTCCTCTGGATACCCACGTGAAGATCACCAGCCGCAGCGTGTTCTTCAGGTGCTCCACCCTCTCATCCAGATTGGCCCCCGTCTCTGACTCGCGGATACTCTTGTAGAAGAACAGCATGAATTGATCCAAAGAGTACTGATACATGTGATCGATGGCGGACAGCGCAGTGATCATAAAGTACAGCATGGCTCCTTCCTCGGCCACTGGGATGTACACCTATCTCGCGATGTTAATCTCCTCCTCTGTCTTACGGCCCGCCTTCACCGCCTCCTCGATCTCGGTGGCAGTCTGCTTGGTCTTCTCCAGGCCCTCGATCAGACCCACGTCGCTGAGGATGTCCTCCGGGGCATTGGCTAGCTTGTCGAGCAGGTCGTCCTCCAGCTTGAGCAGCCGCACCTGGTAGTCGTTGAACGCATCCTGCAGCTTCTGCTTTTTCTCCTCCAGGTCAGGCTTCTCCTTGTTGACGACCTACGCAAGCAGCTGGTCCTTGAGGCCTTCCTCCGTGGCGATGAAATTGATGAGGGTGCATTGGGCCTGTGTCTCGGGCTTGTAATGCGGGTTGTTCAGCTTGGTCTGGAGATACAGCTGGAAGTCCCTCGAGTACTCAACGTCCTCCCCTCCAATGTTGAGATACAGGGAGCGACCCTTCTGGGTCACTGCGCGGGCCAGGACCGGGTCCAGGGTGGCGTCAAGGTCCTGTCCGCAGTTTTCCAGGATGAGGGTGAATCCATTCGTGATGCATTGACTCAGGGTGTTGGTCCACTTGGGCTGGGTGAGCTGTGTCACTGTGAGGTTGTTATCTTCCTCTCTCTTGCGGAGCCACTTGATGCCCTGCAGCTGCGGGTCGATGAGAAGGGGCCATCGCTTGCTCGTTGTCGTGATGGCACCGTTCTCGAGGGAAATCCTGTCGGACGGCAGTCCCTCAGACATCATGTCCGCCTTGGCCGCCTCACTGACCAGCACGTTCAGTGGATCCATGCCCTCGCTGATCGGCACTTGCAGCTCCGACACCCGTGGGAGCCACACATCCTGCCACAGCTCGTTTCTGTACGAGTAGTCAAAGGCACCTAAGTAGGACACAAAGGCGGCACCTACGAGTGCGTCTCCGATGAGCATGCGTTTGCTGGCCTTCAGTTCCTTGACAGTGCGTCCCCACCTCTCGTTCTCGGATTTGAGGCCGTTCACCAGCCTGTTAGCGAGGGCAAGCTTTGCGTTACAAGCCTCCGCATCTGCCTCGACCTTCTCCTTGGCTGCAGTCTTCTCAGCCAGCATGGCCTCCAGACCTGCCACCTTGGCTCTCACCTCGGTCAGCTCTTCTGTGGCCTTGTCCTTCTCTGCGATGGCACCGTTCATCTTCTCCTCCGCGGCGCCGGCCGCCTTGATGAGCGGATCCACCTTGACGAAGATGCGGTTGAAGTTGTAGCAGTTCACGACGAACTCGCACAAGGCAGCCGCTGCTCCTGACTTCTTGGCAATGTCGTCTTTGTTGAAGTAGTCGAGGGAGAGGAAGTCCTTCTCCAGCTTGGCAAGCTGCCAGTCCTCGAGGGTCTTGATGTCGTCTCCCTCGGCGAAGACCATGAGTTCATCCATGAAGCCCAGCACATTCTTCATCATCTTCTGCGCCCTCTTCCAGGAAAGGTCCTTCTTCTCCTTCTGCACCATCACGAGGGTGGCTGCTGTGACCATCACCACGGCGGGGGGTGGCTTGCCCAGCGACTTGAGCGTGTCCAGCTCGCTCTTGGCCTTTTTGAGCTCGTCCAGGGCAGCGAATGCCTTCTCCATGGCAGGCTTTGCCTTGGCCAGTTCCTTATCAGCATCGGCCTTGATGGCCATGGCTATCTCACTCTCGTCAGCGGCCCGAGCTGCAATCTTGGAGGCGGCTTCCTCCTGCACCTCGGCATCTGCCTTTTCCTTGTTGACGACAGTGAGGATCTACTCCGTCTCTGCCACCTGCTCTGCCACCTGCTCCATCGTGTGCTAGAGATCGATCTTCAGCTCTTCCACCGTCTGCTCCGTCGTCATGAGCTTCGACAGGCCCTCTTCCAGCCGCTTGATGTTCTTGCCCGTCTCGTCGCGCTTGTCTTCCAGCAGCTTCTTGTACAGGGCGATGAGCTCAAGGAAGCTCTTTGGCGTCGTGTAATTGAACCGGCGCTAGCGCTCGAGATACACCGCGCTCTTCTCAGTCACGCTGAGGTGGGCGTCCGCCATGAAATCGCCCACCCCCTTGGCAATCGAATCGTCCTCCAGATCCACGTCCTTGAGGAAGCGCTCGGCCACGCTGACGAGTGCATCCCTCGGCCATGGCATGAATCGATCGATGCTGGTGCAGTTGACGATCCCGGGGAAGCGCCGCGCACGGATGCGGAACAAGTCGCCCACCGGACTGAAGCATAGTACCACGTGGAGATTGCGCTTGATCCGCTGCAGCATGTAGTCGAAGAGGGCACCTTGATCATCCACCATGACCCCGTTCGCTTTCGCTTCGTTCCGCACGGCACCAACCATATTGAGCACATCCTCGGCTTCGAAGAGGTCGGGGATCCATCCGCTCGTCAGCATTTCGTTGATGTACACGAGGAAGGCATCGTCCACGATCTAGCCGTCGGTCATGAGGAAGATCTGGCCCATGTCCTTCACCGCGGCGTCCTTGTACACGACCTGCAGAGCCTCTCGAAGATCCGTCACGGTGAACTTACTCGTCACACTTAGCTGCACCGTCTCGTAGTCGCAGATGAAGGCAGCCAATCGGGAAAGGGATTGCTTGCCGCTGCCTCCCACACCCACCAGCATGGCGTGGCCGCCCGGTGACGTGATAATCCTCGCGATCCTACACACGTGGTCCATGGCCGCCTGGAAGAGGACGAGGTCCATGATGCTGTTAGTCTCGTTGTATTCCTTCAGCTTGTCGAGTAAGGTACGGTTCAGTAAGTCCTGGCCCTTGTCTCCGTCAGGTAGGGGCAGGTACACGGGTTCTCCGCCCGGCTGCCCGGCGAAGCTTGTGAATGTCATAGGTTCCACGAAGTACTTGGCCTGCTCGACCCCCTTGAAGCATTCCTTGCACACCTCGTCCAGTAGCTTGTCGTACACAGCCTGGTCTGTTTCGTCGACCAGACGGTCCCTGAAAACCCTCGAGGATTCGTGCACCCACAGCCTAAGGACCTTCTCGGGCTTGGGGTAGAAATCCGACTTTGCCGAGGTGAGGCCCCGGTAGATGTTGCCCAGTTCGCGCATGTTCCAGTTGTACATGAACGTGTTTGCCGAGGGCAAGAAATTGGCAGATACCTTCTCCAGCAGCTTGATGGAGGCAGTGGCAAGCACCTGAGAGAGTTCCGCAACGTCTTTGGCGAACTAATTCACGCGGAAATGCCCGTCCATGATGGATTGGTATATGGTCTGCAGATCCCCATCTGAAGGCATCAGGGTGGCAAATAGAGTGAACTGTCTCTGCAACCTCATGGCGATCTTGAATGATCCTGCCGTGGGGTTCATGGCAGAGATGAACTGCACGTCCGCAAGTTCCTTTTTGAGCCCGAGGTCATCTCTGTCGAAGAACGACCCGTGGTCAATGGCCTGGCGAAGCAACGAGAGCGAGTTCTGCGTCCCATACGTCTCGATGTAAGGCAGGTTAAGGTCGTCCACGAAGATGACCATCTTGCGCCCGGTCGGAGGACCGAACACCCGCCCGGAGCGCTTGTCGATGGACGAATCCAGCTGGCTCTGGAGCGCCTTGGAGTCCATGAAGTAGTTGGCATTGATGACCTTGGTGTCAAAGTTGGCGGGCACACCGGTGTTGAGGTAGTTCTTCACGAGGGTGGACTTGCCCGTCCCGGCCGTGCCCACAAGCATGACCGAGTGCCCCTGTTTGACCACTCGATCCATGAGGGTAGACACTCTGATGCTGTCCACCGTCTGCACGGTGATGCGGTCAAATGGCCGCTCATCAGCAGAGGTGCCGATGGGCACGTGTACGTATTTCTCCACGCGCTCCGACCAGGGCCTGTATTCCTTATGTTCCCTATTGTAGTAGAAATCGAAGCACAAGGCATCTTCTACCCCTTCGTATTCCTTGGGGAACTTGACATTCGGGGCTGCCATCTCGCAAAGCAGGTCATGAAAGGCCCTACGGTAGTCGCCTGCGACGCCCTTGGTCCTGTCCACGGTCAGTGCACCGCCGAATGCCCAGGCCATTGACAGAACGAAGCAGTGCTCGATGTCCTCCGGGGTTGGCTCCGTCTCTGGGGCCCAGTCCTCAAGGAACGAATCCATGTAGCGGGTCACGCTCGTAACACCAGAGATCATGACCACCGGGGTGATCGTCTTGTACCTCCTCCTCACTTCCTCGGCTACTCGCTCAATGTACTTGTCAAACATGCCGGGGAGATGAGCACGCTCCACTTCCCTCTCCCGCTTCTGCACCCAGCTGTCCACCATGGGCCTCCATCCGACGTCGGACTCATTCAGGTACAGGATACCAGCTCTTGACACTGTGGCAGGAGTGGCGTTGGCCAGCGAGTCGATCTCGAATAGCATGCGCATTCCATCGCTAAGTGGCACCCGTTCGTTGGACACCAGGGTGAGTACCTTGTTGTCATCCATGACGGTGTTCATCGACTCGATCCACTCGGCATCGATGTCGCCGTCCAGTACGCACCACTTGTGCTCCTAGTACTGGTGGAACCCGAGGTCCCTCGTGTTCCTGCTCATACCTCTCATCACGATCGTGAGACAACCCTCCTTCCAGTCCTTCGCCAGGGTCATGTACCCGTACAGCTCGTTGCTTGTCACTGCCTTGGGGTTGAATCGCTCATAGATGCAGGGCTTCTGGCGGGTCTTGCCCACGTTCTTCGAGTTGGCCAGGGTCCTCCAGACCTCGGTTTTACCTGATCCGGCGATGCCAAGGATCATGACGGAGTGGCGGACATCGAGCAGCTCCTGGAACTGGACGACCTTCTTCACGAAATCACTGTCCGCTTGCAGTCCCCACTCTACGGCGGCAGCTTCTGCCTCTGACTGCACCTTAGTGTCGAACTTGGGCTCTATCTGGTAGTACTGTGGGAAGAGATCCTGCACCAGCCTCTTGAAGATGGGCAGGTCAGCCAGGGGCATCTTGGGGGTGTTGAAGTCGCGGAGGGCTCGCATGAGGACACCATCCTCCGGCGTGTCTGGTTCTCCTCGCTTGAGACCACCAGCCACACGCAGGACTGATTTCATGGACCTTAGGCCCCAATCGTAATGCGCCTGCTTCGAGAGGAGTTCAGAACTAAGGTCATACAGAGTCACCATCTTGATGGAGAGGGGCCTCGCGTTGGCAAATCCCTCGGCCATGAGCATGTTCTCCGCGATAAGGGCGAAGTCAGGCCTGATCATAGCACATGAGCGGAAGAGTGCCTTGAGGTTCTCAGGGAGCTCTGTTCGGCCTGCATAGCCGGGGTTCATGGTGATGAACATGCCGACGGTGGGAATGAGAGTGACGGTGTCTCCCTGCAGCTCGAAGCTGCCGACCGTGACAGGGGGTGATCCAGCGGGCAGGTGCTGGTATTCCTCCGGCCTTTTCGAGGGGTCTGCCAGCAGTTTCACAGCATCTAGCACCTGCTTGACCTGCGTGGAAACGACAGACAGCACCTCGATGGAAATCCGGTTGAATTCGTCGAAGCAGCCCCAGGCGCCCACCTGCGCGAGCCCCTTGAAGATATCGGCCA
>Ga0136560_1001413_pt1 | contig 12326 bp, 17 predicted proteins | sample AntRauMeHopE1497_FD_104925 | JGI IMG/M metagenome (GOLD analysis project Ga0136560, IMG submission 104925) | Saline lake microbial communities from Rauer Islands, Antarctica - Metagenome Hop E1 #497 | ecosystem: Environmental > Aquatic > Non-marine Saline and Alkaline > Saline | place...
CGATGGCTGAAAGCACGACGTCGAACCCACCCTCGGCTCCATCCGAAGTCACGGGCTCATCCTCCGTCGTGGGTGCCACCTTGCCACTAGGTCCATACCTGACCCTTTTTGTGCCCTCAAATGCTGTAGCATCTTCACTTTCTGCTTCAATGCCATGGATGACCGTATTGCACGTGATCTTGATACCAGCTGCGGGATAGTGTGTTGTTGAAGCCTGAAGGGATGGCTCAATGCAAATGGAAGGAAGCTAGCTGGGGGGTGTACGAAATGCGCCCATCTGTACGAGAACTCACATTTGCGCATTGCATCTTTGAGCTCCGCCCTCAGCATGGGGTCGAATCCAGACATGACACCAGATCTGACGTACTGATGCACCTCAATTCCAAGGGCGGCAAAAATACCGGCCATTTCGCAAGCAATGTAACCAGCACCAATTACGGCAACCTTGGATGGTGTGCTTTCGATCTCAAAGAATCCATCAGAATCGATCGCAAGATGTGCGCCGGGGCATGCCTTTGGGAGAGGGCGAGGGAATCCTCCCACGCCGATAAGCACGTGGTCGCCAGTTACCGTTTGTCCGGTCTCTGCAATCACGATTGTCTTCGAACCCGTGAACTTGGCAGTTCCCATAATAACCTCGACTCCATCCTTACCCTGCATCCGAGCGTAGATGCCGTTGAGTCGCTCTATGTACTTGTCACGCTTCGTGCGCATCTTTGCCCAATCCAAGCGCACGTCGGCAATTTTGTCTACAGCCTCTCCCTCAAAGCAAAAAGCTTTCAACCCGTGTGCCGCTTCAATGAGGGACCCCGCATTGAACATTATCTTCTTAGGCACACACCCGACGTTTACGCAAGTTCCGCCAAGCTTTCCAGCCGACTCAATTAAGCACACTTTGGCTCCGTAGGCGGCTGCTCGCCTCGCACTGCTGCAGCCAGCTGCGTAACCAGATTGATGAAAGCAAAAACCAAGCGACACACACTGAACGAATCGTGCAAACAGACTATTGAGGGGTGGGCATATAATGATGTGCATGAATGCCTGTGCCACGTCCCTTCATCCCGTGAGATCTTACCGCTACCACCCCCGATTACCACGTAGTCAAAGTGTTTTTCGGTCCAGGATTCAGCTGATTTTTCTCCACCCGAGACACCTGGAACTGCTGCCATAGTACGGTATCGGTTTTTAGTGTATAGGGTGCTAACGACGAACCCGCAGCGGACTGGCGTAGAGCTATAGTCCTCGTCACACATGGGAGATAGTCACTATTTGTAGCGTATTATTTGAACACAACTGCAAGAATTTGCAGCCAACCTATCCTTCAGGTTTATACCAGCCCTATAATGGTGAGTAGCAAAAAAACTATGTATTACTTTGTGATCCTATGGGGATCTGAAAGCGTCCATACCATTAGTTCAAGGTAATTTGGCTTCGTTCTACCTGATTGCAGCTTCCGCTCTCGCTATTGAGGGCATCCTAGGGAAAAGGAGTAGTGAGTTCAAGCCAAACTGATTTAGGCTGATTGTTGAATTTGTATCCAGCAGTCGGACCCCATGCGTAATTCGAATTTCCCCTTGCAATCTATATTTCGTAGCTAGTGGAGCTCAAGAGCGGCGAGACATGGAATGGAGTCCTCTTAAAATGTGATGCATGGATGAATTTGATTCTAAAAGATGCAGTGGTTACCTCAAGAGATGGACAGCGATTTCACAAGGCTGGCGAAGCGTACGTGAGAGGAAATGTTGTGAAAAGTGTTCGGGTACCGGACGCATCACTTGAATCTGCTGCAGAGCATGAAGCACGCTGGGCCGAAGGCGATGGTTCTCGTGGCCGTGGTAGAGGTAGAGGAGGAAGTAGGGGACGAGGCAGAGGTGGCGGGAGTAGTGGGAGAGGGCGTGGAGGCAGGGGAGGACAGCGTGGTAACTCTCGAGGTGGAGCCGCCGGGGGTCGTGGGCGAGGTGGTACCGGACGTGGCAGCTCCCGTGGTAGAGGCGCCAAACGCTCGTGACGCATGGCAAAATTACTTTTTGTGCCTACAGCCTACATTTGTCTGGCAGTAAATCAAGCGTCACTCATTGTCACTGTCAAGCTGCTCGGCTACTGCTGCAGACAGCGGGTTGCCCATGCTTCGAGCACGAGTCTGCGCCGTCATTGCGGAAGAATCCTAAACGGTGGAATGTATGCCGCCTTCAGAGCTTTTCGATGCATCATCTGAAGCTCGCAGTGCCCAGCTAGGGCTCGGTTCACTTGCTTGGGGTCCCTCCCCCGCTGTACTGACCGCCCGACCCACTGCCTCGATAGACAACCCTGTGTCATGTGTCGGCAAATGCAAGGCAGCAGGTGCAAGAGCAGAAGTCTTGGTCTTCGGTGACATGATTTCATTGAGTACCGCTCGGACATTGTCAACAAAGGAACTCCTCTTCTCTTTCCCCTCGATGAACTCGAATAATAGGGTCTTGTCTCCAGTATCCACGACCAGCTCAGATTGGGTTGACTCCCCTCCGGTCGAACTGGCAGCGGGTGAAACGACGATCTCGAGAGAAGCGTTGCCTCTAACCTCTACCTCAACTAATTGCAGCATTTGGTCCACGCGGTACACACCTCGCTGCTTCCCCTGCCGGTCGAAACTGTGCACTGTGCCTGTCATCCCCCGCACTTGCAGTACGCGGAATGCATTACCTCCAGTCACACCAGACACAAAAACGAAGAATTCTTGATGTTGCTCGCGCTCGAACTGTCGCTTCTAGGCAACGCCGTCCCCTAAGTCTGCCTGTCGTGGTTGTTTCGCAGCTATGAGCTCAAGCTTCTCTACGTGCTACTCGCTAGTGGCTTGCTTGGCCAGGCGTACGAATTCTTCAGCTGGTATCTGGGAGTAAAAATCAAGCATTGCTGGTTGGGCTGCCCCGGCCAAATGCACTGATTTTGTGCGGTGGTACGCAGATATAATCTTGCTGGCTAGCTTTGGATCACGTCCAGCGAAACCTGAGCCAAAGCAGCCTGCAAGAACTCGAATGCACCCGTCCATTGCTCTCCTACACGAAGACTCCCCGACATCCCCTACAGCGGCAGCAGGAGGAGCATTCACTAGCCTGGCAAGCTCAGATGCAACAACGAACTAGTTATGTGATGCACTCTTGTACAATCGGTCCATGCACTCAAATAAGTCTTCGCCGTGGAACTCGTACGCCTGATCTAGTGCTTGCTCAAGCAATGACTCGAACCCAACTGCGCTCTTGGGCTGATCGCTGATGGCAACTAAGCTATGCCTGTCTCCATTCGGGTTGGTGCTTACCTCTGCTGCGAGGGAGATCTGCTCAAGTCTTGGCTTGTTACAAATTTGGCAACAAAACCCGCGTGCAGATCTCGTAGCACTAGCAATCCCGTGCAAAATCATTTTGTCCAAACTTGGCACGGCCGCTTTCCATGGATCGTTTGTTGCTAAAGATCTATTGACTTCTTCGAAGTACATGGTCACGATAGCAATTAGCACGTTCATGCCCACCAATACTATTGATGCTATGTATAGAGCGAAGAACCACCCAGTGACCGCCGGACGAGCTCTGCTCAGCTCTGGATAATCGAAATCTCCAAGAGCAAACCGAAGGAGAGATGAGAAGGCGCTTGGCAAGTTGTGAAAACTCTCAATGGTCGGCCCATAAAGAAGCGTGGCGACAAAAGCGAACCCACATATGAGGACACAAAATCCTATGCCAAAAGCGATTAGGTCCGGCGTAGCACGAATCAGAGTCTGCCAAAGAGCTGTTGCCTGCTTTGACAGGGCAAAGAACCTGAACAGCTTTAACACGAGCAAGAGGCCAACGACTCCAAGTAGCGTGAAAACGTATATAAAGCGCTCCCCCATGTCGTAGTAGTCTATAAACTGGCTTGCTTCCACCGTAAATTGCCGCCGCTGGTCGTATACGATGTACGACGCCCAGTATGCAACAGCACAAAATAGCGTGACCTGGAGAACAACCTCGTACACGTTGCCAAATTCGAGCAGGTACTTGTAGCCCAGCACGGCAGCCTAGATCGCCTCTTGCGTGAGGTATGTCAGACAAGCGACAAAGAGTAAAATCTCAGCAATTGCACGCAGGTAGTCCACAAAAGTTTCGTACAGAATTACCCTAACCGAGTAAACCTTGAACGATTTTACAAGATGTCCACTTGGGAACATTTCGAAGAGGACCCTCATTACTGTAAGCAAACCAGTATCAGGGCTGAAGACGTTGAACATGACCATGACCGCTCTAGTTTGCCTATCAGTCCATTTGCCTTCGAAAAGACTGCCAAGCTGCTTTTCAGCCTTTGTGCGATTTCCCGAAAGAACTATTGAGAATCCGCCCTGGCCGTAGTTCGGCCCATACCCGAACAACCCGCTCAAGTCGTGGTGATCTTCGGACCAGGTCCAGCCTGCCCCCCCAGGTCCGAAAGCATTCGTGCTCTCTGCTTTCCGGGTGAAAGGAGGAAAACAGAGGCCACCCGTGTGCGAGTACTCTGGTTTGGACTGGTATCCCCGGCACGAGTTATTGCTGACTCGCAACTGCCGTAGCTAGACACCACCCAAGCGACGCAGGTAATGAAGCATGTATCCCGATTCTTCCGAGTTTAGAGGATCTCCATTATACCAAGAGTCTGGATACGCCCCGTTCAACAAAGGCCCTTGCAACCAAGTCCACATCTGCGCAGGGCAATTCAAGTGGAAATCAGCTCATGCCGTTGCTCTGGCAAAAATAGATGAAGGTGTGCTCCTGTGCAAGAATTCTGGTGTCAAGCGACTCACCTCTTCCTAAGTCATGATCTCAAAAAAGTTTTTCTTGTAATTCGCGCTGCATGGGATCAAATGTTGGGTTTGCAATTGCTCAATTTCCTGCTACACGACATTTTGGCTAAAGCGCGAATTAGTTTGAGCTCGACTCACTCTTCAAACTCTTCGTCAAGAAATAAGTCTATGAGAGCGTCGTTTGTCTGGAATGCCGTGTGCACCGTGAACAGAGAGTATGTAACAAGGGTAAATAGCCCCATGAAAACAATAAACCATACAGCTTCTTTTGCGGTTCGCGACCTTCTGATATTATACAGTGACAGAAGCATGTCTCGCAGCGGAATCCCAAATTTGGAAGTCCCAGCGCGCATTCGCACCAAGCTGCCATCTTCCGTTTGTTGTGCTCTTCGACCTCTTTGAATTTTTGATCTAAATTTCGCTGCCCCAGCGATTCCGAACATGATAGACTGGTATCGAAGTCAATTGCTGTGTATACAAGATTGCAACCGAATACTAGACTCTGTGTTGTAAATATCCTATGAACAATATGCGCTTGAAGAACGAAGTGCATCCTATGGAATCCTTGCGTGGGAAAGAGTCGAGCGCCAACTATTCGGAATCTTTATGGTGCAACGCCAGTGCACGTAACCTTAACGAACAACTTCCAATTTTGTGACAATTTTTGTCCACCTTTAGTCGCATGGCTGTTGGGACAGCCGTCCAATTTATTTAGACAATCTGGCCTAAGCGGTAACGTCCGTCAAAGCTGGATTGGCTGCAAACGAGCAGGAGGACTGTGCGTCTAGAGGTGAGGCAGCGGAGCACACTGGACTGCCAGTGGCGGGGTGGCGGCACTGGGGCATTGGGGCCACAGCAAGGTGCTTCAGCTACTCAGGCCGCTGCACCTGCACCATTACTGTGCTGTACTTGCCTGGGCAGTCCTTTCCAGATTATAATTGTGAAAGTGCATACTTCTTTTGATTGAGAGAATCATGAGTTAGTTACCCCCTGTATATCAGAATCTAGATCAGCTATGCATTCCTGGCTGGCACGGACCCGAGTGCAACCGAGCCCCCCCACTGACCGGAAGTTGCCATTCGGAACTCGCAACCACCATATGATTGGCTTCCATCCCGAAAGCTGCGTCCATAGAGATACTGCGTAACCCGCTTTGGGAGCCTAGCCCGTGTGCCCCTGCAAGCCACTGCTGGGACGCAGCACCAGCCCTGACTGCTGCAAGAATATCCAGCCCGTGGGGCCCAGACACAGGCAATCGCGCGCTGCTGTGCGCCCCATGGGTGTGCTAGACACCAACCCAGCCTCTCGCACCAGCCCCACCTCCAAACTCGTCGTGATTTTCCAAAGGCTGCTACAGGAATGTAGTGTCATGCTACAAGGAACGATCGCGGCGGCTGCGGGCTTCACGCGAAAGGGCAGCTGATGTCCTAGCAGCAGCATCAAGGGCATCGGCTGCACGTGCTGCGTCACTACTGACGCTATTGGCTTGCACAGATGCAAGTAGACGAGTAGCCGCATCAGAGGGGATGTGCCTCTCCCGGCGACCACGGGCGTTTGATCTTCCCGCAACCTGTTCAGGACGCTTCCCTGACATTACTGCTGTCCCGGCCCCGAAGCGGCTAGCAGCTGCTTGCAACTCGGACCGAAGCCCCTGGTAGCCAGAGGATGAACCGCCTCGCGCTTTCGGCGCTAAATCTTTCGTAGATCTGGCTGGTCTTAGGGTACTCTGCAGCGCCTTCCACGATTGGCCATCTCGACACAGAGCAAGTACAGAGCCCCGCCGTAGTTCCAAGACAGAGGCAGGACTCGCACTAGGCTTGCGTGTCGACCCTCCAGGCCTCAACCCAGCTGCAACACTGCCAAGTAGCCTAGGGCGGACCAACGCAGGGGCTCCACCTGCATCCAGGCCAGTGCCAGTCGTACCCCAGCTAAGCGACTGACTAATACGCACAGGGTGCTGGCACGCTCGCAACAGCAAGGATCCATTCTCACGAACAGTACGAGCTGTTCTAACTTCTGGTTGGGCCACCGACAACATTGCGAGATCCACAGTCGAGCCTACAGCTGAAGCGCGATCAGGTGCAGTAGCCGTGTCTCTAGTGTCCAACTCACTTCGGCGCCTTAATTGACTTCTAATAGCGGCCTAGCTAGAGTGAACTTGCACTGCTGACACAATTTCATGTGATGCGGCAATCGGCGCACCCGTCGTGGGCTCACCACCAACTGCAGCGGCGCTAGTCCTCCGACGCTTGGACAGCAATTTTTGGACCGAAGCGGCTGGATTTTTCTCTTGTTCAGCTTGAGCATCCGCGCTTGGACCAGGTGCAGTACTCTGCGCAACTGCCTGCGTTTGTTGCAGCGCAGCACTACGGATTCGATGGCTTTGCGAGTAAACTTTATCCTCAGCCTTTGCACTTGCTGCGGCGATCGAATCCAGCGCAGCGCTTTTATGAACGGACCTATGGACGCTAGCGATACCGGCTAATAGTTCCGAAACTCTATGACCACCTGCAAGCTAAAAGCCTGCGCCGTACCGGGAAACGCAGGCATGCAGCAACTGTGCATCGATGGGCAGCGGGTCCAGCACAGTGCTGGAACTTGCCTCAACTGGGGTTCCAATAGCTAAAGCGACAGCACGAACCATGCTATCCTGCGCGGGATGACTGAGGGCAATTCCAGCTCGTTGCCCTTGAGCAGCGATTTCATCCATCTACATGTCGAACAGATCTAGAGATTGGACTGCTTCAGAGGCCGCACGTCTTTTTGTGCTGCTTCGGGCTGTCTGATGAATCTGCTTTGAGGCCGCTCCCTAGCAGGCAAGTGCAGGACACACCCATCCATCCTTGTTCGCTTTTGGTGCTCCTGTGGCCATGCAACCTCGATGGTACACGCCGTTACACAAGCTGCAAGTCACTGTGCTCCAAGCGTCATGGGTTCCAAAACAAACTCTGCATCCACACGATTCGCATGCCGTTACATTTGGATCATCGTTACAGATCAGGCATTGCACCGAATTCATGGCACTGGGTGGCAAGCCATGGACCGCTGGCCATTGCGATACACCGGAGGTATGCAGCAAGCTACTTCGCGATGCAGCATCGGTGGGTGCTTGGTGTCTGTCTACCTGCACCACATCAGAGAGCAAATCTTGATAAAGTAAGTCCGAAGCCTGGCTGCATGCAGCCGCTGCTTCTATCGCTGTACTACACCGCCCAGTCTCCCATGCGTGATCTCCGATGGCGCGTAGCACTTTGGCATCATCCGACCAGTTCTGCCCAGTAGTCTGGCCACCCATAGCAAGCACAACATCATGCACACGGGCTGCTTCTTCAGGACACGCATATGAACCAAGTGTATGTGTATGACCATCGATCCGAACAGATGCAGAAAACGCTCTTGGCTGCGCAGTCCCGAAATTGCCACCAGCGATGGGTTGCACCCCATTAGAACTGTCGTTGATTGCCACCCCTCTGTAGAGGCGCTAGCCTCTGGCCCGCCTCTCTTTGAGAGAGAGCTGTAGCAGTAGCTGTCTCTGGTGTCGTCGAGAGCCAAGATTAATCGAGGCGAATCTCCTGCACACTTGTCGAATTGGTAGCAGGATGCTGCTTGGAAGGCGCCCCGAGGGGTGAGCTATCAGTGTTTTATCCCCAGAAGCAGTCGCAGAACTCGACGAGCCAGCAGTATCGTTAATGCGCACATAGGCAGCTGAAGCTAGTGCAGATGCAGGAGTAAGCGCAGCTATACAGTCGGATAGAGCAGCACTCGCGTTGCTGTGGGTGAGTACAAAACCAGGACTCCGGCTTGCCCCCCCTGCTTGCGTAGATTCCAACAGCTTAGCAAACCGATCATCAGCCGAGGCGGCCGCTCGCAGACTGGACACTTGCATCGCAGCGAGACAACAAAGCAGTCCTCGGCTTGGCTGGCTAGCATGGGCGCAGGCTATCAAGCAATTAGCTGCTGCGGTGGATTCTTCCAGTGCTCTTATCAAGTCAGTCTGGTGGTTCTCATCGAGGTTGGAACCTCGTGGTCGCTTGGAACCAACAGTGGCAGATGCACTACCATCGCCGTCGTCCAAAGTCGGCAGTCTCCGGCCACGCCTCCCCGTACGTGCAGGCCTTGTTGGACGATGTGAACTGCCAGTGGGAGGGCTTGAGCTAGCATTGGTTGACAGTAGGCGCGGCGAACCCAATGGACCGGCAGACATATAGTCTAGCTTCGCGGCTTTCTTGCATTTACCCTCGAAATGCAATCGGAGAGCTTCAACGCTTCTCACTTCATGAGATTTACACCTTGGGCAACATCCAAGCTGCCCGCCCCCTTCGAGCGAACACACTGGGCATTTCCAATCGCCCGTAGGGGGCTTATCAAGTGGAGGCTCAAGACATCGCAGGTGGAATGTCAGCGAACAGAAATCACAACATAGTAGCTCCCCACCCATTTCGCACACATCACAATTGCCGTTATTGCTGTCAACTTCAAGCGTTCCACTCATGTCTGTGGGGAAATTCAGTCGACCCGCGGGGACCTTGCCAGTTCCAAAATGAGTGATTGTTGCCCTATCCACAGCCCTAGCTGCAGCCTCAGATGTATCGAACTCTCCAATCTCTTGATATATATCGGGAGGTGCAACAAGCACAGCACGAAATGCTCCAGATGCAAGTTTAGATACGCCATGGTGGGCTCGTCGTCCGCTGCGCCGCATGGCAAGCCAGGATTCGACAAGCGTAGAAGTTATGTCGAACAGCACGCGATGGTAGCTGCGCACACTGATAATTGGAAGGAGTCAGAGTTGCAACTGTTGCATCGGTCGACGATTAAAGCGAGCATAAACATTTTATATCACATTCTTGCCCGTTGCATTTTAATCGCAGGACTGTGTATTGCATATTGCGCGGCCCGTTCACACCCTTCCAGCAATTCTATGGACAGGATAATGGCAGCAGCACGGGTGGGCGACTCTGTCGGAGTCAAGAGAGAGCAAGCGCAACATGCGACGACCAGTGGCGTAAGCTAAATCCAACGAACTCACGTGCTTCGTGCGTTTTCAAATCTGCGGATAGCCTCCAACTTGATTTCGGATGACTTGTATCCTTTCGCAGTTGGAGTTCGCATGGGGTCCAATTCACCTTGCATGCGCTGACGGGTCATTGCAGGCCGTTGAAGCTTTGCTTGATACAAGTGCGGATGTTGACGAATCTACTCGGGGGGATGCGTTTTGCCCAGTCCATCTCGCAGCACGGTTTGGTCAAAACGTAATTATTCGCAAATTGGCGATGGCATCGTGCCGTATTGACAGCTTGGATGCATAGGGCAACTCTGCGCTGCACTACGCAGCAGCTTTCGGACACTCAGATTGTTGCAAGGTTTTGTGCGAGTTTGGCGCAGACGCCACGCTTCCAGAGAGGAGTGGGCGGCGGGCTTCCGACCTTGCGACAGAAGCAGGGCATTCCTCAGTCGCTGCCCAGTTAAAGTTATTTGAAGCATAGCGAGGAGCACAGCCGCGCTTGCTTGACTGGTTAAATCGAATTGGTTTGCAAGAGCACTTCATAGGGCTACTGAAGCAAGGATTCGACGATATAGACTTTATTGCCCGAGTAGGACTGTCAGATACTGATCTGGACGCCATTGGGGTCCAGTTAGCTGGGCATCGGAAGAAGCTTTCCACTTTGTACCTCGTGGAGGGATACGTAAATGGTGCAAGTGCTCCTTCAGCGAACACGGGCGAGGCTGGAGGGCCCGAGGACAAACCGCAACTTGAGGATGGAGATAGTGGCGATGAAGACGAAGACGACGAAGATGGCAGCGGCAGTGGCAGTGGCAGTGGTTCAGACGAAGAAGATGAAGACGAAGACGAAGATGATTCGGATTGATCCTGCACAAATCTGTTGGATCGATCTACTTCGTTCAGTGTGAGAATTCATCAGGGCCCCTGGTCCACACCCTCCTGCCAATAATATCATCGTACTATAAATCTACGAGACTCGGGCCAGTTTCGACTGTCCGATCCATGCCTGCCTCTCCACTCCATTCCTGGCTCATCCTCTTCCTCACAGTTCATTCCGAGACTGGTCTGAGGCAAGTCCGGTCTTACTATACGATGCCTTTGCATTTGTCAAGTTATCACCCGAGCACGAGATACCGACCACATGTTGCTGGTAGTAATCCTCCATTCCTGTGATCCATACTAGCTGGGCTCCGAGCACAAAGAGATGCCACCACTAGTGCGAACTACCCAGGAGATCGAATGACCCAGGTGCCCATCGCTCAGGCACCCTGGCCAGAAACACGATGAGACCCATCCCGTAGAGAGCAAACATGCCAAATAACCGAGACATGAAGAGCTCCCTCTCGGTGGCCGTGGAGATCAGAGCGGTCCAATGGATAGCAGGGATGATGCCCATGGCAGTTGGGACTGCGAATTGAAGGTAACACCGCTGTAGGATACTCGGTGGTTGGGCTCTACTATGTGCTAGTACTAGTAGTTGGACATATTGTAGATCGAGAGGATATGAAGGGCAATGCCATCGCGAGGCGAGGAGCCGGTGGCTCGGGTGCATGCAGGGTAGGTCGGCAAGTGAACTCACTCGAAAACAAAGCAACTCGGGCGTTGGACCATGCCTCGGAGAGGAAAGCATCGTGATCCCAAGCAAGCATGAAGAGCTGGATGGCTGCACTAGCGCAAGGTGGAGACAGGTACATGACCTTAATCAGCGTGGAGCACGGCCACGCCGAGTGTACACCCGCAATATAGCTTCCAACAATCGCTACCACGATACCAGTGAGATCCAAAGCAAAGTACAGTTGCACCATAGTTGGCGGGCCACTCAACTGCACATGGTAAACGGTCGACAAGCCTAAGCAAATGAGTGAGCTTGCATACATACACCCCAATGCCGCGACATCATATACCGTAAGCTCCGCAACCCAGTCCGACACAATAAACCGACATACCAGGCACATAATAAGCATGACCCCGACAAGGTGCGACCAAATATTTAACTGTGAGGAGCAGATATGCGAAAAAGGTACAGGATTAGGTGAAGGGGACACTGCTTATGACATATCTCGATGAAGAGCAGAAATAAATTCTCACTGTTTGGTTGTGCCACTAAACTACTGATAGTAAAGCTTCACATGAGGTGCTACTATGGCTGCGATAGCCTCCGAGGATGTAAGGAGTTGCCGCATGGGTATGAATGCGGCTACTTGCTACGCCAGAAGAGGTACAGCTTGCATCGGTGTCTGCCTTCTACGAACCTGCAGGGGTAGTTATCATTTGCTCATGCGTCCTTATTTGAAGATGCTATAGCAATGGAAGGGCAGCGAATCCAGCATGGAGCCTGCGGCTCCGGATCGATCAGTACCAGGCCCATGGGCCATTGTGGATGAACGCCACATTTGTTGTGGTATTGCACGCTACTACATTAGTGGCGGTGGGGGTTCCCCACCTCCACCCAACCATCCCATGTATGTTGTTTTGAGGCCCCCATGGCGGCCCGACTTGGCCCAGCCTAGCCTCCGAAGAGGCCGGATATGGGCCGAG
>Ga0136560_1001414_pt1 | contig 12323 bp, 3 predicted proteins | sample AntRauMeHopE1497_FD_104925 | JGI IMG/M metagenome (GOLD analysis project Ga0136560, IMG submission 104925) | Saline lake microbial communities from Rauer Islands, Antarctica - Metagenome Hop E1 #497 | ecosystem: Environmental > Aquatic > Non-marine Saline and Alkaline > Saline | place...
CGCCTCGGAGCGGCGCCAGAACCGAAGCGTGGTCGTGCGCGCGCCGCGGAGCGCCCCGAGGACGTCCGGGTCCTCCGCCGACACCGCCGCGTGCCCGCCACCCGCGGTGCGGTTCAGAGCCGGCGGGCTGGCCCCGCAGGGCAGGGCCGCGGCCTCCCCTCTCGGGCCGCCGCAGCCCTCCCACGCAAAGGCTGCCGCCTCCGGCCCGTCGACGTTGCCCTCCGCGGGGGACCACACGCGCTCCCACGCCCCGCCGGCGCCGACCACGACGAGCCCCAGGGTGTCGGGCGCGGTGAAGGAGCTGCCTGCGACGAGGGCGACGTCGCCCGCCCCGGCTCCGTCGCCGGACCCCACGGGCGTGACGTCCAGGAGCGTGAGCGACGCGGGGGGGCGCGCGTCGCCCGGTGCCGGGGTGCCCCAAGCGCGGCCATCCCCCGCGGCGACGGCGTCGCTCGGGTTTGGCACGCACCTGCTGACGGCGCCGTCGGCGAGCGAGACGAGGAGGACATCCTGCCGGAAGCCCACCGCCGAGTGCGCGAGGAGGCCGGAGCCGCCGCGAACGAAGCACCGCCGAGGCAGCGTGTTCAGGTAGAGCCCCGCGAAGAGAGCGCCGCCGAGAGCGGGACCCGTGGCCGACGCGTCGCCCGCGGCGTCGTCGCCGTCGGCGCGGAGCACAGCGCCTCGGCAGGCCTCGTGCAGCCGGGGCACGAGCTCCGCGGTGGACCTGTCCACAGCGGGGGAGGCGTCGGCAAAGGCGGCTGCGCACCCCTCGGGCCGGGCGGCGCCGCTCTCCGCCGCTGCGGCCACCGCCGCGAGGCCCGCTTCCGCCGCCGCGGCGGCCGCGGCCTCGGCCCAGTCCACTTTGCACAGGGCCGAGCCGGCGCTGTGGGTGAGGATGCCGGCCGGCGTGGCGAGCCAGACAGCGGTTCGGCCGTCCGGCGACACCCTGGCCGAGCGGCACCAGCGGTCGGGCGGGCTCAGCCGGACCAGGTACGGCGACACGGACGCCTCGTCACCGGCGGCGGCATCGCCCACCGCCCCAGCGCCGTCGGCCGTGGCGTCGTGGCCGGCCGAAGCGTCGCCGCCGCCGTCCGCCGGAGCCGCGTCCTCGGCCGGGACATGGAGGGAATCGAGGTCCAGGGGGCACGCCACGACGGCCCAGGGGCGGTTGATGCAGTAGGCCGAGCCGAGGCGCTGCGGCAGCGGGACCATGGCGGACAGCAGCAGCCACTCGGCGCCCGCCGCGCCGCCGACCTGCGGCTGCCCCGCGCTCAGCTCCACCACCTCGGCTGGGGCCAGCCGCTGGCGCTCGGCATCCTTGAGCTTGCCGTCTGCCGCAGCAGCGAGGGGCGCCACGGCCCTCGCAGACTCGGCGTCGGCCGAGGCGGCGGCCGCCACCGCCGTCCCCCCGCCCGCCCACTCGGACGCCAGCACGTCGGTCCGCACATGGCAAACGCGCCCGGACACCAGGCTGGCAACGAAGACCCCGGGCCGCTGCATCCCGCCGGTCAGCTCGCCGAAGCTCTCCTTCTCGGCGAATGCCCAGCCCTCGCGCTCCGAGGACTCCCTCTTTGGCGCGTTGCGCTCGGCCACGTAAACCAGGGCGCGCTCCCCGGCGGTCCAAGACACGCCCCCAAAGTCGTCGTCGCCCACAAACGCGCCGTGCGCGGCGGTCACGTCGATCGAGCGAACCAGAGACTGGGTGCGCACGTCCGTGACGACCAGGAACCGCTTCGCCTTGCCGCCGGCGGCGGTGCCCTTGTCCGTGGAAAACGTCACCACGAGCGCCCCGCTGGGACTGGTGGCGGAGGCCGCACCGGACCCGACGGCCGGGCCGCAGGCCCACCGGAGCCCGTCAACGCGCCACGTGCCGTCCGACACGGTGGCTTCGCATCCCGCACGGTGCACCAGGACGCGCTTGGCCGAAGCCTCCAGGTCCCGGACGTGGCGGAACGCCTGGATCTCAAGCCGGCTGGGGGTGCCAATTGACTGGCGGATCACGCCTCCGAGGAGCGGCCCCGGCAGCTGGGCCCTCGCCGCGCGCACGATTCGCGTGTCGGCAGCGACCTTTGCGGCCTTGAGCGAGCGTGCCATGGTCAGGTCCGGCCGGCGGCGGCGGTGTGCGCGCTGCCGTCGATCCCTGCGGGCCGTGCGCAGAGGCGCCTGCTGACGGCGCGGCGGGCCGCCTCGGGCCTGTCGTGCGCGCGCGAGACACGAGCGACGCGGCAGGCCGCGTGAGTGACAGGCCCGCGGGCGGTAAGGCGCGGTCTCTTGCCGGCGTTCGGCGGGTCGGCCGGCACGGCGTCATCGCTTTGTTGCACCCGCGATCACGCGGTGACTGGGTGTGCTGGGACGGGCATGAGCCGCAGGCTTCGCCTCGAGCATTGGGGGGGGGAAGGGTCGCCGTCCCTCAGTAGCCGCCGGACTTGCGCCTTGCGTCGGCGTGGAAGGCGAGGAGCGGTCCCCGCGGGTCCACGCGGGCGAGGATGAGCGCGGCGGGCACGGCCATGATGCAGCAGTGCCACAGGGAGTGGGTGACCCAATAGGCGTCGTTGGAGGAGAAGACGGCGAGGGCGAGCGCCGCGGCGAAGAGCCCCAGGCCGGTGTACACCCAGCGCCAGCGGATGTTCCCGGCGTCGACGAGCACCATGCGGCCCGCGGCCCACACGGCGCGGCGGGCGCGGCCCGTGCACCACGCGGGGGCGGCCTGCGGCGCGCTGATGGGGGACGGGGTCGCCGTAGAGGCGGGGCGGGCATGGCGCCTGCCGCCGGGGCCGGCGGGCAGCGCGCCCAGCTCGGGGTCCTCGGCGCTGTGCGGCCTGCCGGGGAGCAGCGGCGCCGATGCGTCCTCCCCGCCGGCGCCGCTGTCGGCCGCGCCGCCTCCCGTGGGCCCCGCCAGCAGCGCTGCGCCCTCCCCGGCGTCGTCCGCCGGCTCGGCACCCTCGGCCCCGTCGTCGCTGCCGCTCTCGGTGACGTCCTCCCCGTCAGCGCCCGCCCCCGCCGCCTGCCCCGCCGATGCGGCCGCCGCCCTGGACCGGACCCCGTCGTCCGTCGGCAGCGCCCGCTCCATGGCCTCCGCTGACGCCTCGCGGGCCGGGTCGGCGACGGACCGCGTGCCGAAGGAGGAGAGGGTGCCGTCGTCATCGTAGTAGTCGCCCCTGCCGGCGTCGCCCGAGGTCATGGCCAGGAGAGAGCCGGTCGTGAGGCCGGCCGCGCGGGCGACACGCGGAGAGCGGCGGGCGAGGGACGGCGCGACCCAGCCCCGGGAGGCGTCGTCGACAAAGGCGATGAAACGGGCGGCCGCGAAGACGGAGCACGCCCAGTTGGCCGGGTCGCAGCAGTCGGGGCAGCAGCAGCCCAGGAGGCCGCAGCAGCAGGCGGGAGAGCGGAACAGCGCCAGGCACGGCGTCACGCGGCGCTTCCGCCCCGACGGACCGCGAGCCGGCCGCCCTCCCCGGCTGCCCGCCGCGGCGCCGGCGGCGGTGCCGGTCATTGCCGTGACGGCGTCCGGCTCCTCAAACGCGGCGCCGGCGCCCGAGTCCGGCTCCTCCTCCTCCCCGACAAACGCCGCGGCCAGGACGTCCCCGTCGAAGCCCGCCGGTCCGTCGTCGTCGTGGCTGTCGCCCGCCACCGCGCCGCGCGCCCCCGCGCCGTCCAGCTGCGCCTGCTTCGCCGCGGCCCTGGACCATGCGGTGAAGGAGCGCAGGACGGAGTAGACGAGGCCGAGGACGAGGGAGGATGCGGCGACGGCGACGGTGAGGGCGAGGCCGACGGCGCGGCCGAGGGACGCGGGGTTGTCGAGCGTGAAGAGGAAGACGGCGAGGAGGGCGATGGCGAGGGCGAGGCGGACGGTCTGGGGGAGGCCGGCGAGGAGCATGACGGTGACGGCGACGGCGAGGTAGGAGCCGGAGATGTCCATGGCCTGGAGGGAGTGGTAGGTGGAGGAGAAGCAGAAGAGGTACTGGTCGCAGGTGTGGTACAGCGCCGAGGACAGCGCCGCGCCGGCCAGGACGACGGCCTCGCCCCACAGGTGCCAGCGGAGGGCGAGGAGGACGGCGGGGATCATGGCCGCGTTGGAGACGACGAGGAGGGCCGTGGCGAGCGAGTAGGCCGCGACGGAGCCCGTCTCCTCGTCGCAGTAGTCGCCGGCGAACCGGTACGGGTTGGTGCACACGCACTGCCCCGCCACGAAGCCCTCGGACCGCAGCAGCGTGCACTCCCCCGAGCAGTGGGCGGAGCAGGCCGTGAGCGTGGCCGACACCGCGTACAGGCGGTCCGCCGGGTTGTACCGCCCCGCCCCCGAGCGCCTGGCCTCGTCCTCGTCGGCCCCCTGCGTGGGGAGGCCGAGCTCCGACAGGTACTGCTCCGCCAGGGACACGATCTCGCCGAGCTCCGAGCTCAGGGTTCGCTGGATCGCCGCGATGCCCGTGGGGGGCGCGTCGCCCCCGCTGGACGAGGCCGAGCCGGTGGGAACGGCGCCGGTGCGGACCAGCGGCGTGGTGTCGGGCACCACGGGCGAGGGCTCCGACGGGTGGCTGCGGCCGGGGGCCGACGCCGCCGCGTTGGCGATGGAGGGGACGCCCATGACCATGGGGCTGCGGGCGCTGTGCTGGAGCAGGGCGGGGCCGCCGGACGGGAGGCGGACGGCGCCGCGGAGGTCGGCGGGGCCGCGGACGCCCGAGGCCGAGGCCGAGGCCGAGAGGGCCGCGGCGGTCGCGCGGGCAACGGCCGCCGAGCGGGCGCGCGCCGAGCGGGAGCGCACCTGCAGAAGCGACGGCGGCTTGGCCCCGGCCCGCACGGCCGGCCTGCCGCCGTCGTGGGAGCCGGGGCGCGTCGGCGCGGCCGCCGAGGCGCCGGTGCCGTCGGAAAAGGTCGAGGCGGCGACGACGTCGGCGTCCGTGTCCGTCGCGGCGGCGCCCGCCGGCTCGCCGCTGTGCCCGTGGACCGCCCCGCCATCGCCTCGCGCCTCAGGGTGCGCCCCGTCCTCGTCCTCCCCCTCGTCCTCCCCGCTCGCGAGGTCGGCCTCCGCGGTGCGGCTGTCCTCGACGATGGCCTGGTCCGTGGCCGACAGGACGTCCTCGCACACGAGGTCCGTCCCGGCGGCGGAGTGCACGATGGCCGCGAACCACTCCCCGGGGGGCGGGCGCTCCACCTCCCACACCAGCTCGGTGAAGCCGGCGCCGACGGCCTTGACCACACGGGCGTTCTCGGGGGCGAGGCTGTAGTCGGCGGGAGCGATGACGGGGGCGCCGCGGCCGCCTGCGTCCTCCGCGGCGACCCTCGCGCGGCCGGGGACGTCGAGGTGGTACGCGAGGGGCATGGCGGCGCGGCGGAGGAAGACGCGGAGGGGCCGGCACCCCGGGTGGTCCGCCGTGGCCGTGGCGGGGCGCAGCATGGAGGAGTTGAGCAGGAGGCGGAGGGAGAGGAAGGCGGATCCGCTCCAGTCGGGCATGGTGAGGCTGTGCATGGACCACGTCACGTCGGTGGGGGCCACTGCGGGGGCTGGGTCCTCCGACGCCGCGCCGAGCTGGCGGAGGCGCGCGGACGACCCGCCGCTGGTGCCCTTGTCCGAGGCGGCGCGGCGGAGGTCGGCGATGGTGGCGACGTCGCCGCCCGCCTTGGTCAGCTTGAACATGGCGGCGGAGTCCGACGGCGCCGCGAAGTCCTGGGTCAGGCCCTGCGTGGCGGTGGTGCCGGCGTCCAGGCTGAAGGGCCAGGTCGGGGAGGGGCGGCCCGAGGCCCGCGCGGCCTGCGCGGCGGCCTCGGCGACCCGCCAGCGGCGCTCCGCCTCCGCCCGCGCCTGCCCCTGGAGCGTCTCCTTGCCCTCGGCGGCCCCGCCCTTGGGGGGCTTGCCGCCCGTGTCCGGCGCCTTGGACCCGGCCGGCGCGGCGAGGGTGCGCTCCGCGTCGCTGAAGAGCACGCCAGCGCCCGAGGCCGCGGACCGGGCGACGGTGTACGTGGTGAGCGTGACGGCCGCGGTGACGGGGTTCGGGTCCAGGTCCTCCGTGGGGCCGGTGAGGGAGGCGACGGCGGTCCAGCGGCCCGAGCGGGGGAGAAGAACCGTGACGCTGCGCGTCTCCCCGGGGCCCTCCGTCTTGACGGTGGTCACCTCCCAGCCCTCGGAGCTGCACGCCGACGTCATGGTGACGGGGCGGTCGAGGCCCTCGCCGTCCTCCGCCCCCGCGGCCCCGCTGACGCACATCTCCGACAGCAGCCGCACCGTCAGGTGGGCCCCCGAGGCGTCGCCCCAGCGCGACAGGGTGACGGTCATGGCCGAGGTGAAGCGGGGCACGATGAAGGCCGTGACGGCGCGGTCTGGGCTCGTCTCCAGCCCCGGCACGGCACCCACCAGCGTGAAGGTCCACGCCACGCCGCCCGACAGGTCGGCCACCTTGTGGTCGCCCGACGCGCCCGGGAGGAGGAACACCCCGGAGCCGACCCTGACGCAGCCGCCCTCGGACGGGGCCGTGGGCGGCGAGCAGACCTCGGCGCGCGCCGCGAGCTTGACGCTCAGGTCCCGCGTGTGGCTGGCGTGGGGGTACGTGTTGCTGAACAGCGCCCTGCCGCCCCACACCCCGGCGAAGACGGTGTCGGCGATGCCCTTGAGCACCACTCGCACGGCCGCCCGGGGCCTCGGCCCGCCCCGGCCAGACGCCGCGGCGTCCATCTCGGCCTCGATGGCCGCCGTGGCCGCGGCGGCGGCCGCATCCTCCACCTCGGTCGCGTTGGCGTGCGCGTCCTGGGCCCGGCGGCGCGCGTCCGCTGCCGCTGCCGCGGCCGCCGCCCGGGCCTCGCCGGCGGACTCCCCAAGAGGGGCCAGGAACGCCTGTGCAGCGTCAAAGTTCTCCGTCGTCGGAACGCGCCCTCCGGTGCGCACCAGGAGGACGGGCGTCGCGTACTCGTCCATCTGGCGGATCACGGTGCCCTCCACCGTGAGCGCTGCGGTCCCTGGCGGCACGCGGATCGGCCACAGGAACAGCCGGTCGGACCCAAACACCACCGGCCGCTCGAGCATGAGAGAAACGTTGTGCACGTGCCTGACGCCCGGGCCGCCGCGCGGAGCCATCGCCCGGCGGACCGCCTCCTGCAGGAACGACGCCATTTCCGCCGGCGAGCCGCGCGGCACATCCACAGAGATCATATCCGAGGCGTCTGCCTCCATATCCCACGTTGAGGACCCCGGAGATTGCGTCCAGCGGGCAGCAGAGCCTCGGCGCAGGGAAGGGGCGCCTGCTCCGTCCGCCGAGGCGCACAGGAACAGCCCCGCGGCGAGAAGTGCCATGGCTGGCGTGCGCATGCCCAGCGTGCCTCCCCTGGGGCTCTCTGGTGAGGGACCTGGTCGCGGCCGGGTCAGTGGCTTGGACGATCGACAGTGCGTGCAGAGCATGTGCAGCCTGGTTTTGCCATCGACGACGGGCTGGCAGACACCGACCGCGTGGCTATCACGGCGCACCGACGGACAACCGGCACCCGTCCACTCACCCCTTGCCCGTGCAGAGCGGTGGCCTCGAGAGCGAGCTGCCCGCCCGCCCCAGCGAGGCCAGAGAGGCGGCACCAGCCGTGCGCTGCCACGCACGGCTGCTGACCGGCTCAACCGCAGGGCGTGAATCGACGAGGAGCGCCTGCCTCGAGGCACACTGACGATGGCACACACGGCTGCCGCGCCGCCAGACTGGCTGTACACCTCGAGGACGGACCCGACCAAACCGGTCGCAGCCGCAGCATCGTCGGTTGCGCGCGCAGGGGGAGTCGTTGGCCTCGAGCACGCGGACCACAAGGAGCGGCTGGCGGCGCTGCGGCGTTGCCGGCGTGATGACAGCTTTGAGGGCGCGATGGTCGGGGCAGGCGCGGCCTCGCGCACCCCGTACGCGTCGCGCTACTCGGACCGACGCCTGACGACCCGGATGCCGGCCCGGGGCACCAGCGAGGGCAAGCAAAGGGCAAGCACCCGCGCCGGAGCTTCGGGACCGCGGGCCGCCAAGGCCCGCTGGGGCTTCCGCGGCTCCCTTCTCCCGGGCGAGGCAAACGAGCACGCTGACCTCTCAGATCTTGCTCGGTCGGGGCCGCTGCGGCAGATCCGCGACCTGGTCCTCCGGAACGCCAACGCCGAGGCGAGAGACCCCGGCCCGCCGCAGAACATCCCGACGAGGCACGGCACCGTGCGCCAGCCGATCCCGGGGAACCGCGGGGCCGGGGGCGTCGGCATTGCGGTGTGGTCCGAGGCAGGGCACAGTGGTGGTGCCGCCGATGAGGCCGAGCCCGGCGTCGAGGGGCTGAGCGCCCAGATGCCCGCCGGGCTCCGTCCCTCCAGCGCGATGAAGCGCTACTCGATGTTTCGCATGCCGGACCGGCCTCGGGCAGCTGCTGCTACTCGTGGTGCTGGTACGAAAAGGCACGGCAGTCTCAGGTCATCCCGTCACCGACCACGTGCACGGGCGAAGGGCGGGGCGGAGACCAAGCTGACGGTCAGCCGAGCGGATGACCCTTATACGGCCCTGGTCGACGCTGCCGCCCGACGCCAGGACACGAGCACGGCACGTCCGCGCATCGACACCGCCGGAACGCCTGGATCAGAGGGGCGCGAGTCGCTGCGCATTCCGCCGCCAGAGTTCGCTGGCAGCTCCGCGGCCATCACGGCCATGGGGCGCTCGGGCGTGAGCGCCGCAAATAGGATGGGTGCGGCCGATCCGAGGATGGCGATGCGACGGCAGGGCATGGGAATGATCCGCGGAGACCTGTCGGTGGCATATGACAGCGTCAGGGAAGTCACCGCCGAGGTTCGGAAATGGTGCACGCTCGAAAGCGTGTCGTACGCCGACACGACGGTCAGCTTTTCCATCACGCTGATGCCGCACTACTATGACGGCCTCACGGGAGCAGTTTCGCGCATCACCGGCGGGCGCTTCGACTTTCGCAGCGAGCTTCAGCCACCCCTGTTCGTTGCCGACATTGGGTCCATGCAGCAAAAGCTTGCTGCCGCCGTTGGAGACGAGAAACCGGACGGTGCGGGAGAGGACGTCGTGGGAGGCGACGCAGCAAACTCGTCGCCTGTGGTGCTCCTTGGCGATGACGTTAGCGGAGAGGACGCCTCTGCAACGCGAAGCTCGCTGGCTGCCGAGGCCTCTGAGCGGTACTCGGCGCAGGGAGGCGGCCGGATCACCTCGGAAGACGTTGAGAAGCACCAGCTGCGCCTGGCACGGGTGGAAGCGCAAGACCTTGTCGACAGGTACTTCCGGCAGCTGGCCGGCGAAGGCCAGCATGCCGCCTTGACCAAGCTGTACCACCGAGGCCTGCAGGTAAGGGAGGATCCTGAGGCCCGGGGAAACGACCGCAGTGCGCAGCATTACGTGAAAAAGCGTGCGCTGCAGCTGCAGGCCGTTGATGACGCCGACGAAAAGGTCGGCCTGGACGTTGGCACCAACGATGGCAGGGGCTCCGGGGGGACCGTCGCTGGCACTATGCGGGCGGCAGGCACAGCTGCCGGAGTGAGGGTGAGGGTGTACCCTGACGTGAATGCCGCTGACGGCAAGGGCAACACGGCGGTCATGCAAGCGGCGAGGAATGGATGGGTCGCGCTCGTCCGCGAGCTCGTTCGAATGGGCGGTGACGTTGGGCTGCGCAACCTGACCGGTCAGGACGCGCTGGCACTTGCGAGGGGCGAGTCATCGGCAGCGAGCCTGGCCGTCAGAATGGGCGTGCCAGGAGCGGCTGATCGGAGGAGACGGGCCGCTGAGCTGGTGAAGATGCTCGATGGTCGCTCGTTGATGCAGTGCGCCAAGCAGGGCGACCTGCGCCGAGTCAGGTTCATGGTCGAGGACCTTTTCGAGGACCCAAACGCGGCGAACGGGTACGGCATGACGCCGTTGCACTTTGCCGTGATGAACAAGGACGTCGAGATGACTAAGCTCCTCGTAGCCAACGGGGCAGACGCCGGAGCAGCGAACAACATCGAGCAGACACCGGAGTCCATCGTCGGTGCGATGCCTGCCGACGACGCGCTGGCACAAGCGTTAATCCGCGCTCTGCAAGAGGGAGCGGAGCTGGGGCGTGCTCATGCAACCATGCAGCAGAACGCGGTGGCCGAGGAGGTCGGGCGCATGCGTGCTCGTGCCGGTATGGCGCGCAGCATCCGGCAGTACACAAGAGGCACAACGGCAGCCGCGTCGGTGTTCCCGGCATTCTCAGCCGGGCGTTCGAAGCTGCCAGAAGCGGACCTGGAGGAGGAGGCGAAGCGTCGGATCAGGGCCGCACGGGCGAAGAGGGCGCCCGTTGCCAAGAGGCCAGCGCGAGCTCCGGGGCATTCGGGACCGTCGCCGGCCCTCGGGTCAAGAATGCCGCACGGGCCAAGCAGGACAGAGCAAGCGCACGGTGCGGGCCGGGCGTCAGCGGTCAGTGCTCAAGAGCCAGCGGACAGGACCGGGGCCGATGGCCGACTGGTTCCGTCCTGGGAGCGACATGCCCTCGACTACGCCGTTGGACGGGCGCACGCCAAGCGTGTCGCCGACGCCCGGATGTCACGCCGCAACGGCAGCGAGGCGGCCCGAGTCCGGGATCCACGGGCCGGTGAAACCGCACCCGCCGCAGCATCAGCTGTCAGTATCGCCCTCTCCGGAGGGGGGGGCTCGACCGCTGCGCTTGCCTCGGCGGCGCGCTGGGACATGTCCAAGGAGGACGGCGTCCCGGGGCCCGACTCGGCCATGTTTGAGAAGTGGCTGCGCATGCGCTTCGGAGTGACGTGAGCACCGGCTCCCTCACAAGGGCTCGGCCGCGCTCGCATGAGAATGCCGAGGCCCTAGCACACGCCTTGCGGGCGTGGTAATGCTCCCAGGCGCAGTCTGCCCACTCCGTTGGAAAGCAATTCCGACCACGCAATCGCAGTGTTGGGACTCGCTGACGCCATGGCCTGCAACGCCCGACACAAGCCCGAGCCTGGGCACCAGCGCGCGTCCGAGAGAACTCTCGGCGCGCGCCGGGCGCCAGGGTGGCATTCCGACTTCTCGGCAGACAACGGGCGAGCCAGGGCCGGCCGGAGACGCTGTGCTGCGCGAGTGGCGGTGGGTGATGCCCGATCCGCTCACCGTGAAGCCAGGAGCGGCCAGGCCGTGGCCTGGGGGGCAAGGGTGGGGCAGTCTCGCCCGCAGCCAGACCCCTACAGGCCGTCCTCCCCGTCGCCCCGCATCACGCGTCCCTCAGCCTCCAGCAGAAACGCGCCCGCGACGATGCTGCCCACGCTGTCGCTGTCGCCGCCGTCATCGCCCCACCGGCTGCGGCGCAGCCCGGCGCCCACGCCGGGGGACCCGCCCGGGTCGTCCACTGAAACCACAGCAAACGACGGGACTCGCTGGTGTCCGTCTGGCGCGCGTCGCTCGAGCCCCAGCGCCGCCCCAAGCGCCGACGCGTCGAAGCTCCCGGACGAGCCGTCCTCGTCGTCCTCGTCGCGGTCGCACCGGGTGCAGCAAACGGCGGCGCCGATCACACCACAGAAGCCCAAGACCACCCCGCCGACAATGCCGATGATTGCGCCGGATGAGAGCCCAAAATCACACGTCACCACCGCCTGGCAGTCGGACTCTGATGTCGGACCGTCGCCGCAGTACTGCGAGCGCAGCGCCGCCTCTACCTGCGGCGCATCGTCCCGAGAGCACGACGAAGGGAGGCATAGGGCCGACCGAAGCACAAACGGCGGCGGCCCGGGGGTTGCCGACCCGTGCGAATACGCCTGGAATCTGCAGAACGCCCCGTGCGCCGCCCTGCAGTCGTGCCCGAAGACGCCCATGTTCGCGTTGCAGTTTGCAGCACATGCTGACTGGTTACTGGCCGAGCAGCTCTGAAAGCTCGCCCAGCATGCCCGGTTGGAGAGCCAGAAATTCGACGCCGCGATGCTGACGGGGGACCTCGAGTCCGCCGTGCACGACGACGGCATCGCGCCCTGTGCGGCGGCCGCACCCGCCCTGAATCCACAGGCAAGGATGAGAGCAGCCCAGGCCACGCTCGCGGCGGCTCGCGCGGGCATGCTCGCGGCCTGATGGGCAAGCGCGCCTTTTGCCGCGAAGCAGCTTCGCCCTCTGGCGTGCCGCGCTCCCGGGGACCGGCTGGTGCGCCAGGCGCAGCGTCAAGCGCTCAAGCGCGCGGGACACACAAGCCTCTTCAGCCTCGCTCGTGACACGTGTGCCTGGCGCGGCAGAGGTGCCGGCGGCGATAACCCTGCCATCAATCATGACACACTCGGTGCCAGAGCGCGCGCACAAGCGGGCGGTTTCTGATCATTCTTGCTTGATTGCTGCTGTCAGCTGTCGGGGAGCTGCCAGCGCAGCACGGGCACG
>Ga0136560_1001415_pt1 | contig 12316 bp, 3 predicted proteins | sample AntRauMeHopE1497_FD_104925 | JGI IMG/M metagenome (GOLD analysis project Ga0136560, IMG submission 104925) | Saline lake microbial communities from Rauer Islands, Antarctica - Metagenome Hop E1 #497 | ecosystem: Environmental > Aquatic > Non-marine Saline and Alkaline > Saline | place...
CCGCCGCCCCCCCGTCCTCGTCCTCGGCCCCCGCGCCCCCCGCGCCGGCGCCGCTGCGCCCTCAAGGCGCCGCACCGGACGGCGCGTCCCTCCGCCGCACCCCCGCCTGGCCGCACGGCGCCGTCCGCCTCACGTTCCTCCTCGCCCACCCCCGCCCCGCCGACGCCATCCGCGCCGCCCAGCGGGAGCGGCGCAAGGGCCTCCTCCGCCCGCCCGCCGCCGCCCCGGCCAGGCCCAGGGGCTACATGCAGGGATCGGGGAAGCTCGGGAACGGCGACCCCGTGCCCCTGCCCGCCGGTCTGCTCCCCTCGACCGTCGTCCGGCGGCGAGCCCAGACCGACCCCGCGGCCGCCACGCGGCAGCCGTGGCCCGTGGAGGCCGAGACCGCCGACGAGGCTATGACCAGGGCCGACCTCGCCCGCGGAGCCGACCCGCCATCGGCCCCGGACCCCGCCCCTCGGATGCCCGCGGCCGGGTTCCGCCTCCGCCCCTTCCCCGAGCTGGCCGCGCCCGGCGTGCCGTGCGGCGTCTGCGGCGGGGTCACCGGGGCCCGTGTCGTGTCGCGTGTCCAGCGGTCGAGGATCGCCGCGCACCCCCTGTGCGCCTGGCAGGCCGGCTGGTACGTCCGCGCCCTGCCCGGCCACACCCCGACGGAGGCCCTCGTCGCCTCCATGGCCGCCAGCTCGGCCTTTGCGGCGTCGGCTGGCGTCGGCTGGGAGGTTGACGCCGGGCAGGACGCCGCCGCCGCCGGCATGGCCGCGGCTCCCTCGCAGGGTCGCTGGTCCGTCGCCGCTCCCTCCCGCGACGGTGTCCGCGCGGCGCCCGTCCCGCCGCGCACCGCCGCCGCCGCCGCCGCGGCCGCCGCCCGAGAGGGGAGGTCCGAGTTCGTCTTCGGGTCGGGGGGCGTCGGCGTGGATCTGGTCATCGCCGCGGCGCCCGGGGAGGTCCCGCCAAACGTGGCGAGGGCCCCGCCGCCCCCGCCCGGCTGCGGCAACGACGATGATGCCGCCGCCGCCTCCTCCTCGGAACCCGCCTCCTCCGCCCTCCCCGGCTGCGGCGGCCGCTCCGCAGCCTTCCAGCGCGCCCTCCGCGCCCGTCACCGCCACCTCCCCCGCGCCGCCATCCGCCTCCGGGCGGAGCGCGAGCGAGCCCGCAGCGACGCCACCGTCATGACCAGGGCTGAGCTCTCGGCCAAGCGCGGCCGGGGACGCCAGGGCTCTCGCTCCGCCGCCGGCGACACCGCCGCCCCAGCCGCGTGGTCGGGATTCTTCGGCCCCAGGGGGACCGGCCCGTTCCGCGCCCCCGGCGGCCCCCACGCCGCCGCCGCCGCCGCCATGCCCTCGGAGCACCTGCAGCTCGCAGGGGAGCGTCGCGCCGCGTCGCGCCTCCTCGCCATCACCGCAGTCGTCGCCCGGAGGGAGGCCCTCAAGGCAGAGGCCATCCTCGCCGACGCGGCCTCCTTCGCTGCCGACGCCGCCGCCGACGACGGCGCTGCCGGCACGGGCGCCGCCGCCCCCGCCGACGACCTCCGCACACTCGTCCGCGTCCCAGTCCTCGCCCTCCGCCGGGCCAGGGACGCCAAGGTCACCGCCGTCCTCCGCCGCCTCCACGACCGCATGCTCGCGTCGGAGGCCTCGGCCGCCGCCCGCACGGCCTCGGGGGGCGGCAAGGGGCCGCTCGCAGCCCCGGCCTCCCCGAGCAGGGCGGCGCAGCCTCTCCCCGGCACCGCGGCGCGCCCGGGGCGGGGCGTGGTCGCCGCTGCGGCCAGGCGGGAGTGGGCGTCGGGCGCGTGCGGTGCTGGCGCCATCGCCGCGGTCCCAGAGGCGCTGGCTCTCGGCAACATCGCGTCCCGCATCGGGCGCGGCAGCGGGTCGGACCCGGCGTGGCCCGTCGTCCTGCGTGCCATCGCGTCGTCGAAGCAGGTCCCGAGGCGGCAGCGCACCCTGCAGGGGGCGGCGGCGCGGTCCGCCAAGCAGGCCCGGGCGAGGAAGGACGCGGCCGCCGCCGCCCCGGGAGGCACCTCCCCGGCCAGCGGGGCCGCCACGGCCGGCGCCACCGCCGCCACCGCCTCCTCGGCGCACCCGGCCGGCGGGACCGACGCCGCTGGCAAGCCTTCCCGCAAGCGCCAGCGCCACGCATTCGCCCGCGGATCGGACCCAGCCGCCATCGACGCGCTGTCCTCCCGTGCAGCAGCGACATCCCTCACGACGCCCGCCGCGGCCTCCACCACATCCCCCTCATCCTCTTCGTCCTCGGCCGCCGCTGCCGGCGGCGGCGTCACCCTGGGCATGCTCTCGCGCCGAGGCGACGCCTCCCGACCCCCGGACGCCAAGCGCCCCCGCGGCGCCGCGGAGCGCCTCCCGCCCTGGCTCGGCCCCGCGGCCAGGCTGCCCCCGGCCCCGACGGCGTCCGCCTTCGGCTCTGCCGCCGACGTCGCCGTCCGCCTCGTCGCGGCCGCCGTCGCCGACATTGCGGCCAAGGAGGCCCCGGCGAGGCTGCAGCAGCAGGCTGCCGCCGCCCAGGCCGCCGCCCAGGCCGCCGACCCCGCGGCGCCCAAGCCGGCCCCAGGCACCCCGCCGTCCCGCCACGGCGGCCGCCGCGCCCCCGGCATCCACTGGCCCGCCCTCGCCCCCACTGGCGCAGACTCCGTCACGCTCCCCGTCTGGGCCGAGGATCTCGCGGCGGAGCTCACCGCGCCCACGGACACCACCCGCAGGGCAGAGCCCCTCGAGGCAGAGCTCCGAAGAGCCGTCGGAGAGGGCATGTACAAGTCCGCGGTGGCCTTCCCGGGCTCGGGTGCGCGCCTGGAGCGGCGGCTGACGGCCGAGGCGCGCGCTGCCGCCCGGGACGGGGCCGGGAGGCCGGTGACCCCGACCCTCGCGGCGCCGGGCACCGCCCCCGAGGGCGCCGCGCCCGTCCTCGACGACTCCCCTCGCCGCCTCGCCATCGACGCCCGCCTCTGGGCCGTCCTCGACGCCGTGCGGACCGCCCGCCACGCCAGCCGCCTCGCCGCGAGCTACACCTCGATCGACGAGCGGCACGCCCACCGCGGCGGCTACCTCCCCGCCAGGCCCTACCTCGACGTCGCCGCCCAGGCCGACCGGGCGGCCGCGGAGCCCACCCCCAACGAGGCCCTCTCCTCGCTCCCCGCGCACGGCACCCCCGCGCTGGAGGACCAGCCGGAGCCGCTCTGCCTCGACGAAGTGAGGCGGCGCGCCCAGCTGCAGCTCTACCCGAGCGTCGAGCACCTCGTGGAGGACATCCACAAGGTCGTACGGCAGAGCCGCCGGCGGGGGGACCTGGGTGACAAGGGGCAACAGAACGCCTCGGCTCTGCACAAGGCGGTGGCCAGGGCCGTGATGGCGACCCAGTCGGTGGCGCTCGACCACCAATCCGCGCCCGTCCCCGGCTCCTCCTCCTCCTCCTCCTCCTCCTCCTCCTCCGCCCCCGGCGGCTCGAGATCCCGGTCCCGGCAGCGCCGAGGCAAGCCTGCCGCCACGGCCACCCCCACCGCCCCGCGCGGCGCCCCCCCCCACGGCGCCGCTGCCCCCTCCCCCTCGGCCAGCCCCGCCTCCCCCTCGCCGGCCCCCCGCCCCTCCCCCGTGGGTCTCTTCGAGTGCCGCTGCGCCTCCTGCTCCTCCCTCGTCCTCCACCGCCTCCTGCCCCCCGACATGCCCCGGCCCCTGCCGCGGTCCTACGAGAGGTACGTCGCCGCGGCAGAGGCGGCGGAGGAGGCGGCGGGCGCCGTGCCCAAGATCACCACCCGCCTCCCGGCCGCCGGCCCCGCCCACTCCGAGAGCTTCGCGCCCGTTGAGGCCGACCTGACCGCGTTCGAGGCGCGCGGCCGCGACGCGAGGGTGGCGGGCGCCGTGGCGGCCGACGCCGGGGACTGGCACCACGCCTGGCTGTGCCCCGCGTGCCTGCAGCGGGCCGTGCCGCGGCTGTGCGACGTGTGGATCTACTGGGAGGACTCCAAGGCGTGGTTTCCCGGCACGGTCACGGGCCACGACGTGCGCTCGGGCCGCCACAGGGTGCTGTACAGGCGGGGCAACTGGGAGATGCTCGACCTCTCGCGCTCGTGGGTGTGGTGGACCAAGCTCTCCGGTGGGGCTCCCCCGCCGTTCCATCCGGAGACCGGGGCGCCGTTCAGCGTCGATGCGTGAGCCAAGCGTGGGTTTTGATGCGTGTGCGGTGTGCGCGCGCGCCAATCAGCTGCAGGCTCCGTGACTGCCCACAGGATGAAGTGTCGGTGAGCGTGTGAAAGTCACACGTTGTGTCGGTGGCCTGCGAAATCGGGGGGATGGGGGGCTTGCGTGCGTGGATGGAGGGCTCCTGCAGCATGGCCTCTCCCCGGGGCGCGTCTGGGGTAGTTCCATCAGCTAATATCAATACGAATCGTCAGGAAGAGCAGGGGCGTCCGAAGACTGCCCCGCTCGGGTCCGATTTCAGCAACGTTTTGATTTCATCATCTGGAGCGCTCGAAGCTCAGCAAAAGAAGTTGTCCACAGGCCATCAAGTCCACCCAAAAGGGAGGACGAGGTTCGGTTCTCAAAGATTAAGCCATCACGGCTTGAGCGCCCCGCGTCAAGGGGTTCGGGGCCGTCGGGGGGGCCGAGGTACTCACACTTCGAGCGCCCGGCTGCGCCTAGCGAGCCAAAGTCGCCCGCCGACTGTGCAGCAGCGCGACAGTCGGCACCACTCTCCGACGGCCTGATGACGCGAATCACAGGCGCGCCAATGTCGCCCCTGCCATCGGCCCAGGGTTGGGAGAGTGCGGGAAGCCCAGATCCACCGCCGCGTCGTGCCGAGCTCTGCGGTGCTGCGCCCTGCCGATTTCGCGCCCTCACACGCAGCCATGGACATTGTGTTCCTGTTCTCCCCGTCGTGGCAGGAGGCCGGCGGGGAGGCGGCGGATTCTGCGCAGGCGGCGCCTCCGCTAGCATGCAGTGCCCGTGCTGCCGCGCTGGCCGCGCACAGGCTCGGTGCGGCTCTCTTCAGCTCCGCGGACGATACCAGCGTTCGCGTGTCAGAGGCTGCCGTCAGGGGCGCGGCACCCATCGAGCCGAGCCCTGTTCACCCAGACCCGGCCGCCTCCCTCGCTCAGCGTGCCGAGGCATGCCGCTCTTGGAGGCGCAGCCGGTCGGAATGGGAGCCACAGCTTGGCGACCGGCTGGGCTGCGCCGCGGCAGCCGACTGGGCAGATGGGCGGGCGGCGGGGTTCACGGTGGCATTACTGCACGCCGATGACTTCGACGCCGGGGACCTCAAGCCGCCCGCTGGACACTACGATGTGTCGCCTGTCCACATCATTGTGGCGTCCGGAGCGGGCCGCGGGGTTGTTCCACCCTCGGCCTCGAGCACAGCGGCCAAGGCTGCGCCGCTCAGTGCGTCCGGGGTTCACGCCCACGTCGGATTTGCGGGCCCCTGCCGCGACGTCGTGGACACGCCCCTTGCCCTCCTTGGGACGAGGGGGCGGCTTTCCGTGTGGTCGTGCCCCAGCCACGTTTTGGAGGCCGGCGTGTCCGCGCTCATGGCCGCGCGCTTCGGCTGGGCCCTCGTGGGCATCACGCACAAGGACCAGATGCAGCGCGCCGTCCGTGTTTCGCCCATCGCGGTGTCCCCTGACGGCGGGCGGCCCTCCGCGCAGGCGGTCGCCGCGGCGGCCAGCAAGACCGGCAGGCCGTACGGCACGCCCGACGTGCGCGCGTGGGCCGCCCCCCGCGCCCCGTCCTCGCTCCCCCCGTCGCTGCTCGTCGCCCCCGACGCCGCGGGGGCTCTACGCGCAGTCAGGTCCACGCCCGAGTCCTGCCTCGTCCCGGAATCCGGCGGCGCCGGCCACCGGCTCCTCCTCCCCCGCCACCGCCTGTGGGTGGTGAGGCCGGCTGTGGCGCCGGAGGACGCGGCCACCAGCCCGGCCGACGGCGTCGACGCCGGTGCCCCGTGGCGGCCCGATGACGGCTTCGCGGCCCTGCCCCCGGCCGCGGCGTCCTGCCCCGCGTGCCTGGTGAACCCCGAGGCAGCCGCCGCGTCCGCCGCGGGCCTCGTCCTGCCCGGCTGGGTGCGCGGGGGAGGGCACGGGCACCGTGATCTAGCCGCAGCACTGACGCTGCGCTGGCCTAACCTCTCCCGGCCCTACCCCCACGCCCTGCTCGCGCGCACCGGGGGCCGTCTGTCGTGGGCAGAGCTCCTCCTCAACCCCGCCGCGGGAAAGCGACCCAGGCGGCCTAAAGGCGTCGTCATCGCCCTGAGGCGAGCTCCCAAGGCGTCGGGAATCCACCTCCGCCTCCGCCTCGCTCCCCCCACCCCCACGGAGGCAGTCGACGGAGCCGCGGCGGACGGGGACGGCGCTTCCGACGGCGGGGGCGGCGCCGGTGGCGCTGCCGGTGGCACGCCCCGCCCTGCCACCATCCTGGCCGTCGAGTCAAGGCCCGTTGACGGGTCCCCCGCGCCCACCCCCGACGCCGCGGCGACGCCCACGTCACCGGTCGTCGTGCCGGAGCCGCAGCAGCCCCCGGCCCTGCCCTCCGAGCCGATGCGGCTCCTCGGGCCCGCCGCCGTCGCCGCCGCTCTCATCCCGCCACCGCCCGGCTCCGCAGGGGGAAGCGGGTCGTCGGCTCTGCTCCAGGTGATGCGTCGGCTCGTTGCCACGGCCTGCCCCGTCGATGACGTGTCCCCGGCCCGCCCCGCGCCGGTCTGCTTGCCCGCCGCCGCCGCCGCCAGCGCCCAGGGCATCCGCGAGCACGGGCTGCCCGTCCACGGCCGCCCGCGCCCCGGCTCCTCCAAGGCCTTTGCCGCCGCGGCGCCGGCACTGCTCAACGCACGGGCCGTGGAGGAGGCCGGCAGAGCCTCGGCCGTCGAGCCGCCGACGGAGGAGGAGCTAGAGGCAGCGAGGCGAGGCCTCGGGGCCGCCGCCGCGTCCCACCTCCTCCCCAGAGCGGGCGACGCGCTCGTCCTCGTGCCCGCACCACCCTCCCCCGGCGGCTCTGCCACGGCAGAGCCCCGCCGCCTCGTGCCCGTGCCCAGCCGCCTGGAGCGGCTGACCCGCTGCGCCGACCTGCTCGGCTCTGACGTTTTCTACAGCCTCAGCGCGTCGCGCTGGGGCCCCCAGCCCGTATGGGTGCCGTCCGCCGCAGGGAGGGAGCCCCAGCCGCCCGTCAGCCCCGGAAGCGAGGCTTCCCCGGGCCGGAAGGCCAAGCCGAAGCGCCCCGCCACGTCATCGGGGGAGCCCCCCGCCAAGCGCCCGGCCACGTCATCGGGGGAGCCCCCGGCCGCCCGCCCCGCTATGTCATCGGGGGAGCCCCCGGCCGCCCGCCCCGCCATCCACATCCCCTCCCTCCTCCGAAGCGACCAGCTGACGGGCGCCGCCGCCGCCGCCGCTGCCGGGACCGACCCTGCCCCCGGGAGCGCCGCTGCGTCCTCCTCCTCCTCCTCCTCCTCCTCGTCATCAAGTGCGGCTGCTACTGCGGCCGACCAGGACGACGGCGACTGCCGGAGGCCCCCGCGGGCCGCCGCCATTGCGTCCCGACAGGCCGTTGCCATGGCCGCGCGAACGGACGAGGCCAGACGGCCTGGGAACCTGTCCGCGGCAGGGCACGCGGACGACCCCTCGGACGACGAGGCGGCTGCGCCGGGCGGCGCCGGGGCCGACGAGCACGACGACGAGGCCGAGGAGGACGAGGCGTACGATGACGGGCAGCGAAACTCCTCGCGACGGTCCAGGGGCAAGCGAGGCGGCAAGCCCGCCTCCTCCGCTTCCTCCTCCTCCTCTTCCTCCTCGGGCATGGTCGAGCGGCCACCGGGGGCGAGGCCCGTCGTGCCCCGCGTGGCGCAGAGCTACGAAGTGGACGACGCGCCCTGGGGCGGCGCCTTCGCAGAGCACGCGATGGCGGTCGCGGGGATCGTCGCATTGCCTTCCCTGACGGGCCGGCAGCTCGCCAGGGCGGCGGAGGCCGCCGACGCCGCTCGGCTCGCCCTGCAGCGCCCGGGAGCCGCCGCCGTGGACGCGGCGGGACCGGCCAGCAGGTTCGTCAGCGGCAGAGCCGAGGCCGCGTGGGGGGCGCTCCTCTCGCTGGTAGAGCGGTACCAGATGACGTCATCCGCGCACGCGGCTCTGCGGCGGCGGGTGGAGCACGGATCGTCGACGCCGGGCGAGCGGCCCACGCCCGTGCCGGCGCCGCACGGCTCCTCCGCCGGCGCCGCGGCCCTGAGCGAGGGCGCCTCCGCGCGGTCCCTGGGGAACCTGCCGTCCGCAGGCCAGCACAGGCACGGGGCGGGCGCAGCCGCCTCAGCCGGTGGCGGCTCGGTGGAGCCCAGGCCCTGGTGCGACTCCCTCAGCAGAGCAGTGGTCTCGAACAAGGCAGAGCCCGCCCCGGAGGGCTGGGTGGTGCGCGCGGGCCTGTGGGGCGTGGGGACCGGGCCCGGCCTCGCGCCGCCGAGGCGGGGGGACCCCGTTCCGTCGTTCGACGCCCTGGTAAGGCAGGACCAGGGGCAGCACGCCACCGGGTGACGGGGCGGCGCGTTGACGCCGCCCGGTGCGTGCAGAAAAGGATGGGAAACGCGTGGGTGTGCGAGCCTGCGCGTCAAATGATGCACGGATTCGTCCGGAAACAACCCCCCAACCACAAGCGCGCAAAGTCGATAGCGCCAGAATGCAAAGCTCTGCACATGGTTCACGGCAGCGGCGGTGTCCAATACGAGCACTCCGCCCCTCCTGGCAAGCAGCCGCACCGCCAACGGACCCGCTGCCGCCAAGGGCGGCTGGCGCGGACACCACGCCAGCCGCCCACAAGCACGAACAAGCCGCCTCAGAGCACGAAGCAGTGTGTATTTCCCCCGCAACCAGAGTGCGCCGCCGCACAGCGGGCACGGCGCCTCGTCATCGCCTGGCCGAGGCCGCCAGTCGCCGGCTGGAGGCGTTCCGTCTCGCCTCTCGCCTCGCCGCAACGGCCGCGTGGCCCGCCCTGGACGCCTCCGGGCCGCCCAGTGCCCGGCGGGACTGTGAACCTCCAAGGTTCCGCCTTGACGCTGTGACGAGGCTGCCGCCGCCGAGCGACGCGGCGGCGCTCGCCGCCGGGGCACGGGCGGGAGCCACCGACGCCCCCGCCGCCCCAAGGACACGCGATGACGCGGCCCTGTCCCCCCCCGTCGCCCCCGCTGCCCCTACGCGTCCCTGCAGAGCCCGCCTGGACGCGACCCGCCGGCCCCGCGCCGATGCTGCCGCCCCCACCCCCGGCGCCGCCGCCGCCGCCGCCGCCGCCGCCGCCGGCTCCGGCTCCTCACCCGCGAGGCGCTGCCTCCTCCTCACCGCGGCCGCCTGCCCCCGCACCCTGTCCGCAGCATCCGCGGCAGAGCTCCCCCCCGGGCCGGCAGAGTATGCGCCCCTGTCCTCCGACCCCGCGGAGCGCTGCGCGGCGCGCGCAGGGGCCACCGCCACACGGGATCCCCTCCGAGCGGAGCCGTGCGAGCCGGTGGCGGACCCGCTGCCGTCGGCGCCCGGCGGGGCGGCTGTGTGCGGCGACTTGCCTCTCGACGCCGGGAAGTAGCGGCAATCGGCCGCGGAGGCGAGGGCGGGGACCCAGGGCGGGCGCACCCTCCGCTCGGCCACGGCGGCCCATGGGATGTCTCGGAACCACGCGTGCCGCCTGATGTCCTCGGGGGTCTTGAGGCGCTGCTTGTAGTCGAGGTCGAGCATGGAGCTGAGGAGGGAGCGAGCGTCGGCGGAGAGGGCCATGGGCGGGCGCGTCTTCCCGTGGGTGATCTTGATGAAGACCTCGTGCTTGGTCATGCTGCTGTTCCCAAACGGGTGGCGGCCGGCCAGCATCTCCCACAGGGCGCACCCCACGGCCCACCAGTCCACCACCTGGGCGGGGTAGCCCGTCTCCTTGGACCGCGGGTTCAGGATCTCCGGCGACATGAAGTACGGCGTCCCCACGTGGCCGTGCGCGATGCCGCGGTCGTCAACCTCGCAACAAAACCCAAAGTCCACGAGCGCGATGTGGCCGTCCGCGTCGAGGCACAGATTCTCGGGCTTGAGGTCACGGTACGCCATGCCCTTGGCGTGCACGGCCGCGACGCACGTCACTAGCTCGGCCGCGTAGAATCGAGCAACTGCCTCGGAGAACCGCTTCCCCGGCGTCCTGTTCAGGTGCGCGTACAGCTCGCCGCCCTGGAGCAGCTGCAGCACGAAGCACTCGCTCGCCTTGGACTCCATGCGGCCGTAGAATCGCACCACGAAAGGGCAACCCTGGAGCTTGTTCAGCGCGTTCGTCTCCATGTCGATCTCCCGCCGGAACCTGCTGTCGCGGCTCTTGCGGATCCGCTTGACGGCCACAATGGCGCCAGTGGGAAGGTGCAGCGTGGCGAAGACCGAGCCAAAACCGCCGCTGCCGACCTCGACTGCATGCGCGTTGTCAAACTCCCCGCTCTCCAGCAACGGGGACTCCACAGCCGCCGCCCCCGCGCCGAAGAAGTATCGCCCGCCGGAGTCTGAGGCCAGGCGCGACGAGTGCCCGCGAATTCCCTCCGCATCACGGTCATTGAGGAGCGCCTCGAGCGGACGGCTCGTTGGCTCGGGCAGCACCTCGATGGTGTACGCGGCCGCTCTGGAGCCCGTGCACCCCATGAGTATCGAATTCCAAGCCAATGGTGGCGTGAGCCTGCCTGGTGCCGCCTGGATCCGTCCCCGGAAGCGAGCTGCTGACTAAGTCCGAGACGGGCCCGCGCCGTCGCTTGCCGCGCCCTCCTCGAGGACGTGGGCGCGGCGCTGCCTTGCGCCAGGGAGCAGCGATCGTTGGGCTGCCCGTCACCTCAGCGGCTGCTTGCGCTCAGTGCTGACCGACCACTGCGGCCGCGCTGCAGACCTGCCAGGCGAAAACTGTCGGCTCGGCACGCTGGCTGAGTCCTCTGCGTGCCGGCCGGACGGCCCGGTTGCACTCCGGCCTCGCGCGGCGCCCCGGCCCCGTGCGCCACATTGGTCTCATGGCCACCCGGCCGAGGCAGATGTCCTCCGCGACGCGGCGGCGGCGCGCGGGAACGGTCGGGCTCGGCCAGCTTGACCACCACGTTCTGCGAATCGTCCTGGACTTTCTCAACGCGGAAGACCTGTTCCGGTGCAGGTGCGAACGGCGCTGCGTGACTGCCCCGGTTTGTCTGGCAAGACTGTGTGTGCGTTTGCTCCGGGCCCGGCCTGCGTGGCGTCAGAGGCCACGCGTCAAGCCTGTTCTTGCCGCGTTCCGCAGGCTGGTCAGCCGAGGCATGAATACAGTCGCGACCGACCCGTCCATGTGGCTTGCCCGATGCGCGAAGCGGGCCGGCGTGGCAGCCAGGGTCCAGGTGGCGCCGCTTGCGGGAGACCTGCACCCGATGCTCCTGTGGCAACACGTTCCTCGCCGGGTTCCCCGCGCGTTCTCGTGCAAGTACTTTGCGGCCATCCAAGTGGCATCGCTGGAGGACGAGGACGGGCCCGCCGGGCCGGCCGCGCATAGGCTGGACCAAGGGCAGCCAGGCGCCCTCCGTTTCCCCGCCAGCGGCACGACGATGCGCGTGCAAAGCGCGTCAGCCACGGAGAACGAGAGGGCGGTCGTCGCGGACTCGCCTTTCCCCCGCGTGATGCGCGGGAGCGGCCTCCTCCCTCGGCACGCCAGCCGGACTATTCCGTTCCTCATCCCGCTCGCCGGGCCGGACCCCAGCGCCCCTCTGGACCTCACCCCTCTCGTCGTCTCGTACTTCGAGGTGGACCTGGAGCCCGCCCACCCGGAGTGGCCGCCCGGGAGGGCTCCCTGCGTGGCCGTGGGCGTCTGCAACCGGCGTTTCCCGCTCTCCGGGCGCCTCCCGGGCTGGGACGCGCACTCGTACGGGTGGCACTCGGACGACGGCATGGTGTTCTGGGCGGACAGCCACGGGAGGCCTTTCGGCGCGCCCTTTGGCGCCGGCGACACCATCGGCTGCGGCATCGACCTCGTGGCCTGCCTCCCCACTGACGACCGCGGCTTCGACCCCGCCGCCGCGCGGCTCTTCTTCACCCGCAACGGGGTCATGCAGGGATACGCCTTCTCTGGGGTCGACTCCTCCGCCCCGTGGTACCCTGCAGTGGGGATTGACGGCCCGACGCCCGTGCACTTCCGCAGCGGCCGCGAGCCCGGCCGGCCCTTCCGCTTCCCCCTGGCGCGGTTCGCGCAGGGCCAGTGGCAGGCGTACGCCAAGACGCACCCCGTGGTCCCGGGCATCGCCCGCGGACGCATCCCCGCCGTTCGAAGCATGCCCGTCCCCGTCGCCCCGGCCCCGGCCCCCAGCCCCCCCCCCGGGCCCCCCTCCCCCC
>Ga0136560_1001419_pt1 | contig 12305 bp, 5 predicted proteins | sample AntRauMeHopE1497_FD_104925 | JGI IMG/M metagenome (GOLD analysis project Ga0136560, IMG submission 104925) | Saline lake microbial communities from Rauer Islands, Antarctica - Metagenome Hop E1 #497 | ecosystem: Environmental > Aquatic > Non-marine Saline and Alkaline > Saline | place...
CCGCCGCTCTGGCCGCCCACCGCCCGTCCCCGCGCCGCCCCGCCGTCCGCCGCCCCGCCCCGGCCTCCCCCGTCCGCCAGATCTCCAGGCCCGGTGATGTCCTCCGCGCCCTCGCGGCCGGCGCGGGCCTCCCCGCCGAGTCGGCCAGGGGCGTCGCCCGGCACGCCCTCGCGGCCCTCCGCCGACGGGGCATCGCAGACTCTGTCATGGCAGCGCTCAGCGGCGACGGGGGGTTCCCGGGGCGCTCCGGGCAATCCGACGCCGCTGCGGCCCGCATGCGGGGCGGGACGCGGCCCCTGGGCGGGGGCAGGGCGTCCGTGCAGGGCTCTGCCAGCGCGGCGTTCTCCGGCGCGGCGACCGGCGGCTTCCGGTGGGGAGCGTCGGCGCGGCGGCCGGGGTCGGGCACCGGCCGCCGCTTCGGCGTGCTGCCGTCGCCCGTGCACGTCGGCGCCCGGACATCCCGCCCCGCGGTGAGCGGGGCGAGGAGGAGGCGGCGGCGGCAGGACCAGGGGCGGGAGGACGGGAGGCCAGCCACGGCGAGGAGCACGCTGGGGGGGGCGGCAGAGCCGTTCGAGCTGCCGTACATCACCGTCTCGCACGGCGCGGGCGGTCGGGGGGTGAGGCGGGGGGGCGGCGCGGGCGCCGACGTCGACTTCACCGCAGCCGTGTCGGCGGGGCCCAGGCGGCGGCCGGTGTGGGAGCGCGGGGCCCTGCAGTCGCTGGGAGCCGGCACGGCATCCACCAGCTCCCGGGCGCACCCGACCACCCTCGGCGGCTCCTCCTTGGCAGAGCCGCCGCTGTCCGCCGTGTCTTTCGATGACAGGCAGCCCGTGTCCGCGCGCTTCTGACACGGCCCGCCCGCCCGTGCGTGCGTGACGCAGCGACGGCCGATAGACGAATGACCGCCATCACGGCGCCGCCGCCCGCGAGCGCACACTGGGTCGGCGCAGGCACGCCCGTTCACGGGCGCTGGGCAGCGTGTGGCGGCTCGTCGCTCTGCAGTTGCTTGCTGATTCCTGAAAGCCAATCTGTGCGGGTCACTCGTTCGCATGGCGCGCCTCGCGGCGACGCCCTCCCCCTCGTCCGCCCCGGGCGGCGCGGCGGCACTGGTTCCCGCGGCGGGCGTCACGGCCCGTCGAGCGGCAGCGTCCTGAGCGTTCCGAACTGCGACAGGGCGAGGACGCGGCCCGCGGCGGTGTCGACGACAACCCGCCTGACGGCACAGCGGTCGCGGAAGAGCCTCGCGGACCACAGGGTGCGGCCCGACGGGGCGTCGAAGCACACCAGCTCGCCGCGGGAGGTTCCCACCAGCACGGTGCTGCCGAGCATGGCGCAGCAGACCGCCTGCCGAGGCACGCGGAGGACGCGGAGGAGTCTGCCGTCCTCGGCCGACCACACGCAGGTGCGCCCGTCGGCGCCCGCGGACACCACGCGGTCCGCGTAGGCCGTCAGCGACCACAGCGGGGCCCCGTGGCAGAGTCGGCGCACCTCTGCGCCCGTGGCCGGGTCCCACGCCCGGACCGTGCCGTCGCGGCCTGCGCTCAGGAGCAGCGACGGCGAGCAGCCCCCGTCCTCGCGCCCCAGCTGGTACGACGTCGTCGCAAGGTCCGTCACCGCGCCGCGGTGACCGACGAGCTCTGCCAGCAGAGCCCCGTCGGCGACGGAGCGCACGTCGATCGCGCCGGAGCCCCTGGCCACCGCGAGGAGGACGGCCTCGGCAGAGCGGCACGGGTCCTCGTGAGGGCCGGCCGGCGGGGGCGGGATGACGCAGACCGCAAAGGCAGAGCCGGCGTCGCCGCCGCAGAGAAGCTTCGCGGCGGAGCTCCCGGAGGCGCTTGCGTCGTCGCCGGCGCCGGCGCCGGCCCGGGACGGGGCTGCGTTCGGCCGTGGCACCGCAAGGGTGCCTGCAACGCCCTCGGCGAGGGAGCGCCGGAGCGAAGTGGCGGTCGGGGCGAGGGCGTGCCTCGGGGCCGAGGCCTGCCAGTCCGCGCTCCGCGTCCGGCCCAGGGAGCCAAAGGACCGCGAGACGGGCGGCGGGAGACCCTTTGGAGGGAATCGCCGCGGGGAAACGACCTCGGCGGGCACACGGTAGACGTGGCCGCTGAAAAGCGCGGCCACAACGCCGCCGCAAGGAAGCGGCTGCACGTGCCGCACCGACGCCGTCCCCAGGGCGAGCGGCTCCCGGACCTGGTGCTCGCACATCTCCCCCTCCGAGTCGTCCGGGAGCAGCGAGCCGTTGTTCAGGCCAAAGACCGCGGTCGCGCCGACTAGCGTGATGGAGCTCACGGGGTTCGGGCACGACTGTTCCGGCGATCCCCCGGGCCGCGCACGCCGCACTGCGGCCTCCGCCGACACCATTTCAAACGCCTGCCTGCGGCCGCGGCCCGCACCGGGCAGGGGCGCCGGGAGCGGCTTGCCGTTTCTGGGCTGCGCCGTCGGCCTGCCACCCCACATGGCCATCCAGGCGGTCGAGTCCGGGGCCGCGACCCCAGAGGTGCTTCTGCAAGTCCGTGCGAGGTTCGCTAGGTCGTGGGGCTGCAGGAAGGGCGCCAGGAGCACGGCGGAGGCGGCGAGAACCTCGCCGGCAGAACCCGCGCCCGGACGTGCTGCCACGTCCCGAGCCGCGCCGCCCGGCTCCTCGTATCCGCGCGAAAACCATGCCGACGGAGGAAGGCCTGGCCTCATGAGCATCATCGCCCCGAATCGTGGGCAACGGTGCGTGGTGAAGCCTGGCGACGGGTCACTGCCTTTCTGGCGGCGTGCGGCCGGCGGGCGGCTCTGGCGGCCCGTTTGCTTTGCGCACAGCCCGGCCTGGGCCGTGAGGCGCCCAGCGAGCAGCGGGATTGTGATTTTAGTGGTGCGTGCCCGTTCTCACGGGGTTTCGGCAGGAGCAAAGAGCGCGGTGCCGCGCCGGGATGCTGTCATCTGTGCGCGCGGCTAGCAGCACGCGGTGATGCCGGAGCGGGGGCTCACGCCTCACTGCGCCGGCCGTCCCGGGATCCAGATGCTCTCGAGGCCGTACACCTGGAGCGAGTCGACGGTCGCCGACGCGTTGGAGCCCGATGCGAACAGCCGCACGCCGTCCGCCGAGCCGTCGGGGTAGGACCGGGAGACAATGCGGCCCGTCCCGGCGTTGTAGAAGGAGTGCAGCACGCTGTGGTCGACCCAGACCGAAATGACGGCCTCCGTGTCGTCGGGCGTCACGGGGACGGACTGGGAGTACGTCACGGCCTTGCCGTCCCCGCCCGCCCTGCTCTGGTTGACCACCAGCTGCATGGACGCCACCGTCCCGCTCACGCACCACTGGTTCGTGTCCGTTGGCTCGGTCGAGGACTTGAGGGAGCAGCGGGGCACGGAGAGGCCGTCCTTGGGCCCGCCCTCGCGCACGTACGTCCACGCGGCGCACTCGGGCTCCAGCAGGCAGGTGCGGGAGCAGTTGGCGATGTTGGCCTCGGCGCCGGCCGAGGCGGGGAGCCCGAAGTCACGGTAGTCGCCGCCGGGCATGTCAGTGTTGTTCAGCGGCCCCGTGGTGGGGACGTGAGCGACGCCCACGCGGGTCTGCACGGAGCCGTCGGCGCTGGCGCGCACCGCGACGCCGTACGACGTGGCGGCGCCGGGGTCGGCGGCGGGCGCGCAAGCCTCCTCGTCGACGGCCGCGGCGCGGGCCCAGCGGGAGTGGAGGCAGCGGCGCCAGGGGCAGGCCTCCGCGGCGGGGAGGCGGAAGCGGGCGTGGACCTCGAGCATGAGGCCGGCAGCGGCGCTGACGGGGACGTCACCGCCGGGGGCCACGACGATGGGGGTGTTGTTGTCGACCTGGGTCTGGTTCCGCAGCGCCGAGAGCTCGGGGATGGGGTACACGGCGAGCACGTCCGAGGCGGGCACGTAGGTGACGCCGAGGGGCAGGGTCTGGGCGCCCTGCCAGCCTCGCTTCACCGTGGTGGGGCTGGTCTCCTGCGCCCAGCCGAAGAGCGTCTGCCGGGCCCGCGGGCCGTCGTAGAACCGCTTGCTGGCGTAGAAGCTCCCCTCCACGTACTTGCGCAGCGGCGTACGGGGCGCGAAGGACTGCGCCTCCTCGTCGTAGTCTCCCAGCGCGTACCAGTCGCCGTCGCTCGAGATCTTCATGACCCACGTCGAGTTCCCGGAGCCGTCGCCGGCCGAGTAGAAGTCAGGGCACTCGAACATGCCGTGGGAGCCCGAGGCGTCGGCGTACATGTCGCCGACGAACGACCAGTTCTCGAAATCGGGGGTCGAGTACTGCGCAACGCGGCCGTGGCCGTCCACGCTGCTGCCGACGGCCATTCGCCACACGGGACCGGAGCGCCAGGCCGTGGTCGGGTCGCGGAAGGAGCCGGCGGGCACCCCGGGTGGTGGGGTTGCGATCACCGGGTTCGCCTCGTCCTTGACCCACTCCACGAGGTCCGGGTCGCTCGCGTCCACGGGCCGGGCGAGGCACTGCAGCTGGCCCTTGGGGCCCACGCAGGTGTAAGCGATGACGGGCTTGCCGTCAACGATGGTGGCGGACCCGCTGAACACGCCGGACTTGTCGTAGGTCTGGTTCGGCCACAGCGCCACGGGCAGGTGCCACCAGTGGACCAGGTCCAGCGAGGCGCTGTGGGACCAGGACATGTGCCCCCACGTCGCGCCGAACGGGTTGTACTGGGTGAAAAGGTGGTACGTCGAGCCGTAGTACATGGGGCCGTTCGGGTCGTTCACCCACAGGCTCTCGGGCCGGACCAGGGTCTGCGGGGACGGAACGCATGCGCGTTCATCATGCGGTGCGCGGGACGGGCAGGGGCGGGCGCAAGCGGCAGCACCGAACGTCAACTTGCGCGACTTCGGGTCCGCTGCCTCGTCTCGCGCCGCCGGCCTCCCCGCCGAACCGTCCCATGCACGCCCGCTCCAGGGCGGGAGATGGTGGTTTTGTTGCTCAGAGGCGCCCCTTGCTCCCGCCTTGGGCGCTGGGGCAGCGGGCTGGGCAGTGTTCCTTCCGGCGCTCTCACCATCGGGTACCGGTCGTCGGCCGCGGTGGCAGCCGCCGCCAGGCACAGCAGGACCGCTGTGAGCTTCATGCGCCCCGCTCGTGGATGCGAGTGGGCTTCGGTGAGGTGAGCCCGTCGTTTGCGGCCGACTCTGCGCTGCCGGGTGAATGCACCAGCCAACCAAGCTGCTGTCGCTATTAAGTCACGGCTTGTGCAGCATGACGCGCGCCAGCTTGGACGCGCACGCCGCCCCGAAGGCTCGCGTCTGCCCGGTGGCCGCGAGGCTCGCGATGGCCTTCTCCTCGCCGGCGGGGTCGGCGCGCAGCGCGCGGAACAGGCTGCGGGGCACGGGGAGGGGGGGAGATCCAGACGCGGCGTCGCGGCCCGGCGTGCAGGGGCGGGGTTGTGGGCGCTGGGGAGGGGAAGGCGAGGCCGCGGTCTCACGAGGCCGGGGTGGGGTGTCGCTCCAGCAGCGACTGCGCCCTGGCAGCGGACATGCCGGGGACGTGGCGCAGCATGCGGCCGTGCGCCGACAGCACGGCGAGGGGCTGGGACTTGCGGGAGGCCGCCGCGAAGGCCGCGTACGTCACTCCGGCTGTGGCGCCCGTGGAGCGGAGGCGGGCGGCGGTCGAGGCGCCGCGCCCGGCCGGACCCAGGCCGAGCCTGCGCGCCAGGGAGCGGTGCGTGGCCGCGAGCCAGGCGACGGTGTCGTCCGTGGAGCCGGTGGTGACGGCGTGCATGCCGCTGGCGACGAGCGAGGTGCGAAGCGCGCTGCGCAGCGCCTCGGCGGACATCACGTCCTGCCGGCCGAGCGCCCCCTCCACCAGGAGCACGGGCTTGGCGCAGGGGCACGCGGCGAGGCGGGCCTTCTGCTCGTGGTACCGGCCGTCGACGATGGACGCGGCCAGGTCGTCCGCGCGCTTGCGCTCCACCACGACCGACGTCACAAGCTCCCAGGGGGCGGCGGCGGTCCCCCCGGCGGCGGGGGGCGCCGCGGGGACGCCGCGCACGACCCACAAAAAGTCGCCGAGCGGCAGCTGTCGCACCTCGACGCCCACCCCGGCCTCCAGCAGGCGGGACTCGACAAACGTGCGGTCCGTCTTGGTGCGGACCTCGCGGGTGTCGACCAGGAGCACGAGCCTCGCGTCGACGGCCTCGTCATCGCGCGCCAGGTCCCTCGGCGTGGGGCGGTGCACCGGCGCCGGGGCGGTGCGCCTGAGCTCCGGCGTTCGCACGTGCTCTATGGCCTGGCTGGGCACCGGCCGCGGGTCGTCCCGGTCCGGCGTGGCCTCGACCCAAGCGGCAACGGCGGCGGCGCAGGCGTCCGTGAGCGCCAGTCGCCCGACGTCCCTGGGCAGGAGCGGCACCGGGAACCTGGTCAGAACGTCGCAGACGCTCCTCCGCTGCGCCTCCGTGAGCCCGCGCCCGGAGCGTGCGCAGACGGCCCCGCGCGCTACCGCGTCAAACAGCGGCTGGTTGTCCCCGTGCCCCGCCCTGGTGGGGACCCCCGCATCCATCGCATCCCCGGCGCGAGCCACGCGCGAAGAATGGCGGCCCGGGAGTCGTGTGCGTCCGGCAGGCAACTGCGGCGGCGGGGGCTCTGGCGAGGCAGCCGGTCCGCACACGCCCGGGCGGCCGGCCCGACGCGATGGCCGGGCCCGAGAGCCCCACGGGGGCAGGCTCGTACCCGTTGCCGCTGCGCGCGGAGCAGCAGGCCATCCCGTGCCCCCGGTACGCGGGGGCGACCTTTGGGCGGGACGGCACCCTGGTTGTCTGGTCCCCGAAGCGCGTCATCGTTCCCGGCTCGCAGGTCGAGCTCCCGCCCTCGAGGGTCACGCGCCCGCACCCGCTCAAGTACGAGATGCTAGAGATGGTGCTGGAGATGCTCGTGCAGGACGTGGCCGAGGGCAGGGAGGGCGGCGCCCAGTCCAAGGCGTCGTCCCTGGCCGGCTCAGCCCGCTCCGACGTTTCTGCGGTGCGTTTGGCAGGGAGCGCAGCGGCTTCTGGCCCCGCGGGCGCCGGGAAGGCGGGCGCGGGGAACGCGATGCGGAGCGAATACGTCTCGCGGATGGTCGCCGCGTTCGGCCCGGGCCAGCTCGTGGTCAGCGACGGGGGCGACGCAAGCCCCGACGGCCGCGTGCGGGGCCGCCGGGGCAGCCTCGGCGGCTCCGTGGGGTCGTCTGGTGGCTCAGGGACGTCTTCGCCGACGGCCACGTCGTCCGACTCGTCGTCCGGCTCGTCGACGTCGTCGTCCGGGGCGGGCGAGGCGGCGGGCGGCGGCGGCGAGTGGAGCGTGGTCCGGCCGATGGCGCCGGGGCGTGCGGGGGCCGGGGGCGGCGAGCAGGCGGCGGCGGTGAGCGCCGCCATCGCCGTCCCCCGCCCCAGGGTCGGGGCGGCTCGGCTGGTAGCCGCGGCGGACACGGGGGACGAGGCCTCGCACCGCGTCCGGGCCGGGGCGGGCGGGGAGAGCATGTCGGTGCCCGCGTCACTGTTCGCATCAGGGGCGGGGGCGGCGGGCCTGACCGCGGGCGACGGGGTCGACGACATGCCGTCGTCGCTTGGCAGCGCGGGCGGCGGCGCCGTGCCGCGAGACGGGGCCGGCGGTGGGGGCGGGGACGACGCGTCGGGGTCCGTGGGGCCTGGCGATGGGTCCAGGATCGCCGAATCGCCGAGCGGTGCGGACCTGGCGTCGGCGGGGCGGTGGCTCGCGGGGGCGGGCTGGGCACGCTCGGGCACGTCGGCGCCGCAGCCGCCCGGCGGGGCGGCTGGGGCCGCGTCGGGGGGTCCCGACCCGCTGGCCGGAGTCCCGTTCGACGCCGCGGAGACGACGGATGGTATGTCCCTGGCCCCGGGGGAGAGGGCGGGGGGCGGCATGCCGTCGCTCGCGAGGTCGGCGCCCAGGGCACACGGCTCTGCCGGCGGGCCGGGGGCCTTCGGGGCTCTGCCGGCCGCGCTCGCGGAGGCCCTGGCCGGCGCCAACCCGGCGACGGGATCCCGGGACCAGCGAGCCGTGGCGGCGGACGCCGAGGCCAGGGGATACGGGGGCGGGCGCGGTCTCCCGCCGCTGGCGAGGGGGCGCGGAGCCGCGGAGGCTTGGCCCGCCAATGCCCTCGGGCCGGCCGGGAGCCTGTACAAGGCCCGGGCGCGGGTGCTGTGCTCGGTGCGGCTGCTGCGGGGCGCCGAGGCGCCGGGCGACATCGGGGCTCTCGACGCGGTGCGTGGGGGCAGCGCGGGGGCGACGGGTGCCGCGGCGGTGGAGGCTGTGGCGAGGGCGGCGGCGGAGGCTGTGGCGGCGTGCGGGGCCGCACCCGGCCGTGGGCTGGACGAGGCGGCGTGGGTGATGGCGTCGCTCGGCCTGGCGATGGCGTCGTCGGCGGACGAGGACGGGGAGGCGACGCCGGAGGAAGTGTGGGCGCACCACCCGCTGGGCGGGGCTCTGCTGGATGACGTGGCGGACGCGCTGGGCAGGGCGCGGCTGCCGCACACGACTGCGTCGCTGGGGCGGGTGCTGCAGCCTGCGCTGACGGCGCTGGAGGGCACGCCGTGGCGGGCGGGGGACGCGGCGGCGCGGGGCGGGGGCGGGTCGGGGGGCAGCGCGGCTGCGGCCATGGCGACGGCGTGCCGGTGGCAGGCGGAACGGCTCCTGCTCAGGGGGGACTGGGGGCTGCGGGCGGAGACGGCGAGGGCGGCGGCGGACCTGGCCGGGGACCCGCCGGAGGTGGTGGTGGGGTCGGGGTGCCTCTCGGTGGAGGCGTTCACGGGGGCGGCGCCGGCCGCGCCGGGCAGGCCGAGGCCGCGGGCGGCGGCGCGGGCGGCGGCACCCGGGGAGTGGCCCGCCGACGTGGCGTCGCTCGGCGCGGAGGACTGCCAGGCGGTGCGGCGCGCGGCGGCGTCGGGGCGCCTCTCCTGCTCGGTGTGCTCGCTCCCCGCCCGCGGCGTGGTGAGCGTGTGCCCGCACTGCGGGCACGGGGGGCACTGGGAGCACCTCCGCTCGTGGTTCGCGGAGCAGGACGAGTGCCCGTCCGGCTGCGGCTGCCGGTGCGAGGGTCGGTTCGCAGAGCAGGCATGAGCGGGCGGAGACGGCGGCACAGGCACGGCGGCGCGAGTGATGCGGCGGCGGCGAACGCTCGGGCGCTCCGAACCAACCGAAGCTTTGCGGCAAAAACGAAGCCATGCAGCCAAAACGATGCCTTCCAGCCAAGCCCTCCGCGACACACGGCCCGCCACACGCACTCACGCCGTGCCGGGCCCCGCGGCGCCTAGCTCCACGATGCCTGCTGGAATGCGGCAAAGGCCGCGGCGGCGGCTCCCGACGCCCTGCGGCCCGCCGCCGACCGGCCGCGCTTCGCACCCCCGCCCTCCCCGTCGCTGTCGCTGTCCGCGTCCAGGTGCCCGAGGGACGGCACGGCCGCGCCGTCCCCGTCTCGGGGCCGCTTCTTCCGCCCCTTCCCCTGGGCGGGGGCGGGAGCCGAGGCCACCGCCGGAGGCTTGCCACCCGAAGACTTGACAGCCGCCGGCTTAACCCCGGCTCGCGCAGCAGGCTGGGCCGCAGCGGCGGGCTGGGGCGCCGCCCCGCGCCGCTGGTCGGGCCTGGCGTCCTGCCTCGCCGCGGCCGCCCCCTCCGGTCCGCGGCCGGCCGCATCGCCCCGCTCCTCGTCGTCCTCGTCCTCGTCGTCCTCCTCCCTCCTCGCCGTTCCCAGGTCCTCGCCGTCGTCGGGCAGGCCCAGTGCCCCCGCTGGGAGGCGGATCACGTACGACCCGGGGCCGGTCCCCATGATCTCCCCCGCGACATCCCTCGTCGCGCCGCCGCCGCCGCCGTCGTCCTCCTCCTCGTCCTCGTCGTCGTCCTCCTCCTGGTCCTCCCGATCCGTCTGCATCCGCAGGTCGGGGAAGCGGAACCGAGCCTCCCGCGGGAGCAGGTCCTCCGCCTCCAGCAGCAGAGCCCTCCGGGTCACCGCGTCGGCGTCGCTGCCGGCGAGCGAACCGGCCGACGACGCGACGGACACCCCGCTGTCGCCAAGCGACGCCGCGCCCCCGGCGGGGCTCCCCGCAGCGGCCTTGCGCGCGACCCGGGACGTCGGGGAGCCCAGGGCCCCGGCGAAGGCGAGGGGGGGAGACATCGCCGGGTAACCGTCGTCGGCGAGGGAGGCGGGGGGCGGCGAGGCAGGGGGCTGCGCGAGCCCGTCCGGGCCCGGGTCCGCCGCCGCCGCCGCGGCCCTGCGTCCCTTGCGCCCGGCCTTGCGCGCCCGTCCCAGCGCCCGCAGGTGCACCTCCAGGGCCCGCTCGCTGGCCGCATCGACGGAGCGGACGGCCTCGGCCTCGCTCGAGAGGCGGGCCGCCGTCGCCGCCGGGTCCGCCAGCGGCACCAGGTGGGCCTCGGCGCCGCACCGCCACTTCCGCGCCGTGGCCGCGAGCTCCCGAAGCCGGGTCCACGAGTGACCGGGCCCCGCCGCCGCCGCCGCCACCTCCGGGATCTCGAGCAGAGCCCGCAGGAAGGAGTGGGCCTGGCAGAAGGCGTGGCAGAGCGCGGCCTGCTCTGGGGTGGCGGCGGCCACGCGCGAGGCGAGGCGCATCCCGTTGGCCACCCGGGCTGCGAGGGCGGAGCCGCCCATGGTGCCGTCGGGCCGCGCCGGGGCGAGGGAGTGGGGCGCGACGACCGCCTCCACCACCGGCCGCATGGCGCACATGGTGTCCAGCGCCTTGTGCACCAGGGCCGCCACGTCATCGCCGTTGTACTGCAGCGAGCAGTTGGGGCCGGAGAGCATCGAAAGGTGCCGCTCCAGCCCCGCCCCGCCCCCGCGCCCGAGGCCGCCCACGCCCGCGACAGAGCCCGACGAGGCGGTAGAGCTGGCGTCGTTGGCCATAGCCGAGGCCACGAGAGCGCTGAGGCCGCCGTCGTCGTCGTCGTCGTCGTCGTCGTCGTCGTCGTCGCTGCCGTCGCCACCGCCGATGCCGCCGCCGTCGGCCGCGGCCCCGCCCTGCGCCTGCTGCGCCATCACGGCCTGCATGAGGCGGGCGATGGCGGCGAAGGCGTCGTCGGGCGGGACGTGGGGGTTGAGGGCGCGCCGGAGGTGGAGGCGGCTGCCCGACGACACCAGGTCGCTGACGCGTCGCTGCCACGGGGCGGGGGCGTCGGAGCCGTGGAGGCGGAGGCTGGACAGCTCTGAGCAGAGGAAGGCAGCGGCGGAGCGCTCCGCGGCCCAGCCAAAGGGCCCGGCGGCGGCGGCGGCGGCGGCGGCGCGGGCGGGGGAGCCCTTGGTGGCGGCTGCAGCGGCGGGCGGCGGGGGAGGAGCCACGGCGTCGGCCTCGGCGGGGGAGTCCGCCACCGCAACCCGCGCAAGGGTGGCAAGGAGAGAGCCGACGAGGCAGAGCGCCGTCTCGGGGCCCCGGGCGGCGGCGTCGGGGCCCTTGCGGGGCCGAGCGGCCCTGAGGTCGCCGCAGGAGCAGAGCGGCGCGAGGGGCGCCTCGGCCGGGTTTCCCTTGCGCGGACAGGACGGGCAGTTCGTGACGCTGCGGAGCTTAGCCGCGGCGTCGAGGGCGGGGAGGAGGCGGGCGAGGACGAGCTCTGCCGGGGACGGGGGCACGGCGCCGTCGGGGCCGGCGACGGGCGTGGCGTGCTCGGGGGCGGGGGCGGGGTGCTCGTTGTCGTCGTCGTCGTCGTCGTCGGGCGAAGGGGCGACCATCACGGCGGCGGGCGTGGAGTCGACCGTTGACAGGTCGAAGGTGCAGAAGCGGACGCGGCGGCGGCGTCGCATCGCGGCCGTGGCGGAGGAGGAGGATGAGGAGGAGGGAGGGGCGGGGGAGGAGGAGGCCGGTGCCCTAAGGGCGGCGGTGGAGGAGGCGCCGCCCGGGCGTGACGCCGCGGCGGGCGGGGAGAGGACGTGGGCGAGGGAGTTGGGGGTGGGGAGGAGGACCGCCTCGGCAGAGGCGTAGTGGCGGGCGAGGGAGGCGAGGGCGCGGGCCTGGGCGGTGAGGACGTTGGGGCGGGCCGCCTGGGGGGGCGGGGAGTCGCCCGCCGGGGGCGCGGGGGTGTGCTTGGCGGCGAAGGGGGGCGCCGCGGGCTCTGCCATGGCGAACAGGGCCCTTCCGAGGGCTCTGCCGGAGACGGTGGCCGGGGCGGAGGGGCCCGCGCCGTGGTAGAGCTCCGCGGCGGCGGCTCGCAGCTCCCTGGCGGCGCCGGGCGGCAGGGGGACGGCGAGGGACCGGACGCTGACGGAGCGGGCGAGCCCTGCCGAGGGGAGGACGCCGCGCTGGGCGGTGGCGGCGGCGAGGGAGGCGACGCCGGGGGCCCAGGGGGCGAAGCCGGAGCAGCCGAGGGCCGCAGAC
>Ga0136560_1001420_pt1 | contig 12300 bp, 7 predicted proteins | sample AntRauMeHopE1497_FD_104925 | JGI IMG/M metagenome (GOLD analysis project Ga0136560, IMG submission 104925) | Saline lake microbial communities from Rauer Islands, Antarctica - Metagenome Hop E1 #497 | ecosystem: Environmental > Aquatic > Non-marine Saline and Alkaline > Saline | place...
CGGCTCGGCCGTCGTCGGCGTCACCCGGCGCCTCCTCCGGGTCAACGGGCTCCAGGCGCGGCGTCTCGAGCGGCTGGAAGGCCTCCCCCGCCCGGTCGGACCGGTCAAGCAGCGCGGCCGCGGCCTGGATGTCGTCCACCGAGGCGTCCGAGGCGACGAAGAGGGACTCCGCCTCGCTCCGCCGCCTGATCCTGCCGCTCGCCGCCACCGCCGCGTCGGCCGTCGACCCGGACGCCGCCGACCGCGCTGCCGTCGAGCCGCTGCCCTGCTTCGTCGCTGCCGAGGTCTTTGACGACGGGTGGGCGTACGCAGAGCCCCGCCGCCCCGGCCTTGCCCCCGCCCTTGCCGTGCCGGGCAGCGCCGCCGCGGAAGCTAGGCCTTGGACTATGGCCGTTGCCGGGCGGTCGGCGGCTGCGAACATGCTCACGCGGCGCTGGCGCCGGGGCGCGCCGGGCCGCTTGGCAGTGGAGCTGCGGCGCCTGCCCGTGGGGGCTGCACCGCCGGCCGTGCCCGTCCCGCGGCTGGACTCCGACGGGGCGACCGTGGGCGCCTCCCGGAACGCGGCGTCCAGCTCCTGGGCCTGGTCCGCGGCCGCGGGGTCCCGCGCGCGGCGGAGGAGCACGCGCGGGGCCGCGCTCCCGGCCGAGTGGCGCCTCTGGCCCGCCCCGAACGTGGCCTGCGGGTCGACGTCCTTCCCGAGGTACTTGGCCACGAGGGCGAGGGTCGACTTGCGGGCCTCCACGCGCCGGGTGCCGTCCTGCCCCACCACCTCCACCACCTCGTCGTCGTGCAGCTGGGGCAGGGAGTCGGCGTCGCCGGCGAGGATGCGGTGCATGAAGGAGGAGCGCGGCTGCCTGGGCTGCTGCGCCGCGCTGCCGCGGCGGGCGCGCCTCCTGGTGGCGCGGGATCGCCGGCCCGAGCGCAGCTCGACGATCCCGGGCGCCTGCCGCCGCCCGGGCATCGACAGCCGGCGGCCCGCCGCGCCCAGGGGTGAGTCGTCGAGGTCCGTGGACGGGTCTTGCGCCCACTGGAAGCGGTCCGTGCCGAAGGCCACCGGGGTCGACGTGTCGAGCGGGGCGGGGCGGGGGCCTGCCCCGGCGCCGTTGGCCGCCTCAATATCCATGGGAGGGGGCGCCAGGGACCTCGCCTTGGACGAGCCAACCGTGGACACATGGCCGCTCCCCGTGTGGCTCCCAGCGTGGGCGTGCCCCCCCGGGAGCCGCCGGCCCGCGGATCCGGAGCCGCCGTCCCGGGAGGAGGAGACCGAGCGCGGCTGGCTGAGCCTCGAGACGCTCGTCCGCTGCTGGGCGCTCACGCTCTGCCGCCGCCTGGCCTCCCGCCGGCGGGCCACGCGGGCCCACGGCGAGGCGGACGACTCCGGCGTCCTGCTGGAGACGCTCGGGGGCCGGACCTCCGGGTTGATGACCAGCTTGTAGGGGCGGCGCGGGGCGGCGGGCTTCCTGCGGCGGGGAGGGGGCGGCGGCGGCCCCCGGCTCCCGGAGGCGAAAGCCGCGGGGCGCTTGTGCCTCGGCGGGCTCGGTGCGCCCGTCGGGTGCAGCACCAGCGGGTTCGTTGGCGCGGTCCGGAACCGGAGCTCGGTGGGGCCCTTCCTCGTGGCAGAGCCGGGGAGGCGCCGCTGGCGCGCGGCGCTGCCTCCCGGGCGGAGCCCGGCCCCCGGGGTGCGAGGGGACGGCCTCACCGGCGCGGCGGCAGCCGGGCGGGCCGGCACAGCGGGCGTGTCCTGGCCCAGCGACATGGCCTCGAGGAGCGCTGTACCGCCGATCCGGGAGCGAACGGTCGCGGTCGTGGGGCGCTGGGGCGCGCCAAAGCCGCCGTCCCCGCCCAGGGCATACCTCCCCTGCCGCACCGCCCGGGCGGCGCTGCTCCCGCCGTGCGGCGCCGCGCGTCGCCCGCACCTCTCGCGGCCATCGTGCCGGCGCGGGCCCGCGCGCCGTCCGAACGCCTCGTCGGCTTCTGCCTCGCCGTCGCTCTCCCCGTCGCCGGCCTCCTCCCCGTCCTCCTCTCCGCCGGGGAACCCCCCCGTGCCGTCCCCGTCGCCGGCCCCGGCCTCCCCCGTCCCCGGTCCTGGCCCGCCCGCCCCCGCCGTGGCCAGGGCTACCACGCCACGGAACCTCGCCGCCACCTTGCCCATCGTCACCAGCTTCTTCCACCGCCCCGTGCGCCGCAGCCGCAGCAGCTGGCTCACCTTCCCGGAGTGCTCCCGCACCACGTCCTGCAGCGCCGCCACGCGGCCCGACCGCTTGTCCGAGGCCAGCCGCCCCGCGCACGCCTCCAGCAGCCGGGCGTACTCCTCCTCCACCAGCGCGTCCCACGTCACGCGCGCCGCCGCGATGCGCGCCTCGGTGATCTGCCGAAACGAGCGCCACATGCGCTGCACGTGGATGACCTTGCGCCGGTACTTGCCCATCACCACGTTCATCCCCTGCGCCAGGCTGCTGTGGTCCCGCAAGAACCGACAGACGGTGTCCGCCGCCTGCCGCTGCTGCCGCTCGCCGCTCCGCTTGCGCATCTTCTGCCGCAGCCGCTCCGCGCACCTCCGCCACGCGAGCGTGATGAGCCCCACCGCGTGCCGCAGCTCGTCCTGGTCCGCCTTGGCCAGCCGCGACAGGTGCAGCGCTTCCTCCAGCCGCGGCACCGCCCGGGCGTGCACCAGCAGCGACAGCCAGCGCCTCGAGCGCTCCTGCAGCGCCTCCCGCGCCTCCCGCTCCGCCCGGAACCGCAGCCTCGCCGCCTCCCGCGCCGCCATCGCCTCGCGTCGCTCCGTCGCGTCGCTCCGCCTCAGCTCTGCCACCCGCTCCGCCACCCCCATCGCCCTGTCCGCGTGCTCCCCCGCCCGCCGCGCCACGACCTCCCGCGACACCTCGTGCGCGCCGCCCGCCAGCATGCGCCGATACTCCTCCTCCCTCGCCGCCGCCGCCCTCGCCTGCCGCCGGTCCACGCGCCGGGACTGCAGCCTCTCCCGCAGCACACGCCGCGCCGCGGGGTCTTCCATCACCCGCTGGATCCGGTCCAGGGCGCGCTGCATGACCACGCGCCGGCTGCGCCCCGCTGATGCGGCCTGGGTGGTGTGCCGGGCCAGCCGAGAGCCGCCGCCAGTCCCGCGCAACTGGTCGCCCGGCCGCCCGCCGCCGGCCGCCGCGGTGAGCGACGCGTGCGGTCGGCCCCTGGACTCGCGCGCGGTTGCGGTGCCGGAGCTGGCTGCGCGCCGACCGGATGCGGCGTCCGCAGCGGGTCGCGCCCGGCGCCCTATCCCTCCCCCGAGCCCGGCGATCTGCAGGCGGAGGCTGTCCTCGAAAGAAATTCCGCGACGCTCGCTGGGTGGCGAGAGCCTGGCATGGGAGCTCGCGGTGTGCGGCCTGTGGGACGGCGAGCCTGATCGCTCGGGTGACGCCGCCCGGATCAGCGCGTGCTCGCGAGGGGCAGCTAGCCGCATCATTGACAGCTCCTGGCGCAGGGACGCGTTGGCGGACGCCGGGTCGTCCGCCGCCCGCCTGAGCATGCGGCGGCGCTCGGCGAACGACGCGAGCGACTGGTCTGCCGAGCTCCAGACCTGCTGTCCGGTGGGCGGCATGCCCGTCATGAGCGATTCGAACGGAAGGTTCTGGCTCATCAGTGCAGGGGATGGGGACGTCATCGGCCGAGCCGGGGAGAGTCTCGCTTCCGTTGCGCGAGAGGCGTGGCGGGTGGTTGCCCGCTGCGGAGAGCCACCCCGCACCGCGAACGCCACCGACGTCTTGGACTCATCCATGCAGACTGATGTGCGCCCGCTCCGCCCCCGAGAGTGCGCCCAGACCCGCTGCGCGCGAGCGGGAGCGACTCCTTTGATTCGGCGGCCCGTGTCGCCATTCGCTCGGTTCCGGCCGGCTCGCCCGGAGCCACACGCGCAACCTTGCCGGTGTGTGTGGCTGCTTTGGTGACGAATCGTGAAAAGGCGGCGCCAGCAGGCTCGCACAGGATGAAAACGCGGGGCAGTTCGGAAGCCGCACACAAACACACCACAACCGGGTCGCCGGGCCGAGGACAATGCGGCGGGGGAGGGGAGGTCTCAGGGCTTGGCCGCGGCCGCGGCAGGCGCCCTGGGCTTGAGGTGCTTGAGCACCCAGGGGTGCTTGCTGACCATGTCCAGGCGCATGCGGTCCGCGGGGGCGCGCTTGAGGATCCTGGAGATGAAGTCCTTGGCCTCGTCGCTGACGTGCTTGGGGAACTGGAGGTCGACGCGGAGGATGCGGCGGTACGTGGCGGTGTTGCCCTCCGCCTCGAAGGGCGGCACGCCGACGATGAACTCGTACGCGAGGACGCCGAGCGCCCAGACGTCCACCCTGTGGTCGTGCTCCTTCCCCTCGATCATCTCGGGCGGCAGGTAGTCGAGCGTCCCGCACAGGGTCTTGCGGCGGGACGACGGCGAGTGGATGGACCAGCCAAAATCGGCGATCTTGAGCTCCCCGCGGTATCCCAGGAGCAGGTTCTCCGGCTTGATGTCGCGGTGGATGATGTGCTTGGAGTGGCAGTAGCGCAGGGCCCGCGAGAGGCTGTAGACGTACTGAGCGGCGCGGCGCTCGCTGAAGCGGCCGCGGCGGGTGAGCTCCTTGTAGAGCTCGCCCTTGGGCGCGTACTCGATGATGAGGTACACGCGGCGCGCGTCCCAGAAGTAGCCGTAGAGCCTGAGGACGTTGCGGTGGCGGAGGTTTGACTGGATCTCCACCTCGCGGCGGAGCTGGTGCTCCACGTTGGCCTTGAGCAGCTGCCGCTTGTGCAGCACCTTGAGGGCCACGATGAACTTGTGCTTCTTCTCACGGCAGAGGTACACGTTGCCTGGGAGGGCGGGGACAAGGGGCGGCAGAAAGGGGTGGCCAGCGGGCTGCTCGCGGAGTCAGGGGCGTCTCGCCTGTCCGCCAGAGCGCCGCCCCAGGGGTTCCGGACTCACCGAACTTTCCCTTGCCCAGCGGTCGGCCGATGTCAAAGTCGTCGAGCGACCAGCGCTTGCTGGGAACGCGCTTCGGGCCGCCGCCGTGGATCGACGGCGACGTCAGGCGCGTCTCCTCCTTGGCGTCGTCCGCGCGTGACGAGGACGATGAGGATGACGATGATGCCGTAGCCTGCGTGGATCGTTGCGATGGGAACGATGACAGCCCATACCGCGCGAGCCGTGGCGGCAGCGCCTGAAGGCGCTGCACAGCGATCCTCACGGGCTTTGGCGCCGTAGCAGCCGCCGGTGGCGCGATGTTATCTGCGAATAGCACGAATGGTGGGTGCGAGGGAGGTGAGGCTCGGCCGGGAGCCGTCGCGAAGGCCCGAATTGCCAGGGCACACTGGAGCGCAGGCCGAGTGAACCCCCGGGGGGCGGCTTTCCTGCCGTCTGCACGCGCCAGACGCAAAGATCACGTCGCACCTCTGGCATCTGCCGCGCGCCCAAACGCCGGGACCGCTGCCATGGCGCGGGAGGCGAGTGAACGGGTTTGCTGGCGCCGCAAAACGGCTGGCAACGCGGGCTGCTCTGCTCCGGTCGACGACAGCTACCCCGCCCCGGGCCGGCTGGGCGATTCACTTCGACGCCCAAGCCTGGAACCCATGGCCGCGTCTGCGCCCGACAGGCGGGTGCTGAGCGCAAGCACCGCGGGCAACGAATCCTCGTCCGGTGCCAAGGCTGAGGGTGCTGCAGCCGCGGCAGCGCCAGCTGCGTCGCCACCCGCGGCCAAGCTGGATGATTTTGCTGTCGGCAAGAAGATTGGGGAGGGACGGTACGGTGAGGTCGCTGGTTTGGCCAGCCGCAGGCGAGACTGCTCGGACGATGGCTGACACCCACCCGCGCCCGTTGCACCTCACCATGGCTTTGCAGGCCAGGTTTTCAAGGTCAAGCACCGCAAGACGGGAAAAATCATGGTGATGAAGGCCATCAGCAAGGCTGAGGTGGTCAGAGACGGTGTCTACGAGCAGCTGCGCCGCGAGGTTGAGATTCACTCGAGGTGCCACCACGAGAACATCGTTCGCTTCCTGTGCTACTTTTCTGACGAGGAGAGGGCCTACATCATCCTTGACTACTGCAACGGGAAGACGCTGCTCGAGAGGATGCGCAAGGCGCCGGGCGGACGGCTGCCCGAGGCCGAGGCGGCGGAGCACATGCGCTCGCTCGCCGCCGCGCTGACCTACCTGCGCGAGGGGAAGGCCGTGCCGATCATCCACCGCGACATCAAGCCCGAGAACATCCTTTTCGTCAAGGACAAGGCGACCGGCAGGCTGACGCTCAAGCTCGCTGACTTTGGCTGGGCGGTGCAGCACGTCCCGACCTCGGTGCGCATGACGCTTTGCGGCACCCCCGAGTACCTCCCCCCCGAGGTGTGTCACTCGGAGCGCTACTCGGGGGCGTTCGACATGTGGACCCTGGGCGTGCTGATGTACGAGATGCTCGCGGGCAAGACCCCCTTCTTCGTCGCGCCGGAGGACATCGGCGAGGACGAGGACTTGACCGACGCCATCATGGAAAAGATCGTGGCGATGGAGTGCATCCCCGTGCCGGACCACTTCAGCGCCGAGGCCCGGGACCTGGTGCTCAGGCTGCTGGACCGCGACCAGGACTCGCGCATCCTCCTCGAGGAGGTGGTCCGACACCCCTTCCTCGCGGGCGGCGAGTGAGTGCGCGCGCGCGCGACAGGTGAGGCCGCTCTTGAGCGACGGTGCGCCATGGAGAACTGGTTCGTGACTGCGGGGGCGGCGCCGACGACCACGCACCAAGGCCCGCTCACCGGCGTCACTCGGCAGCAACCCCGGGGCAGAACGCCGGCAGCGGCGCCGGGACGGTGCCCCTGGCAGAGCTGTCCTTCACGTCCTCACACACCCACGGGTGGACGTCGTCCGCGGCGGAGGCCGCGCCCAGGCCCGCGCGGCGGCGCCCCTCCGCGGACAGCGGGGTCACAGTCATGCCGTCGACCGTCACGTTGTGGCAGGGCGACTCCGGCAGGCACTCGAGCCAGCCGGCCCGCCAGCCGCCGTCGATGCGGATGTCCTCGTAGCGGATGCCGCTGACCCTGGGCGTCACGCCCGGCTCTACCGTCCACGCCTGCCGGCAGAGCTGGTAGTCGTGGTCGGACCCGCTGGCGTTCTGGCAGGCGTAGCTGAGCTCGATGTTCGCGCCCAGGTCCACGTCCACGGCCCTGATGCCGCGGTAGACCACGTCTCGCATGGTGATGTTCGTGTGCCGGTCGCTCTTCACCCGCATCGCCGTCTTCCACCACCGGGGAAGGTACCCGGGCCGCGGCGGCGGGGCGCCCCAGTCGCCGCGGACTGTCACGTTCTCGAACAGCACTCCGCGCGTGTCGATGCCGTGCGTGACGGAGATGGGCGTGTAGCACGTCACGTTGCGCACCACCACATTCCGCGTGGGGCCGGCGGTGCTGTACACCGCGATGCAGTCGTCGCCGGCGCGGATCACCGAGTCCTCCAGGAGCACGCCGTCGCACGAGTCCGGGTCGAAGCCGTCCACGTTGTGGCCCGAGTACTCCACCGCGTCGTAGTCCACCCCAGCCTCGACGCGGATGCCGCGTGCGTGCACGTCGGTGCAGAGCAGGATGCGGTGGGTCCACGACGGGGCGTTGCGCATCGTCAGGCCGAAGATGCGCAGCGAGTCGACCGCGATTGGCCGGATCATCTCGGACCGGTGGTTATTGTACGCCGGGTTGTACCACCAAGCGTAGCCCTGGCCGTCGATGGTGCCGCCGCCCGTCAGCGAGATGTTGCTCATGCGCCGCCACTTGAGGCAGCGGAGCTTCACGCCGCCCGGGCTCAGGGACTCTTGCAGCCACGACGGCCCCACCGGACCGTAGTTGCGCCCGCTTGGGTCGCTCACGCTCACGGCAACGTCGCAGATGCCGTTGGAGTTGAACAAGCTCGACCGCCACGAGCCTCCCGTCGGGTTGGTGCTCAGCATCCACGGAAAGTCGTCCCACCAAGTGGATCCCAGCAGGGTGGCCCCGCCCTCGATGTGGATGTCCAGGTTGCGAAGGGCCGCGGGCAGAAACACGGCCGCCGTCAGGAACACCCCCGGGGACGGGAGCAGGACCTGGGACACGGTGCCCCCGGCAGCCTGGTGCGCGGCTGCGGCACGTAGTGCGTCCCCGATCGCCGCCGTGTCGTTGTGGGTGCCGTCGCCAACGGCGCCGAAATCCTTCACGTTGAAAACCCCGTCGGCCGGCCCCCACGGCGTGACCGGTCCCGCCCCGGACGCGGCACCGGCAGCCAGTGCTGCAGCAAGCACAGCGGTGGTGCGCATAGGCTTGGGTCAGAGTGTGGGCACTGGGCCCGGCTCGAGGGGCTCGTGGCGCATCCCCCTGCCGGGACATTGGGTCGCTGACGACGCGAGCACACATGACGAGCAACCTACCCCGGTCCTTCGAGCAGCGTCACCGACGCTCGGGTGCCTCGGCACCGGCAAACTGCGAGGTGACCCCGCTGACGGCGTCCTGCACGGCGGTGACGGTGCCCTCGACCACCCCCATGTGCAGCAGCGACACCATGAGCTCCAGGGTGATGAGCAGGACGATGACGCGCTCAAGGAAGATGCCCTTTGCGTTCTTGGCCATGTCCAGCGAGTACTGGATGGTCTCGTTGACGAAATCGAGCTTGCGCTGCAGCTCGTCGTACCGGTCGTCGAGGTCCAGCTCCTCCCACAGCAGCTCCTGCAGCTCCGAGTACCGCTCACCCTTCCACGCGGTCGAGCCGGGGCGCACCCTGCGGGATCGCAGCCGAGCGCGAAGGGCTCAGGGGGTGGTCGCACCGGCGGCTGGGGGAGGCGGCGGGATGGTCGGGCCGGAGAGCGAGGCGAGCGGGCTGAGGGACCGGGGCCCTCGGTGCGCGCGCGTGAGACGGTCAAGACACGCGCCGCAGCCTTGCGACATCATCCCTGCGATGGGCGCGCCCCCGGGCAGCGGCATCCACGCTTGCGCCTCGCGCTCTCACGTATTCCTGAGCCCGGACAGCACGATCTGGTTGGAGATGGCGTTGACCGCGGCGAGCTGTCGGTAGAGCCGGCCCGTGGACATGCCGTGCCGGCTGCCGCCGGTGCCGAAGACCTCCGCGAGCTCCGACACCACGGACACGCGCGACCCCGCCCCGGACTCGATGTCCGCGTGGATGTCCCGCACCGTGTCGTGCATGCCCTCCACCTGGCCCTCGAAGAACTGCAGGTTGACCGTCTGGGCGCAGCAGCTGTTGAGCACGCGCACAGAGTCCAGGTCCAGCCCCGGCACCTCCAGCTCCCCGTCCCGGAACCCAAAGTGGTGCCCGTCGGAGAGGGACGGCCGGTCGACGTACCGCACGCCCAGCTCCTCGGACGCAAGCGGGGCGTCACCTGGTAGCGGGGTGTGAGGGACGGCGGCGATGAGGGCGGCCGGGCTGAACCGCGGATTCCTGTCGTACCGCTCGCCCGCGGGCACGTTCACAGCAACGATGGACCCGCGCCGCGACACGGAAAGGAACACGGGGCACGTCTCAGGCCGCGCAGCACCCGCAAGCAGCTCCCCTGCGTCTTTTGCCTGGTCTGTTCTGTCCCCGCCGCTCGAGTACGCCTCCCTGCTGATCAGCGCGATCACCCAGTCCCTGTCAAGCACAAGCTTTGCGTCCGGCCTGCGCGCAAAGGGAGCCAAGGGGCAGCGCGAGGCGTCGGCTTGCATTCTCTGCGAAAGCAAGCCTCGCGGGCACGCGCAGCGGAGGGCCGCCGCGGCTCACCACTGCTTGGTCATGCGGTGGTGAAGGGCCACCACATCCACGCCGCGGCAGATGTACTGGGCAACAACCCGTGTCCGGTTCGAGGCAAACCTAGCACCCGCGATGGCCATCGCACGCGGTCGTCTGATCCCGACAACCGCGAGCCTGGCGAATGCAGCCATTCGGGACGACTGCAGGCGGGCGGAGTGCCCCGCTTACCCCGCCGGGGGGGGACTGCAGGGCTCTGTTTCAATCGTCGTCGGCTTTGCGTGGGCTGGGGGGCAGCAAGGCTTGCACAGGCCCGGCCCCTCGCAGGACGCCGCTGCCCGCCCCCACGCCTACCCCGCCCGGCCGCAGGAGCGAGGGTTCCGTGTTCTGGCGCCAGATTGGGCGCAGGGGTCCTCCAGCCGCCGGCCGCCAGCCGTTGCTGAGGCACGGTCGCCCCGCGCAATGGGCGTCTGCGCGTCGGCCAGCCAGCGACGTGAGCCGGTTCCCCGTAACCATCGGCCCCTTTCCCGAGCGCAAAGTGATAGCCCCATGCCCGGGCAGCCTGCTGGGCAGGGTGACGAGGCAAAGGCAAAGAAAGCGGGATGCGTCTGCGCGCGGTCCGGCCGCCTTCAGCCACCAGCAGCTTGCGGCCCAGCTCCCCTACTCGCAGGCGATGGCCGTATCGGGAAGCATGACTTCAGAGTGGAGCGCGTCGTGGGCCAGGTGAGGCCTGCCATTGCCCGTGACTGGCGATGTACGCGTCGAGCCGTTCCATGCACGTGATCCGCCAGGCGACACGAGGCTTGGTTGCTCGCCTCTTGCTCCATCGCGCTGCCCGCGGGCCGGGTCCCAGCTTGCCAGCAAAAGCTGCTGCTTGCATTCGTGCGGGCGGTACGGGCGCACTGCCGGCGGCGGCGACTCTGACGCCAGGGGGCGTGACTGCCGAACTGACAGGCGCGGCCTGCCTTCATGGCCCTGTACGTCGCTCCCCCACCGGTTCCGCGCAGGGTGGCTTTGGCGTCGTGAACGCCGTGGTGAAGATTACGGCGCCGAACGCCGGGACGATCTTCGCCATGAAGGCGCTCCGGAAGCACGTCATCCTGGAGCGAAACCACACCGAGATGGTCTTCCGCGAGCGCAACCTCCTGGCCCGCCTGAGGCACCCTCGGCTTGTGAACATGCACCACGCGTTCCAGGACGACGGGAACCTTTACATCATCATGGACGCGTGTCTAGGGGGCGACCTGCACTACCAGATCATGCAGACGACCACGAAGCGGTTCACCGAGGCGCAGGTGAGGCCGGCCTCTGGCCCGGCACAGCCGCGTTGGGCCATGATGGCTAGCCCCGCGGCGTGTAAGTGCCAGGCGGTGCCGTTTACAACCCGCGCCCCTTCGCTCGTCCTCGCGCCCTCCGCAGACCAAGTTCTACGCCGCGTGCATCGTCATGGCCCTCGAGTACATGCACAGCCAGGGCGTGCTGCACCGGGACATCAAGCCGGAGAACCTGCTGCTCGACGGGCAGGGGCAGCTGCGCATCACGGACATGGGCGTTTCCGGGGAGATCGACGAGGACGGCAACTGCTTCTCCACCTCGGGCACGCGGCCGTACATGGCCCCGGAGGTCTTCATGAGCGGCCACAAGCACGGCACGCCGTCTGACTTCTACAGCCTCGGCATCACACTCCACCAGTTCCTCACCGGCCAGCGCCCCTACCGCGCCAGCCGGTCAAACCTCAAGGCCATCGTGCGCATGGCCGCATTCGTGCCGCCGGACACCGTCAAGGAGCTCCACCACGCCAGGAGAGTCCTGGCGTCCGCCCAGGAGCGCAGGGGCCCCACCGAGGAGTTTCAGCTCACCAGGCGGCTGCGCGGCGTCAGCCCCGAGGGCGTCGACTTCATCCGCGGCCTCCTCGTCTGCAACTCGCGGTACCGCCTCGGCTCGCACGGCGTCGCGGAGCTCCTGGAGCACCCGTGGCTGGCCAGCCTCGACCTCGACGCCGTCCGGAACGAGTCCATGCCGGCCCCGTTCCGGCCCGACATGTCCCGGGCGCAGTGCAACGTGTACGACTCGGACCTGGCGCGCCTCCTCCTCAGCGGGGACGACTCGGCCCCATCGAGCCCCTCCCTCCCGCCCGAGGACCAGGAGAAGTTCGAGGGGTACGACTACAACACCGACCCCAAGGCCCCGGCGGAGAAGCCGGACCCGACGCCGCCCCACCCCCAGGGCTTCAACCGCACCCACACCGAGCCCACGATCACGTCGTCCGTCGGCACGACGGGGGCGCCGGTCTCGGGCGTCTCCGCCGCCTCGGCGGGCCGCGGCCACTGCCGCTCCGCCTCGACCACGGCCAAGCCCACGCTCCCCAGCGACGACGCCACCAGCGCGCCCCCTGCCAGGGTGGCGCCCAGCTCGGCCGGGGTCCTGCACGGCGGAAAGCTCGCGGTGCTGCCCGGTGCCGACCGCAAGGGCCTTGACCCTGCCCCCGTCGTCCAGACGCACGTCCTGGCAGCACAGAGAGCGTCGGACGCGTCGGCCCGCGGCAAGAGCGGGCATGGCGACGGGAAAGCCTTCCCCTTAGCGGGGCGCAAAGCA
>Ga0136560_1001421_pt1 | contig 12295 bp, 18 predicted proteins | sample AntRauMeHopE1497_FD_104925 | JGI IMG/M metagenome (GOLD analysis project Ga0136560, IMG submission 104925) | Saline lake microbial communities from Rauer Islands, Antarctica - Metagenome Hop E1 #497 | ecosystem: Environmental > Aquatic > Non-marine Saline and Alkaline > Saline | place...
CGTCCCATATTTCTTGTCGGAGTGAACTTGCTCGTCGACCCGATCCACACTCGTCACCTCCGCATCACTCAGTCCGCCGGCGCCGCGCTGAAACCACCTAATGGCCTAATCACCCTGGACTAGTCGGCGCCAGAATGAACCGCTCTAGTCCGGGACAGGTCCTCTCGAATCTATGGCTTTATGGCAAATCCAAGGGCTTCCTGGCGGAGGGGTTTATTTGTTCGGTCGGATTACGCCGAAATGCGAGTAGACCTTACAGTGGGGTCCGAGACACCGGTATTGGCCATTCGCTCCAACCAGATCGAGCCTGCATCACCGGTCTCAACACACAACGGAACATCATGCAATGGTCACCTGAAGCCACAGCGGGAACATAAAGCCCACAAACACACACGGGTGCAAGCCTTCATCTACCCCTCCGCTTCTTCCATCGCACCTACACGACGCAAACCCCAACCTCCCTGAAGCTCTTGCAAACTACGTTCTTTCTTTCATCTTCGTTCACCCTTGCCTAAAACGGCAAACGATACTGCTATGTCCGTTAAGCCTTGCATCAGCCAGCTCAGCAATCGCGGCTGCTTTCACTCCACTCGGAGGTCGGCACCACAGCTGCTATTGGAGGACTCGTCCTCTTCAGAATTCTCAGATCAATTTCAGCGGCGAGCCTGTCTAACTGTTTCTTGTGACATTCAATAAAACCCGCCATTTCTGAAAGAGGGCTGCCAATGCTCCGAACCATGTCAAGCTTGCCTCTGGCCTCATCTCTTGCCTACGGTGAGCAAAAGTAGTCGCCCAGGATCCCCTCCGATTCACATGTGAAATTCGGAGTCGATAATGGGTGATCGCCTTCTCGCCATGGCCAATATCAACCGACCAATCGACTGAGCCAGAATAGGCGCCTTGAGTACTGGGTTGCACATTCGCTCCGCTCCAGTATGAGCAAGAAACGAAGTGGCCAATCTGGAATTTCGGCCGACTCTGAGGTTCCAGGGTTCACTTCGGTTTTATCTGAGTGCGCATGCCCCTGCTGCTCACCAAAAACTGCTAACGAGCTACCTTCCCTCCTAGTTATCATGCTCCGGTACTTTGGATTAACCGTAACTACAAGTGTCCTCATTGTCGGCATCGTGCTTGTCGCATCAGTAGCCGTAACGTCAAGCAGAACAAGTTCTATCGCACGTGACGGGCTTGGAGACTAGACTACGAGACATGTCAGAGACACGGCAAGAGAACTAGGGGCTCGCGTTGAGGTTCAGCTCCGGGGTGTAGAAGATGCGGTGACTTCGCATTTATCGAATCTATACACCGAGGCTTACTCAACGTTCGGATCTGACGAGAGCCTAACGGCTGCAGCCGCTCTCTCAGCTCTGGTGTCGTCTGGTGGTCTCGCATACCCTATTGATGTCCCAGTTGATGGCTCGCCAAGGGCTGGAAACTCGTCATTAATTTCGGATTTGTCTCGAGATGGTGATATGTGGCATGGTAGCGTTCCCACGTAGACGTTTTCGGACCGAACAGGCCGTAGGGGGGTCGATGACCGGAGTTGCTGGTTCATACCCGGTCAACCGCTGGCCCCGGCCCCATCGACTGACACAATCGATGCCGAGACAAATCGGGAGCGCAGAGCCACTCGCTCGGTAGACGTCGTCGTGGCCCGCATGCTCGAGCAGTACCCAGTTGTGCTGCAGATTTTTCTAGGCATGGCGTCATCTGGACTCACCCGAGTGTTCCCAGGCGCCCCAATCAGCGCGGATTACGACCCTAGGCAGCGTCCGTTCTTCTTAGATGTGGTTGCTGCAGAGGGGGGACAAGTACTCACAGCACCTTACATCGATGCATTCGGGAACGGCTGGCTCATCTCTGTTGTGCAGGGCATATTCTAGCGGGCACCGGGCGTGACTCCCAGGTTGGTAGGAGCATTTGGAGCTGATATTAAGGTGGATGCATTGGCATCTGCTGTGCTAAATGTAACATTCCGTGGATCCCCTGCTGCCCACCTGACCACCCCAGATGGTCGTGTGGTTGCCAGTCCGTATTGGGATGCCGACCAGCAATTGCTCGATGTGGGGACAGATCCTGCTGCCATCAATGCCGCATAGGCACCTTTCCTTTGGGATTTGCCTGATAGCCCCGTGACAGAAGAAGAATTCTTTGCGGTAGCTGTATCTAGAGATGGGTCCGCCCCTCCAGCTGCTACTGCCAGAACGAGTGGACAGAGGAGGGCGACTGCAGCTTGGCTAGTGGCAGCAGCCTCAGTCCCTCTGCATCCGGCAGATCGACCCACAGAGAGTGGGGCTGTATCATTTGCTAGGGGTGATATTGGTACCAGTAGTGATACTAGAAATAGCGACAGCGAGTCCCTTCGGTCGGCTGTGCATAGGCCCCGATACATCGTGATCGTGCACGCAGATCGAGAGGAAGCCCTAGCCCCTCTATCTGAGCTTGAGGACCGAGTGCAGAGTACATCAGTGCCATTGCTGGTTGCAATTGCAGTGGGTACTTTGTTCTCGGTCCTGGTGGCTAATGGGATCGTGTGGTGGCTTGCTCGCAGCGTGACTGAACCGCTCCATGACATGACGTTCGTAGCAAAACAGCTGACGGCACAACAGGCGGGCCAGGTCGAACAAGGGGGAAAGGTGTAGCGAGAGAACCGCAAGCAGTTGCGGGAGGCACAGGATCGACTTAAGACGTACGGTGATGACACACAAGACGAGGTGGGTCTCTTCGTCAGGGCCTTCGGACGCATGGTGGAGGGCGTATCGAGGCATGCAGCGCAAGCTGTACAAACAGGGCAGCAGGCAGTGCCGAACCCTATGCAAGATGGAAATCCAGCATGGCTCGCTGCCGTTGATAGGGTCATCGAAAGCGGTGGGCCGCTGTCCAGAGGTCAATAAGCACCTACCGCAGCTCGACCTTCGCTGGGACTTGAGTATCGATGCTTGTACTGAAAACAAACTGCTTCATTGTGCGCAACCTACTGCCTTCAAATTACCGTCACACACTTCGAGCGTTGATATCGTATGCGTACAACGTGATCTCGGACCGGCCCTGGCATATTGGCGAGGGTCTCATGAGATCTTGAAAGCAGCTTCTGCTCTCGCTAATTGCTCCGTTGGGACCCCGCTCTTTTCGGCGGCATCACACAGAGACTTAGCATGGGATACGCACTAGGAACCAAGCATTGCCACTGCCATTGAACCGCCTTTGCAAGTGGTCGCTGACACTAAGAAGGCAACCAAGTTCCCAATGAACTCTGAGCTGCGAGTTGGATCACCTGATTCCTCCAGATGCAATTGCACAGCCTCATCTGCGCTTCTGACGAGGGTACGAAGGACGTCTACCTCGATGGGCCTGTGGGCATGCAACGATTCCAGTAATCCAGCAGAAATATGAGTATCGAAGCCGCGCCCTCGATTTCTCTTCTTCCCCTTCTTTCCTGTCAAAGCGCTTGTTGTTGGCGACCTTGGCCCTGCTTTCGCCGCTGGGCCCGCATCCTGTACTGCAGGTTTCTTGTTAGCAGCTTCGACCAGTGACTTCACGAATGCAACTCTGCGGTCGCTACATGTGTCTTTCGACATAGAGGCACACGCGCGCTCCAAATCGAGCGCAGTTCGTGGGATGGGTGGTACAGAGGTCTCAGCGGTGGCAGCAAGCTGGACAGCTGAATACGCCACAGCTACTGAAGATGAGCTGCTCCCACTTGCATGACGCGTCGCACTAGGTAACGGTGGAGGCGCCGATGCGTCACTTACGCTCTCACTGGGCTCGATTATCTCCACGAGGCTTGGCTAGCGTGTGACTGCTGTCTCACTATCTGCACCACCCATACGGGATTGTCGCACTGCATTCAAAAGACGAACCGCGTCTACTGTTGCCTTGGATCTCACGGCAGCAGGTGCTCTGTGGACACCCACTGCCTGCACAGCCGCCCACGCAGCCGCTATCCCATCGCCTTGCTGTTCGAGAGCATGAGCAATACGGGTCAATGCTCTGCTAGCAAGCTTGGCCCCGACTTGTACAGGAGGAGCTGCAGTCCCACCAGTGGTATCTGCTTCTTCCTCGGATATCCCTGCAGTGATGCACGCTTCCTGCTTCACGGTGGATGGTGCTACTGCAGACAGCAAGGACTCCGTGGTGCCCCTGCCGGTGCGAGCAGAAGCCAATGCCTCGAGTCCTGCTCCCAGCAGCTAGTCCGACGTGCCTTGGGACATACCCTTTGCTTCCCAACCGAGAGTGACAAGTGCTAAGCTGGCGTGTTCTAGCGCCTTGGAAGTATCCTTTAGCTTGAGATACACAAGGGAGAGGTTAGTCCTCGCAGATACAAGACCTCCGTGCATACTGAGGGCATCCTCATAGTCTGTCTTTGCCTCTAGCAACTCGCCACGCTACATGGCCGAATTCCCGGCTACCTTCAGCAAAGTGGCGTCAGATCGAACTGCGGGGTCTTCGGCGTTTGCAGGACAGCCAACAGCGTGCTGCAGCGGCTCAAAGGCTGCGCCTTGATGGGAGGTGCGTTTCTTGATAGCTGCAGAATCCCCCGCCTTAGCATGTTCATCATCACATTTGCTGCCATCGCCATCGTCGTCATCGTCGTCATCATCGTCATCATCGTCTACAGTGATGGGGACACGCCGGAACCCAGGCTGCATTGACGATTCGGATGACCCCTCCGCTTTGTCCGCTTGGTCGCCCAATGAAGCCAACGCATCCAATGCTTTGCTCTCGCTATCATTGAGCTCCTACGGGGAACTCATCGCGGTAGCACTGCCACACGAAGCTGTTCTCCCTGTACTGTCCATACCTCCCATATCGATGTCCACCTCATCTTCGTCGCTGTCGCCATCCTCGTCCACGATCTGGATGGACACACGTTTCGATGCCCGGGCCGTTGAATTGCTAGGACCAGGGATGGTGGGAGCAGCCACAGCTACAGCTGGATGTCCAACGCCTCCTGCCTTCGCTAAATCCTATTCGATTTGAAGCTTCAATTGCCCCGCAGACACAACGAGACTCCTCTCCCGTTTGGCCTCCGCCACCCTTCCTTCTGCTTGCATCGCCTTGGCCACCTCGAGGGCAATCGACCGTCCGTGCACAGCATCTTGCAGCGCGCCATGCAGATTGCCTCTCGCTCGCCTAGCTCTTGCTCTTCGGAGCCACCCTTTGGCATACCTAGGGTCCACCTCGATGCACTGAGCAGCGTCATCCTCCGCCCCTCGATACAGTTCCAATGCCAACCGAGTGGCGGATCGGTTCGAGAGAGCCTCTTTGCACCTGCTATCCGCTTGGATGGCCCGCGTGTAGTATGCCTATGCTTCTCTTAAATCGCCAGCTTTGAAGGCCTCGTTCCCCTTGACCCGCTCCTGGTGAGCCAGTCGGGAAGCGCGCGAGGTCGAGGATGGTGTGACCACCTCGCTACGTGGGCCGTGGGGACGCAAGGTAGCACGGCTGATCTTATCAGCTCGAAGCCGGTCTCTTGCTTCGGCCGACTATATTGTTGAGCTGCCACTTTGCCCAATACCAAGTGCGGCTTCGGGATCAAAATTTTCCCATCGTTTATGGTATTCGCCAAATTCAGCTGAGGTGCCCTCGCTCGAATCTGGAGCCCGCGCACGCCCGTTAGCGCCAGATGTAATTGGTTGAGGCTCTTGCATGACAGCGACGCTACTTCGCGGAGCTGCGCGGCGCTGATTCCTGGGCGGGGGCAGTCTCGATCTAACCTGAGGTGTAGCTTGTCTAGGAGCAACAGGGTCGATAGGAAACTGCTTACTGTCAGCATGCTGAGTACGAAGCCAAGCATCAATGTCACTAGCTGCTATTGATTGTTCTTCTATAGAAGGACCACGTGTGAGACCCAAGTATTTTTTCCGCTGTTGCGGACCCATGCGATCTATAAGTTTGTCTTCAACGCATTTTTCAAGGTGCTCATATCTGCCATATTTGCCTCCCCTGAGGGCCAATAGAATTGCATAAAGCTCCTTCGGGCTCGAACACCTGTCGACATACCCATAGTCAAGCATATCAGCTTCAACTTGAATTTGACTGGCACCTCGCAAATCTGACACGGCACCCTCTACACCATCTCGAGATTCTCGTTCGGTAAACTCGCCTAGAAGCGCAGACAGTGACGGGAGGTCTGTGCCTGTTGAACCTAGACTAGCCATGGCGTGAATTTTTCGACTATTGATGTTGTGATGTAGTTTTCAGTACTTAGGATGACGGAAGATTGGACGAACATCCCGGCCGCAGAGTTTGTTCGAGATCCGGATCTGATCTAGAAAATCATTGAGCTGTGGTGCAGCACGAAAACTAGATCTAGGCCAAGCCACCCCCACAATCGTAAGGCAAGCACGGGATACAGACAAAGCCCGCAGGCCCTTCCTAGTTTCTGCTACAATGGCGGACCACGGCCGCGATAGCCAGCGAGTCGTCCGCTCTACTACTAGCAGTACTACAACCGCCTTCTCCATCCACCCTTTGGTGCAACTCCAGCCCGCCAGCCCCTGGCACGAGATTTCAGTTCTTGGGCGCACCTACAAAAGGCAAGCCCATACAAACCTACAGCATAACGGACTCAGTACTCGCACGAAGGAGACTGGCTTACGTCCGAAGCTAGTCAGTACACCCGGGCCTTCTTGTCGTGTACTTGTGCCTATGCACCCCTCCATTCCCCGGGTACCCCAGCATTCAAGGAAGTCAAGGCGCCTCTTTGCTTGAGCTATGGATTCTTTTGCTGAGGCATAATATTCCTGAGCACATCCGGAGCACAACCGCCGGATATACGACACATCCAAAGTAGGTTCTGTTCACAATTGCGCTGCTAGATAAATCGCACGGGTCATTCAGCAGTGCAGGCTATCTACATGCAAACAATTTCACGGCTCCTTGCATCACCGCCGCATAGGATGTATAGGACTGGCACTGGCATACCGGCAAGTTGGACATTTAGTCGAACGAGGCCAAGCGGGAACAGTCCGATAGATGTGAGGCATTAATCCTCATTCTGCCATGGTTCGTGCGTCAGCCAATGCACTTCTAGCAAGTTCCCACTTCAGGGCTTCGGATCTTAGTCGTTCGTCACGCAACATGCGGGCAGCAGTTTCACCATCGAGCTAGGATACCGCGAGCATTTCAAGCATGAGTTTGTGCTTAAAAGCAAGCATTGCATTGGAATCAGATAATTCTGCACTACTTGGAGGGCGAGTTGCGCAGAGGGCGAAACCATGAGCTGAAAACTTGGATTGGTAAAAATATTGAGCCAGCCTACTGCGTAGGATTTGTAGCGATTTCTCGATGGACTTACCTTTCAGCCTTCTCTCGTATTGCTGGCCTTGCTACTCCAGAACCCGAATACGCTGCATCAATACGCTAATCTAATCGGAATCAACTGCTGATGTCACCTTTCCTTCCCCACTTACGATCCACTTCCCGTCAATAAACTTTGCAACGGATGTTCCCAGATCAAGAGTTACTGGTAGTAACGACCGCGTGTCTTGTATTGGATCAGCCTCTGAGTTTGATTGAGCTGACGCCATAGTATCTGGGCAACACTTACAGCACAAACTTACGCAGAAACTTCTGGTACTGGAACGCAGCTCATATCGCCAACGGACCGCGTGCAGGCTACCAGCGGAACCATACCACGCCGGCGGCGCCACCAGCATTCCGGAAAATAAATGGACATGCAAAGAAGCACTCATTCCAACATAGTAGGTGGATGGATGGACGGCAGCCAAAGATAACTGATAGCGTAGATGTAGCTAGACAGCAAGACTGCAGTCCTGCGTCTGCGGAATTAACATCTGAGACGCCGGCAAGTAGTTTATAGTCCCGTACTACAGACTCAGCACAACACAAACGAAATATGGGTACAACTCGCGGTTCAGGCGGGGCCGATAATAGCATTAAGAACAGTATAGTTGGATCTCTCGCATCATCTTAGGCGGAGCACATGGTGGCTGGACTTTCTGCAGGATTAGTTTCTACTATTCTGTTGTACCCAATCGATTTAGTTAAAACTCGGATGCAAGTCAGCGATGGGGTATCCTACAGAGCCAGTGATGCGAATGTGGTTTCTGCTGCAAGAAGGGTCTATTAGGAGGATGGCCTGCGGGGATATTACCGCGGTGCTGCTCCAGCCATGGTTGGGGCAAGTTTGTCTTGGGGTTTCTACTTCTTCTTTTACGAACATGCAAAAGAAATCATGAGGAAAGTGCAGACGAAATCAAGCGGTGCCGAATAGCTAGCGTGGTGGTAGCATAGCCTTGCCGCATGGGCAGCGGGTTCCGTGACGGTTTTCCTCACGAATCCTATCTGGCTGGTCAAGATTCGACTGCAGCTATAGGATAGCAGTAGCGCACCTGCCGCTTTAAACGGACAGAGAGCTAGCGCCAAGCTAGTTCAATATCAGGGTATGGGTGATGCTTTTCGGTCCATTGTGAAGCATGAAGGTATCCTTGCCTTGTACCGTGGGTTGGTCCCCGCCCTGTTACTGACCTCGCATGGAATGGTGCAGTTCGCTACGTACGAAGACCTCAAGCGAAGATTCGCTCGCGCACGCGAAACAAATTGGCGACCAGCGGTGGATTTTTGTCTTGGGGCGGCCAGCAAGGTGGTTGCATCTGCAGCAACCTTCCCATACTCGGTGGTAAAGGCCAGGCTATAGCAGAGGGGAGCTGAGGACAAGTACGCGGGGTTCGTGGATTGCGTAAGGAAGACCTGGAAGAAAGAGGGGGTGCGAGGATTGTATAGAGGCTTCCTGCCGGGGCTACTGCGGGTGGTCCCAAGTTCGGCGGTGACTTTGGCAACCTATGAAGCTGTGCGCCCGATGGCTAGGCTGGTCCTAGGAGGTGCTTCGTGAATGTATACCATGTCCGGATCTAGCATGATCTAGAATCGTACTTGGATGCAGGTCCCGGTATCAGATCCTGATGGCATGTCCGTAGATCATGATGGGTTGGATCTATTGATGCAGCTATGGAAACATAATTCAGATTTTCGTCCAAGATAGTCTTGGGCTGTGCCATCATAATCATGTACAGTGCCGATTGTCTCAACCATCTCAACATATTACACACGATCCACCGGTCCCTTTGATTCGCCCTATTCTATACTTGTCCCACATGGCCTAAGCCCCCCTAGAGTGAAAGTCCAAGTCCTCAGTATTGTCTCTCCCCGCTCGTCGCAAGATGGCGTCTGCCCCTACTGGGTGTAAATCCAGGAATGGCGTAACATCGTACACGATGCCATTTGCAACTAACCAGCAACTATCTCTGTACCTGTGTTTCTTTACCTCATCCCACGTGAACTCCTCGCTCGCCCCAGGGCCAGGCCGTCTGCATTGCACTGCTGCGCCCAGTGCTGCACTAGGATCACACACCCGTCCTGACCAACTGGCCGCACCTCCGGAATGCGCAACCACAATAGGTTGATCTGTAGTCGGCGTATCGCTCGGGCCTTGGGAGTGCCTGGCCACCTCCTCGACCTCGGATGGTCTCAACGAAAACTCGGGGCTCTCTATCGATTTTGATTCATCCGTACTTACCCTAACGGAAGTGAGACCAGGGAGCTGAGGGGGAACCGAAGCTAGAGTCGAGCTCTTTACGTGCGCAATCCCACTCTTCTCTGAATCTGTGTCGCTCATGTCGCTCGAATCTCGACGCGCAGTTCCTCCCCCAGCACTTCTAGGGTCGCCAGCTGGGTGCTCCGATGCAGGGCCAGTGACCACATGGCATGACTTCGCAGCACCTCCTCCATATGCTCGCATTACGGGACTTTTTCCCGATGCTGACTTTTGCGCCGCAGCCTACAAACCATGCTCGGATGCCGCCGCGAGTTGACCTCCGCCGGACTTCCCTCTAGACACTCTTCGTCTGTGCTTACTGCTCACATGGGAGGAATCGCTCATTCTAGGCCAAAAATAGCGACGATCTTACGAAGCAGACTGAGATGGCCCTCGCTTAACTGCTTGATTGCCAACACTCGCCTATTCAGCAGAAGGTGAACCAAACGAGCTCAACACAAATCGGATTGCCTTTAGACCAATTGATTGGGGCAGGGGGCTGGATTTGCGTCTGGAATTGCGGCTGTACGAGGTTTATTTTCGTGTGATATCGGGTCAACACGAATTACTTATTGTTATAGTTTACGCAATAGTTTATGCTTTTTACCGGGTAGAATCTACCCGCCGAATATGGCGCCGCGCATCCATCAAGACCTCGTCAACTTGCGGAATCTGTCTTCCACGGATCTGAATATATCCCATTCTGCTTCAGGCCACACATATTGGCCAGCAGCCCCCCTGTCCTGGCACAACTTTTGCTATAATCTACGACTTGCGTCGGATTCAGCGGCTTTCATATTGTATTGACTCGTATGTGGCTATCTGTGATAATATTTGCAGCTGTATCTAGATCTATTTTTTCTCTAGAACCCCTAAGCCTAGCGAGAATGAGGACAAGGTCTGAATCGATGGTAAGGAATTGCATAATGCCGAGATTCAATTAGCAGGACAGGCGCTCGTTTCATGATGACGCGGTCCAAAGTCATGTTTTACCTTCGCAGGTGGCACTTGTCTTTGATACTGAGGCTGCGACGAGAGCAAGCCAAGATCTTAGCATTGAGCTTGCAAAAAACAGCCCGCTGGATAAGACAAAACGATTCGGTGCAAAACCTTCTCTGGTCATGCACGCGATATCGGTACTTGAACGAGTTCAGATCAGAATGCCATAGTTCAAGTATTATTTCGCGAGCGCTCGCGACCCAATCAACCGAAGACTAGCTGTAGAGCTGGGAATATTGCCTGAAACATACGAAAGTGAAGAGTCAGCTGGACTGCCGGATTGGATTTTGGGTGCGGGTGCTGCAGACGAGGCCTCCAGCACGGCTGCCAAGACGAAGACAGGCATTCACGTGTTCGTGAAAACGCCTGAGGATGGGATCGAAGAATACCGACTCCCACTCAGCGTTTCCAGGCTACTAAGATATTTGCACCTTCGAGGCGTAGTTGGTAATCCAGCAGACGTGCTGCCATTCTCGAACGAAAGGAAGTTCCGACAGCTGTATCTGGGCGCGAACTCAGGTCCAGGTCAGGGTCAAACTGCTCCCCCAAACCTCCCTGTGTTTGCTTCATTCATTGAACCATGGTGCGCACATTGCTATAGAGTGCGGCGCGCCTTCGAAGCCGGGGCCTCCTTCTTCAAGGACCGTGTGCACTTCATGCAAGTGGATTGCGGTGCCAACGATCAGGCGACAAAATTCTGCGATGACGAGGGCATCACCAGATACCCAACACTGCGACTGTATGCAATAGGAGCGAAAGGAATGAGCGGTGGTTACAGAGAAAATGCAGTGAACATTAGTCAGGGTGGTTGGAATACTGACTACCGAGGGAACAGAGCTGTGGCTGCCTGGGAACTATTTTTCCATGTGCATAGAGAACAGCTATACCAGTAGATATCGTTGAATCGAAATGCTAGCGATGCTGCAGCTGATCTAACTGACCCAATTGAATTATTGGCCGCACTACCTGGGATGTAGTCGACGGACGCCGACCCACCTTCTTCGCCACTGTCTGTATTTCAGTTGGATGGGGTGGATATACCAGGTACGCCCGGTCCTGCGTTGGGCACATTCGGGGATTTGGCCAGTGTCGCAGCACTGGATGGGGGCGAGGAAGAGGCAGATCTGTAGGCAAATGGTGGTGAACATACACATGGAGGCATGAATGTCGCGCCGGGAGATGCACCGTTTCCAGTGTAGGAGCACGATTCGAATCGAATCCGTGCCCGTGCTCGGAGCACTGGTGAGATGAACGAAGAGACCAGACAGGATGAAGTGGATCATGAACTGACAGATGAAAATGATCCGGACCGTAGAGTTGATGTGTTGGAGCGGCGTGTGGATAGACTGGAGCGGGTATTGCGGATCATGGCCAAGCGACTCTCCAGTTAGGATCGACAGGCTGCATGATGCCCAGCATCCGGTCGTTGTACTGGTATTTGCTGTATCGGAAATATGCTGTACTAGATGAGACTAGAACTTGCTACATGTTCGTTACCAGTCCACATCCTCGTGAATCATGAACCGGATTGCTTCATCGTAGCATTCATATGACCCCAGCACTTCCTGCACTCTAGGAGGCAGCAGTCACAGTCCTAGCGAGACCTTTAGGGAAAACATGGGTAACATGCACGATAGGCCGGGCACCCTCTTTTCCATCCGAGAACTCCAGCATGAGACCCACGCCGTCATACTCGAATTCATAGTCCTACTCATAGGAAGGAGAAGGCCATGCTCC
>Ga0136560_1001423_pt1 | contig 12293 bp, 9 predicted proteins | sample AntRauMeHopE1497_FD_104925 | JGI IMG/M metagenome (GOLD analysis project Ga0136560, IMG submission 104925) | Saline lake microbial communities from Rauer Islands, Antarctica - Metagenome Hop E1 #497 | ecosystem: Environmental > Aquatic > Non-marine Saline and Alkaline > Saline | place...
AATCTGGTGTTAAAATCACAATGGGATTATAAACCAAACAATAAGACTGACTTTCGGATAGCAGTGAGCCTTCGTGGTGGTAAACAATCAAACAATAAAAGCATCCTAACAACCAGTCCGTTTCTCAACTCGCAAAGTACCATTTTTAGAGAATTAAATCAATCAAATTTTCATACAGAATCACAGCTTTCAAAAGAATGGAATTCCAAACTTACAACGGTTACTGTTGCAAGAATACTTTTTAATCAAGAAGAAATTGAACAACAATGGAATTTTGACAGGCCTGCAAATAATCAAAGCATACCGTTTATAACAGATGTAAATTATACGCTAGACACCGCTCACGATAATAACAACAAGTCTTTATATACCTTCACAAAATTCTATTATAAAATCAAGGAAGACTTTCAAATCAATCTCGTGGCGCTTATTAATCGCAGGTCGCAGTCGAGAAATCAGTTTGCTCAACAGTTAGTATCAGATGGAAGCAGGCAAGAATTTAACAATCCGTTGTCCTTTGAGGAAAATTACGACCTTACAAATACAAATATTTCACTTGAAACCAGGTTTAAAACAAATAATTGGACAATAGAACCCGTAGTAATATTAGAAAGTACCACTCAAGATTATCAAAACAAGATTCAGAGTGAAAAAAAACAATACTTAAACCTTTTTACAAGACTTACCACCAGATATGTGAGTAAAAAAGCTGGTGATTTTAATTTGAGTTTCCGCAACACATTGCAACCTCCATCATTACAGTTATTATCGCAAGGACTTACCGTAAATAATCAAAATAGCGTTTACACAGGCGACCCAACCTTACATGCGCGAAAGGCATATTTTACTGATTTAAGATACGAAAAAGCAAATTACTTTAAAGGAAATGTATTTACCGCAGGCGTTTCCTACAATAACTTTTCACATACATTTGCACAAGAACTTATTATTGAAGAAGACGATGTTCTAATAAGATTTGCTCAAATCAACAAACCTGAAACGAACCTTTCCTGGAACCTTAGACCAATGAAATACCTTGGTGATTTTAAAATAGCTGCAAACTATGATAATTCAAAAAACACCTCTTGGATAAACAACGAAGGAATAAATCTAGAAACCATCAATAAATCGAATACATGGAGCGCAATTACAGGTTTTTATCCTAAAAAAGGACCTCAAATTGATCTTTCGTACTCTTATACAGATCAGGACTTTATCTTGCCTTCTAATAAAACACAATTTTACACACATAGCGTAAATGCAGAAATAGTTTATGATTTTTTAAAACATTTTAGGCTTCAAGCAGATTACAGTTGGCGTAATACGCAAAGTCCACAAAACAACGAGAAAACTATCGTAAATCTAGGCAACCTCAAGATGCAATACCTTAATCGAGATAAAAAATGGAATTACAGCATACAACTTCAAAATGTCTTTAATCAAAAGTTTATACAAAGTATCTCCAATAACGATGTACGTACTATCGATAATCGTACGTTTATAATGCCCAGAATGCTCTTGTTCTATGTGACCTATACCTTGTGATTTTTGTCGTTAATTTGTATCACAATGCAAGATGCATGGTACACAAAAAGAGCCTAGGCTTAGTTATTATTACAGTGCGATAATTAGTATAATATCCATAATTTTTAAGATACGTAATTGATTTTACACCTGCCGCTGCCGCATTCTGAGTAAAATGATTCATCATGGCTTAACACCCGTTTACAAACATGTAGTATATTTAACAAACTTTAAATATATGGCAACAACCCGTACCTGTGTAGAATGCGATGAGCAGTTGCGCGGTAGGGCAGACAAGCGTTTTTGTAGCGATTACTGCCGCAACATTGCAAACAACAAACTTAACAAAGACAGCAGCGCGCTCATGCGCAACATAAATAACCGCTTGCGTAAAAACTGGCGCGTGTTGCATGAGTTGTGCCCGCAAGACAAAAACAAAACCACTCGCAACAAACTACTTGCAAACGGTTTTGACTTTACCTTATTCACCAGCATTTACACCACTAAAAAAGGTACAGTCTATTACTTTGTGTACGATATGGGCTACTTACCTATGGAAGACGACCTGTATTTACTTGTTAAACGCGAGACCTAGCAAGTATTAGTTTGCACAAAATTAATTCCAACCACCTTTTCAATACTTATTTCTTATGAGCTATAACACGTATACAAAACCAGTAAACACATGGAGTGCCACCATAAGCTTTCTGGTAATCATGAGCCTTATATGGTACGCACTCGCTGGCGAGACGCCATCTAGCAACACACCTGACGATATACCGCTAAACGAGTGGTCTACTGCGCGCGCGCTAGAACATGTGAAAATGATTTCTATAGAGCCTCATTACACGGGTAGCGGGCAAGCGCACACACGCGTACGAAATTATATAGAAACCCAACTGCAAGAACTGGGGCTAGAAACCTCAAACCAAACAGGTTTTGCACTTTCACACAGCGGTGTTCTCGCAAAACCCACAAACATACTAGCACGTATTAAAGGAACCAATAATACCAAAGCCCTTTTACTCTTAACACATTACGACAGCGACCCACATGCTAGTAAAGGCGCAAGTGATGCCGCCAGTGGTGTCGCGACCATTATCGAGGGAATACGCGCCTTTAAAGCAAGCGGTAAAAAACCCAAGAACGACATTATAGTTCTCATTACCGATGCTGAGGAACTGGGACTGAGCGGTGCAGACATTTTTGTGAATCAGCACCCGTGGGCGAAAGATGTGGGCATGGTGCTCAATTTTGAAGCTCGTGGCAGCGGCGGCCCTAGCTATATGTTACTTGAGACAAATGGCGGTAACCGCAAGTTAATAGAAGCCTTTAAGGAGGCTGGCACAGCATATCCCGTGGCGCACTCGCTCGCATATAGCATTTACCAAATGATCCCCAACGACACAGACCTCACCATGTTTAGAGAAGACGGCGACATAAACGGGTTTAATTTTGCTTTTATAGACGACCACTATGACTACCACACGCAGCTCGATTCTTATGAGCGGCTGGACCGCAACACCCTAGCACATCAGGGAAGTTATTTAATGCCGCTACTCGCACATTTTTCTGAAATTAATTTAAGTAACGGTCTAAAAGCGGTTAAAGGCGATGACCTTATTTATTTTCCCATGCCGCTTGTAAAAATGTTAAGTTTTCCATTCAGTTGGCTGCCGTGGCTCATTATAGGTTCCGGGATTTTATTTATTCTGTTAATAATTTATGGAATTAAGAAAAAACAAATTAAAGCTGCGGCATTGTTTGGCGGTTTTGTTCCATTTTTAGGCTCGCTGGGAATCGGTTATTTTTTCTCGATTGCGCTGTGGAAAGGAATGAACGCCGTAAATAGCAGTTTTTACGTGAATCAGCTGCACGGTTTTCCTTATAACGGCTACTGGCTCATTGCTGCTGCGGCAATCGCAACCGTTGCGGTAAGTTTTTTCTTGTATCATAAATATTATAAATTAGGTAATGTCGCCAGTTTGAGTATCGCACCATTATTTTTGGTATGGCTTATATGCTTGCTAGTAGCCTTTCCCGTGGGCGATGGCGGCATACTGGGCGATATTTATTTACCGGGTGCAGGATATTTTATTATGCCGTTTTTATGTGGGCTTCTGGCATTATGGCTCAACATAACACAAACAAAACCCAGCCTCGCACTGCTTACCCTAGTATGTGTGCCGGCTATTTTTATTTTTACGCCATTTATAAAGGCATTTCCCGTTGCACTGGGTATGAAAATTTTGTTTGTTGCAGCAGTACTTGCTGCCTTACTTTTTGGTTTGTTACTGCCTGTTTTGGGACATTATCGCAAGAAACAGCTGCTTGCACTGGGTGCTTTAATTGCGGGCATTGTTTGTATTGGGTTCGCTTTCGCGAAAGCGAACTTCTCAACAACCCAACCAGAATCTACGAGCCTGGTATATCTTATAGACCAGCAGCAAGAAACTGCGCAGTGGGCAACCTATGATGCGGCGGTAAACGACTGGACTGCGCTAAAAATGGGTGCAAACGCACAAAAACCACCACGAGATGGCAACACCATCGAGTCTAAATATGGCACCGGCTTTAATTTTGTAGCAACAGCACCCTATGTAAAGATGCCCGAAATAGCTATATCGGTAATAAAAGACACGACTGTAAACGATTTACGTACCGTGCAACTGCGCATTACTAGCGATAAAGCCATGAACCGCATCGAGGTTTTTGTGGACAAAAAATGTACCTTTAAAGACGCACGCATAAACGGCCTAACACCTAAAACAGACAAAAAAAGCGGTAATGTACTGGACCGCCGCCGGGGTAACAGGCTGGTAAGTTATTATGTGGTGGACAATGAGCCGCTCGCATTAAGCCTCACTTTTACTACCGACCAGCAACCTGAGTTGCTATTTTACGGCGCATCTTTTGACCTGCTTAAAACCAAAGAACTAAACATGAAACCGCGACCCGCAACCATGATGAGCATGCCTTTTGTGCTAAATGATGCGATTTTGCGCAAGCAAAAAATGGTGCTCAATGACCAACTTAAAATAGCTGAAATTAAATAAATTTTCAATGAGATTGTACATAAAATAGCGCTTTCCCCGACGCTAAAGGGCGGCGATATTCTTAAAGCTATTGTTCTTTCATTTTGGGACTCTTTAGGGTTGGAAAAAAATTAAAGTCAGAGAATTTTACACCGCAAAACTTCCGCAGAGTTATACATAATTAAAATGATCAGCATAAAAAAATGAACAAAAAAACTATCGGCATTTTAGGCTGCGGCTGGCTAGGCTTACCACTTGCACAATCGTTTATAGAGCAAGGGCATGCTGTAAAAGGCACAACCACACAAGGGTCAAAACTAGCAAACTTAACCCTGGTTGGAATAGAAGCTTACCACATGGTACTTCATGAAACCGAGATCAAAGGTGCTATAGATGATTTTCTATCAAACACCCAGGTGCTCGTCATAAACGTACCACCAGGTTTACGGGCAGACCCTAGCACAAATTTTCCGGCAAAAATGCGCTTGCTTATGGAACGTGCGCAAGCCCACACGCTCGAGCAAGTGCTTTTTGTATCAAGCACCGCCGTTTTTGAAGACGCAACAGATTTCCCGGTTTATACAGAGGACAGCATCCCAAACGCAACAAGCAATAATGGAAATCAACTTATGAAAGCAGAACTTGCCGTGCGTTCTCATTACCACACCGCAACCATTATACGCCCTGGTGGTCTTATAGGTGACGACCGCAACCCCATCAACATGCTCGCAGGTAAAACAGGTCTTAAAAACCCAGATGCGCCTGTGAATCTCGTGAACCGGGATTATTTAATGAAACTCATTCATAAAATAATAAACGGCGAGCTATTACAACCACTTGTACATGCGGTAAGTGAGCCGCAAATTACTAGAAAAGAGTATTACACGGCGCAAGCAGTTGATTCTGCTTTGGAACTACCACAATTTGAGAAAAATGGCTTGCAGGTTGGGAAGTTTGTGAAGTCTAATTTTGTTGTTTAAAAGCATGGAATTCCATTGTTTGACAATCAGATTCGACAGAAACATTTTGCTGAATCCATCCATTTGACGATGGACAGTATTATAAGCTACTCAATTTTCATGGAATTTTCTGGCCGCAGGGTTTTGCATGCAGTGCCACCGAAGCCATTTGGCCAATCTTAAAAGTAAGGTTTCTAAGTACCGTTAAAAAGATACCGTTTAATAAAAGGTCACTTGCTTACGCACCCTTTAGGGACGTGGAATGGAAACACATCACAGCGTCTTATACATTGTAAATAACATGCCCATTGCACGTTAAATATTTATCAAACCGCTTTAAACTGCTTTCCTGATTAAAATTATCATTTTATAATTACTGCACTTTACGAAGCACATGAACTTTTAAATAATGTCAACCTTTTAATTTACAAAAAATGAAAAGAACCATTTATTTTACACGGCTTTCTCTACCCTTTTTAATACTTTATAGTCTTTTTCCAGAAAACTTTGCTTCTGATATACCGCCATATTTTATTATTTTTTACCTTCCGACAGTTTCGATTTTAAGAAGGCGGTATCTCAAGTTTACTTTCAAGGAAATTTTTAAGTCCTTGATTCCATTTTCGTGGTTTAAAGTATGGATTTAAAGTTTTTACAGCGAAATAGTGAATCCCCATTATTTCTTCTGATGTGGTAAACGAATTTGATACGACATTTAAGCTTGGCTATACTATTGGTTTATCGTAACCTGTAGTTTTACCTCTTGATAAGGGAAACAATGAAAATGATTGTTTGTTTTTTGAAAAAATCGCCTTTTGAAGTATTCAAAAGGAGATTTTAATTACATACAAAGCAGTAGCAAAATTGCTCAGCGGCTCATTCGTTTTTGTAAGTTTACAGCAATAAAAAAACGCCTTTACGAGCACAAAATTAAATTAACCATTCTCCCTGTGCTGCTGGTTTGGTATGCGTTCTGTTTGCCCAGCACCCTTTTTAAAGTGCCTTATGCAACGGTTATAGAAAGTAGCGATGGCAGGTTGCTAGATGCGCATATTGCTCGTGACGACCAGTGGCGTTTCCCAGCGGTGGACAGCGTGCCGTATCGGTATAAACAGTGTTTGTTACAGTACGAAGACGCCCATTTTTATGAGCACCCGGGGTTTAATCCGGTTTCTATTGTGCATGCCATAAAGAACAATGTTAAGGCTGGTCGCGTGGTACGTGGTGGTAGTACTATTACACAGCAAGTTATTAGGCTTTCGCGAAACCTGCCTGCCGGCAAGACAGGGCGGAATCGCGGCTATTTTGAGAAATTTATAGAACTCATCTGGGCGACACGCTTAGAGTTGCGCAGTTCTAAAGAAGATATTATAAAATTATATGCCTCGCACGCACCTTATGGTGGTAATGTGGTAGGATTAGATATGGCGTCGTGGCGCTATTTTGGACGGCGACCGCATGAGTTGAGCTGGTCCGAAAGTGCAACACTAGCCGTGCTACCTAATGCGCCAGGGCTCGTTTATCTTGGGAAACGTGAAAACGAGCTCAAAGCAAAACGCAACGCGTTACTCGCAAAACTGAACAATGAAGGCATTATAACAGCCATGGAATATGAACTTGCCCTGTCTGAAGACGTTCCTGCGAGCGATTTTAGCGTGCCCCAACTTGCACCGCATTTATTGCAACGTGCACATAAAGAATATGGCGCACAAAAAATTGCAACAACCATAGATTATGAACTGCAAGCTACTGTAAATCGCATCGTCACAAGTCACCACAAAACCCTGAGCGGCAATGGCGTAAACAACCTCGCCATGCTGGTACTAGACGTGCATACAAATAGCGTTGCCGCTTATGTGGGCAATGCACCCACGACTGTAGAACACAGTAAAGACGTAGATATTATTACCGCACCTCGTAGCACAGGTAGCATGCTCAAACCTTTTTTATATGCCAGCATGCTCGATAACGGCGAGCTGCTGCCGCACAGCCTCGTGCCCGACATACCTACCGCCGTAAACGGATTCACAACCGAGAATTATGACCGTACCTATGACGGTGCTGTATCAGCATCGCGTGCGCTATCTCAATCGCTTAACGTGCCGGCAGTGCGCATGCTGCAAGAACACGGCGTCCCCAGATTTTATAACACCTTGCGCTCTTTAAAACTATCGCAGGTTAATCGCGGTGCGAGTACCTATGGACTAAGTCTTATAATAGGTGGAGCAGAAAGTAGTTTGTGAGATATGTGTAAAGCCTACTTAAGCATGGCAACCACGCTTAAAGAGTATACAAAAAATAACAGCTTGTACGATAAAAATAGCTTGTCACACTTGCATTATGCAACCGCACTAGGTTCAAAACAAATAAAACTACCCAAAAAAGAATTACAAAATACAAAAACAGTTTGCGGTGCTGGAGCGATTTACAGCACCTTTGAGGCGATGAAAGAAGTAAACAGGCCAGAAGGCGAAGAGATATGGCATTTTTTTAATCCGAATAGGGCCATTGCTTGGAAAACAGGAACCAGTTATGGTAACCGCGACGCTTGGGCAATAGGCGTTACGCCACGATACGTGATAGGCGTTTGGACCGGCAATGCCGATGGTGAGGGCCGCGCCGAAATGACCGGCATAGACAGCGCGGCACCGGTACTTTTTGATTTATTTAATAGATTGCCTACCACTAACTGGTTTGCACAACCCTATGACGACATGCTCGAAGTGCACGTTTGTGAGCAATCTGGTTTTCTAGCTACCGACTTATGTACAAAAATAACGCAATGGATTCCGGCAATAGGCGAGCGATTTGAGGCGTGTCCCTATCACGAACTTATTAATTTAGATAGCACAAGAACCACGCAAGTCACTGCCGACTGTGAACCGATAACCAGTATGCGACCTACGCCATGGTTTACGCTGCCACCTGTAATGTCTTACTATTACACACACTCGCACCCCAGTTATGCGGCAAAGCCACCTTACCGAAACGACTGCACGCCAGACGCTGCTACTATTATGCAATTTATTAGGCCTAAGCACAACACAACCATTATCACCACTCGAGGTATTACAGGCGCGCAAAACGATGCCATTTTTGAGCTCGCGCACCGCAGTGCAAATAAAAAAGTATTTTGGTATCTAGACGCAACCTTTTTAGGCGAAACCACAAACTTTCACGAAAAAACCATCGCAGGCAAAAAAGGCAAACGCCTCATTACCGCGGTAGATGAAGATGGGAATACCGATAAGGTTTATGTGATTATTGAGTGATGACCTCAAACACCAGTTAATTCTCTTTAACAAAGAACTTAAAACATGTTAATGGACGTTAAAACACGTTAATAACACATATTTAGTTAAATTAATCCTAGCCGCGATTCTGATACCGTAAGGTCATATATAGCTAGTCAAGCAGTATGAGCCAGCATTATATTTTGAAAAAATAAGTTAATTAAAGTTAAGCAATTTTAACAGATACTTCTTTCATAGTACATTAGCAGCAACTAAATCACTTAACATGAACCGCAAAATAATCTTTAAAAGCAGCTTATTCCTATTGTGCGCTTTTACAGCAGTCGATACTACCGCACAAGAAAACACAACCGACACTAAAGAAACTAAAGAGTCGTGAATTGCACCTTTGCAATTTCGAATAGGGCGCAGTTGGACTACTGGTGGCTATTCAGGTGGATTAAACGCTACTGGAGTTTCTAGTGATGGGAGTTCTGGTGAAAATTATCGTATCGGACTTGGTTATTCCGTAACCCTTTCAGACCGATTTATGATAACACCAGCTGTAGATTTTCAACGCTATAGTTATGGTCAAGCGGTAAGCTTTTCGGGCATATCTAATGCTGACAATGAATCATTTCTCGGTATAACTGGAGTTTTTACCGGTGGCGATGAGTTTGTTGTTTCGTTACCTGTTTCGTATTCTTTTTATAATCGCTCTAAAAGTTCCTTATCTGCTGTGCTAGGCTTAGAATTGAAACAAGCTAGTTATGGTGGTGGCAACGTTAGTTACCGTATTAATGAGGAAATAATGGGTGCTGAAATTAATTACGTAGCTAATGAGCATATACGCGGTTTCAGAGCCGCGATAGCAACAGGTTTAAACTACGATGTTAAACTAGGTCGCATGCCGTTGCGCATTCAGGCATTATACTCACATGCGCTTTCAGATCACGTACAAGGCAACTACACGTACAGTAACGAGTTTACCGGTGAGAACCGCAGCGGTCGCTATGCATTTAAAGGACACCAGTTCACTGCATCGTTACAATTCTCGCCTTTTGGAAACGGAAAATCTAAAAAACCAGGAGTAGAAAACATAAAACGGGTGAGAAATACCGCGGTGGGTTCTACCAGATTTGGCGTGCGTACCGGTGTTACATTTAATACCATAGACGCTACAGACAGCAATTCAGGTGGTGAAAGCGGTTTTGCAAGCACAAATGGTTATGCCAGCCTTTTTGCAGACACGAGAATAAGTGAAAGCTGGAACTTACAGTCAGAATTTGGTCTCAACTTTGCTGCCGATGGTTACATACTGGCTGAAAATGCGTTTTTATTCAAACGTCGTGTGGCTGAGAAGCTTTCCCTTTACAGTGGTCCTAAAATCGTGTATCTTCTAGATGGACCAGCAGCGGTTAAAGCTCGTTCTAGTGCAGCCAGTTTGGGACTTACCCTAGGTGTGCAATATGACTTTACCGACTCCTTTTTTGTAGAAGGACGATACAGCCGTAATTTTGGTAGGCAATTTAATGATCCTAATTTTACCTTTGAAAATGGCAATCTTAATAGCTTGCAAATAGGAGTAGGCCTCAAGTTTTAAACTGTTATATATAAAAACGTGGCAGTGTAAAGTTGCCCCGTTTTTATTTACCAACTGCTAAAAGCCCGCTCACTTAAATAACTGTTGTAATATCGTTTATCACCCGTCACCTCATCGCCCAGCCAGTCGGGTTTTAAGAAAGGCTGCAACTCATCTTCCAGCTCCAGCTCAGCCAGTAGTAAGCCCTTATTTGCGCCGTGAAAAACATCTACCTCATAATTAAAACCTTTAAAATTAATCATATATCGGGTTTTGTCGATGATGCCTGGTAATGCAATTTCTAGTAACGCTTGCGCCTCAACAACGGGTATTTCTTTTTCCCATTCATAGCGTGAGAGACCGCTATCGTTAGATTTTCCTTTAATGGTTACGGTTCCTGTACTGCCCTGCATGCGCACGCGCACGGTGCGATGAGGGTCTGTACTTAAATAGCCCTGCGTGATGCGCCTGCCTAGAATGTCACCCATAAAACTGACAGAGTTTAGTAAAAATTTACGCTCTATTTCTATCATTATAGGTTATTTTTCTCTTGCAGCGCGGCGAGTTCTTTTAGACGGTCGCTTTCTATGCGCATGTCTTTATCGCCGTGTAAGGCTATATAAAGCATGGCTGCAGCAATGGTGTCTGGCTCTATGATTCTATATTTTTTTAAGAACCCTACCATTAAAGGGTCTATCGCACGTTGTACGTTTATAAAAAACCGTTCCACAGGCCGGGACTCGCTACGATTGCCGCCTATAAGTGCCGGTTGTACAAAATAACATTGTTTAAAACCCAGCGCGGCGATATCGCGTTCCATGTCGCCCTTGCCCCTATTATAAACAAAACTGCTGTCTGGCGATGCGCCTAAGGCAGATATGGCGATGACCGCACCTATCCCCTTCTCAAGCGCGGTTTGCGCCACAGTAAGCGGTAAATCGTGCTCAATGCGATAATATTCTTGCTTGTCGGCGGTTTTTGCTTGGGTCGTACCTGTGCAAATAAATAAATGTGTGCCCTTTAAGTGCTCGCTATAACTTGCAGGATCTAATAAATCTACCTCGTGACCTGTATGTTTAGGGTGCTTGTTTTGTACGCGCTTTCGCGAAAGCGTAATAACACCAACAACCTGCTCATGAGCAAGCAGCAGTTCTAGTAAAATCCCGCCGGTAAGCCCAGTCGCGCCTATGAGAATCGCTTGCATAATTTTAGTTCTTTGCGGTTAAAGATAGGTCAGTTTTAACGGATTTTAAAACTTTAACATAAGTAAAGCCCGTATTTTTGAACGATGGAACCGCTAGATAAACGCAAGATCATACACATAGACATGGACGCCTTTTACGCATCTGTAGAGCAGCGCGATTTTCCTGAATTACGCGGCAAACCCGTAGCCGTGGGCGGCAGTAGTGAGCGCGGTGTTGTTGCCGCTGCGAGTTACGAGGCACGTACATATGGCGTGCGCAGTGCCATGCCCAGCGTTACGGCAAAACGACTGTGTCCCGACCTTATTTTTGTGCCGCACCGTTTTGACAAGTACCGTGAGGTATCTAGTCAGATACGCGCCATTTTTCTAGATTATACAGACCTTGTAGAGCCTTTATCGCTAGACGAGGCTTACCTAGACGTCACATCTAACAAGGTAGATTTTCCCAGCGCGACCATTATTGCATACGAGATAAGACGCCGCATTTACGAGACCACGGGCCTTACCGCAAGTGCGGGAATTTCTATAAATAAATTTATCGCAAAGGTCGCTAGTGACTGTAATAAACCCAATGGGCAGCTCACTATTACCCCAGACGAGGCACTGGAATTTCTCGAAAAACTGGATATTAGAAAGTTTTATGGAATTGGTAAAGTAACCACGCAAAAAATGTATGCACAAGGCATTTTTAAGGGTGCCGACTTAAAGGCGCAGTCGCTGGAATTTCTGGTGACGCATTTTGGCAAAAGCGGGTCG
>Ga0136560_1001424_pt1 | contig 12293 bp, 3 predicted proteins | sample AntRauMeHopE1497_FD_104925 | JGI IMG/M metagenome (GOLD analysis project Ga0136560, IMG submission 104925) | Saline lake microbial communities from Rauer Islands, Antarctica - Metagenome Hop E1 #497 | ecosystem: Environmental > Aquatic > Non-marine Saline and Alkaline > Saline | place...
AGGGCAGCCATTTGAGGGCTGGCCTCGGCGGCTCTGCATCACGAGCCGACGCTGACAGGATGCTTGAGTGTGCCTACGTGTGCGCGTGTCTGCCTCGTCCTGGGTCCAGCGCAGGGCTGGCTCTGCAGTCGCTGATGGCATCAAGCATACATGCTGGTGACCTAGGCAAGGCTTGGCTGTGCGGCCGATGGCTGTCCGTGTGCCTGGCAGCGAGAGCAGCGGCGGTCAAGGGCTGTGGCATGGCGGCCGCGAGCCGTGTGAGCATGGCGAAGCGTGTCCTGGCGAGTGTTGCCGTGAGCCGTGTGACCCGATCGTGGCTGCTGGAGCAGCGCCGGACTGGCTTGTCGGTGAAGTCGTCGGGGGTCGGAGGTCGTCAGCAGTCCCGGCTCAGCTACACGATGACTGGTGATGCATCGCAAGCAGCGGCATTAGCGTCACTGCAGGGTCTGGTGTCGGAGCTGGGTCATCGTCAGCGATGCGGGGATGTCAATGGCGAGCTGGTCTTGCTGGAGCGGCTGGTGGACCTTGCTCATCGGGAGCTGGGATCGTCAGAGCAGGGCATGCTGGCGGCCCTCCGCGGCCTGACACAGTCGAGTGGTCGCTTGACATGGCTTGAACGACTGGGCAAACTGCTGCTGCAGTCTGGCGATCTGGCCAGCGCGCTGGAGGCCCACGAGCACGCACTGGCGATCGAGCGTGCTGCGCTGGGCGACGATCACGCCTCGGTAGGGTCTACGTGGGTCAACATCGGCAACTGCAGGTCGAGCATGGGCGACTACGCCGGCGCGCTGGAGGCCCACGAGCGCGGGCTGGCGATCCTGCGTGCAGCGCTGGGCGACGATCACGCTGACGTCGGGACGACGTGGGGCAGCATCGGCGCCTGCAGGTCGAGCATGGGCGACTACGCCAGCGCGCTGGAGGCGTACGAGCGCGGGCTGGCGATCGTGCGTGCTGCGCTGGGCGACGATCACGCCTCGGTCGGGCTGACGTGGGGCAACATCGGCATCTGCAGGTCGGACATGGGCGACTACGCCGGCGCGCTGGAGGCGTACGAGCGCGCACTGGCGATCCTGCGTGCAGCGCTGGGCGACGATCACGCTGACGTCGGGCTGACGTGGGGCAACATCGGCAACTGCAGGTCGAGCATGGGCGACTACGCCGGCGCGATGGAGGCCCACGAGCGCGCACTGGCGATCCAGCGTGCAGCGCTGGGCGACGATCACGCCGAGGTTGGGTCGACGTGGGTCAACATCGGCGCCTGCAGGTCGAGGATGGGCGACTACGCCGGCGCGATGGAGGCCCACGAGCGCGGGCTGGCGATCGTGCGTGCAGCGCTGGGCGACGATCACGCCTCGGTCGGGTCAACGTGGGGCAACATTGGCAACTGCAGGTTGCACATGGGCGACTACGCCGGCGCGATGGAGGCCCACGAGCGCGGGCTGGCGATCGAGCGTGCAGCGCTGGGCGACGATCACGCCTCTGTAGGGTCTACGTGGGGCAACATCGGCGCCTGCAGGTCAAGCATGGGCGACTACGCCGGCGCGATGGAGGCGCTCGAGCGCGGGCTGGCGATCCAGCGTGCAGCGCTGGGCGACGATCACGCTGAGGTCGGGTCGACGTGGGGCAACATCGGCCTGTACAGGTCGAGCATGGGCGACTACGCCGGCGCGATGGAGGCGTACGAGCGCGGGCTGGCGATCGAGCGTGCAGCGCTGGGCGACGATCACGCTGACGTCGGGCTGACGTGGGTCAACATCGGCATCTGCAGGTCGGACATGGGCGACTACGCCGGCGCGATGGAGGCACTCGAGCGCGCACTGGCGATCCAGCGTGCAGTGCTGGGCGACGATCACGCCGAGGTTGGGTCGACGTGGGGCAACATCGGCGGCTGCAGATCGAGCATGGGCGACTACGCCGGCGCGCTGGAGGCGTACGAGCGCGGGCTGGCGATCGAGCGTGCAGTGCTGGGCGACGATCACGCCTCGGTCGGGCTGACGTGGGGCAACATCGGCGCCTGCAGGTTTCGCATGGGCGACTACGCCGGCGCGCTGGAGCTCCTTGTCAAGGCCCGTGACGTGGCTCTGCTTATCCATGGAGCAGACCACGAGCGGTTCACAGCTTTGGAGATGATGATCCGCGCGTGCTCGCAGAAGCTTTGGGATGAATGATCATCCGCTCAGAAGCGCTCCTTCCCGGGCTTTTTTCGCACCGGGCGGCGCACACCAAAGCAGCTACTGGTTGTTGATGAAGCACACACGCTGCTATGAGCGACGTCTGGCTCCTCAGCAGCCCAGTTGATCGTTGATCCCTTTTAGGTATTCAATGCTGTCGACAGTTTCATGAGTGCGGAGCAAGGTATGCTGTTGCCGTTAGCTCCGCGCCGCGCACAACATCAACCGCGGCGCAAAGCAGCCTTCCTCTGCCGGCAGCTTCGCCGGCACTCCTTCGGACGTTCAGCCCCGCTTCGGCTCGCCTTCTGGCCTCCCGCCGCCTCGTTAACCGTTTCGCACCCTCGAAGCCACCGTCTTCTCGTGTTCTAGCTCGATCTGTGTGAACCCACCTCGCCCACCCACACAGCCAAACTATTGTGCATCAGCCTCTCGTGGGCCTGAAAGGTGACGCCACTGCCCGCTGCAGGCTTCATCAATGAGTGACCTCAGCACGGCCGCCGTGGGCATCACACCATTGCCGTTTCGAGATTTGTGCGCGCGCCAGGATTGCCCAGCAGCACAGCTCGACGCTCAGCATTCGACCACCCGTACACGCCCCGGTACTCACTACATCCCATCACCGCACATTCAGCCATCGTTGCAGACCCAGCTCCCTCGTCGCGCGCGACCGCGGCTCGCCACAACGACCAGCCCTGCCCTGCACCGCCCTCGTCCCCCCACACCCAGCACCAGCCGCCTCCCGCCTCACACTGTGTTTCCGGCTGTGCGGCGGCTGCCATGGCCGTCAGCTTCGAGGCGATGCGCGACTACCGAGCGACGACCAGGACGGCCGTTGCCGAGTCGGCCGTGGCCGCGTCCGAGCTCGCCGACGCGCGCGCCACGGAGGTCGCCGCGCTCGAGGCGCAGGTGTCGGCCCGGAAGATGATCGAGCTGCAGCTCGCGTCGGCCCGGACGGTGCAGCGGGCGTTCCGGGGGTACCTTGCGCGGCGGTTCACGATGCCGCGGCTGCGGGAAGAGCTTCGGCAGCTGGCCCGGTGGAGCATGGACGCGGTGTTTGAGGCTACGGTGCGTCGGCAGATCGAGTTTGGCATCGCGGTGGACGACGCGCTGCGGAGGCGGCGGATGCAGCGGGAGCGACGGCGCGAGCTGCGCGCGACGCTGCAGCTGGCGGCCAAGCGGGTCGGGGAGGCGGCGATGGCGATGCGTGGGGAGGTTGTGTCGGCGGAGGACTCTTTCCTGGCCGTGGTGGCGGCTATGCGGGACAAGGCCGCGATGCAGGCCGTGCTGTCCGGCGCGCCGATGGCTGGCGCGGGCAGGGGGAAGAGGGCCGGCAGGACCGACGACAACGACGACGACGAGGAGCACTCGGAGCACCGGCGGACGCGCGTGGACCTGGCGGCGATGCTGCGGGCGCTGGAGCTGACGGGCGGGGGGAGCGGCGGCGGCGGCGTCCACGGCGGCAGGGCGGAGCTGAGCCCGACGGTGGGGCCCGGGGGCGGGTCGTCGCGGCGGCGGCGTGGTCGGGGAGGCGGGGCCATCCCGTCGGGGCCAGGGGCGCGGCACGGGGGCGCGGGGCGCAGGCCGGGCGGCGCCGTCGACGACGGGCTGGACGAGGAGGAGGATGACGATCTTGAGGACGATCTCGACGACGACGCGACGTCGGTGGTGGAGCGGCTAGACGACGCGGAGGACCTGGACCTGACCGTGCGGCCGCAGGCGGGCGGGGGCGAGGGGGCGCCGGGCGGGCGGCCCGAGCTGGGGCCGGGGGACGCCGAGGCCGCCGCGATGAGCATCGCCGCCGCGCTGCGGGACGCGGCGGAGCTGGGCGCGCTGCTGGACCCCGAGGTGGCGCGGCTGTCGGCGGGGGGCGCGTCGGTGGCGCTTGTGGAGGACCGGGGCTTCTACTTCCGGGAGGGGGTGTCGGAGGGCGCGTTCCTGTCGCTGGTGCGGGACTGCGGGCTGTGGGGGAACAGGGTCACGCTGAGCTTCCTGCACGCTGTCTTTGCGCGGCGCTGCGTCCTGGCGGCGGACCACGCGGCGGTGGTGCACGCGCGTCGTCAGTTTAGCGCGCATTGCGACAGCGGGGGCCGCCTGCCGCGGGAGCGCGTGGGCCTGGTGGTGTCGGGCGCGGGTCTGCCGGTGCCGGCGGCGGAGGCGTCGGACTGGGCGTCGCGGCAGCCCCCGAGCATCGCCGTTGAGTCTTTCGTGTCTTGGTTCCAGGAGCGGCGCGCCCAGGCCAAGGCGACCGCGGCGGTGTCCGCGCGGGACCCGGCGTCGAGCCGGCGCGGCGGGGACGGCGGGGACGTGCGCTTCGCGTCGTCGTCCTTGCGGCGTCGGCTGGGCGGGGGGTCGTCCCGCGTGGCCGGGGCGCTGGAGAGCGCCGGGCACGTGTCGGCGGGGGGCCGGACGACGGACGACGCGCTGTACGGCGCGCTGGCGGACGGGCACCCGCCGCCGTCGGAGGCGCTGCTGCCGCTGTGCTGCCTGGCGCGTGACGGCTTCGAGAAGGCTCTTGCGGACGTTGCGATGGTTGTGTTCCCGTCGGTGGTGACCCGTCAGCGTCCGCCTATGGACTTTGACGACGCGCTGATCCTCGCCGGGCAGGACCCGGACGGCGCGCCTGTGGCGGGCATGGGGGCGGCGGCGGGCAGCGTGGCCCCGCGAGGCGAGATGACCGCCGTGGGCATGCCCTTCACGCTGGAGGGGGGCAGGGCTGGCGGGCGGGCGGGGGCGCGCTTCGAGATCGGTGAGATCTACGGCCCGGAGCCGCCGTCGGCCGTGTCGCTGCTGCACACCTCGGGGTCAAAGAGCCGGCGCGAGGGCCTGGACCGGCTCCTCCGCGAGCGCATCGCTCCGAGCATCCACCAGATGGAGGTGCTCGGCTGCTGGGGCCTCACCAGCCCCGCGGGGGCGCTGCTGCAGTCCGAGGGGGTGCGTAACGTGCTGAGGGAGTACGAGCCGGGCCTGCTGACGGTGTTTGGGCGGTACGCGGAGGCGCCAGTGCTCGCCACGTCGTCGGCGGGCCGCGGCATCGCGCGGCGGGCCATGGCGACGGCGGGGCGTGGGCCGGCCATGGTGTCGTACGCATCGAGGAGCACGCTGCAGCAGTCGCCGGTGCCAGGGTCGCCGATGGGCGGCCAGACGCCGGGCCTGGGTGGCATGCCGACGCCGGCGTCGTCGCGCGGGGCCGCGGGGGAGCAGGAGGACGAGGACGGCGAGGAGGGGGCGCAGAGCGGGCAGGGGTGGGTGCCGTCCGCGGCGAGCGGCGCGGACGACCTGAACATACCGGGCGGCCACGCCAGGACGGCGTCCAGCGCCCGGATCGCCGCGCGTGCTCCGGACCCCCCGGCCGGGCCGCGGGGCTCGGGGCCGGTCGGGGGCTCCCTGGCGTCCAAGGCCGCGGCGGCAGCAGCTGCGTCCGCGGCGGCGGCGGCGCAGGACGCGGAGTTTGTGCCCCCCGACCTGCTGTCCGCGCCGTCCTTCCTGATGCGGAGTGAGATGAGGACTGACGACCCGGGGGCGACGGCGCCGCCCCCGCTGTCGCCCGCTGCCTCTGGCGGCCGGGGCAGGGTGACGAGCCGCGCGGCGCGGGCCAGGGCGGCCGCGGGGAGCGACACGTCGGCGGGCCAGGCGGCGGGGATGCTGCGGACGTCGGCCAGGATCCGTTACAGCGGCTGGCGCCGGCTGTGCCTGGATTTCGGTCTGTCCCCCGGGCTGCTGGCCAACGGCGTGGAGGACGGGTTCGAGCTGCTGTCGTGCCTGCTGTGCGCGCGGGCGAGGGACCGGGTGGGGACGGCGCACGAGTGCGTGTACCCGCCCGTGGCGCTGTTCGGGGCGAGGCGGCGGCGCTGCGCCAAGTGCGGGCGTGCCGAGTACCGGTGGGCGTACGACGAGCAGGTGGCTGCGCGCGCCGCGTTCCGGGAGTGGACGTCCCGCCGGCCGCCCAGGGGGAGGCTGGACAAGGCAGAGCTGCGCGACATGCTGCGCGCGGTGGGGCGGGACGTGTCGCCGCGGTCGGCCGCCTTCCGGCTGATGCTCGCGGTGATGGACGAGGACGGGGACGGGCTGGTGGACATCGACGAGTTTATGGCGGGCCTGAGCGCCGCGGAGGCCATGGCGCAGACCGCCCGTGGCGCCGCCGCGACCTTCCCGGAGCTCTGCGTCGCCCTGGCCGTCGCGTCGCGGCTCTGCATGAGCAAGCCCTCGATGCAGCAGCACCTGCCGCCGTCGCCGCCCCCGGCCACGCAGCTCCGCTTCCTCCTCTCCCACGTCATGGAGCCGGTGTACCGCGCGGCCACCGGCTCTCCCATGCGTCGGACCCTGAGCATGGCGGCGTCGCAGCTCGCCGACCCGGGCCTCCCCCAGGTCGAGGCGGCTCTGTCGAGGGAGCTGGGGAGGGCCCACTTCCTCTACTCGCGGATCGACGGGGAGGTGACAGGGGAGCGGCTGGACGCGTCGCGCTTCCTCCTCTTCGCCCGCGACGTGGGGCTGTTCCGCTGCCTGCCCGCCGCGGACGTGATGCGAGTGTACGTCGCCGCCGCCACGGAGCGGCTGCGCGCGGGGGAGGTGCTCGACCAGGCCGTCGGGGTCGCGTCCACCATCAACACCGGCGTCACGGTCCTGGATGACGTCACCGGCGGGGAGAGGGGGTCGCCCGTCGGCGGGCCGTCGTCCCCGTCTCGCCTCGCCGGGTCGTCGGTCCCGCCCGCGCCGATCCGGCGGCCGGGGGGCCCTCCGCCGTCTCCGCTCCGGTCGAGTCACGGGGGCAGCAGCGGCCGGCTGCGCCCCGTTGAGTCGTTTCGCGTCATGGCCGACTCGGAGACCGCGGCGAACCGCATCCTCCGCGGCACCAAGGCGGTCATCGGCCCGTCGAACGACGACGGGGTTAGGCGCTTCCGCGGGCGCGGCGAGCAGCCGGAGGCACCAGGCCGCTCCCGGCAGCAGCAGTTCCTGGCAGAGTCGGGCCTCGGCTCCTCGTCGCCGAGGCTGGCGCCGCGCCGCGTCGGGCCACGGCGCCCGGGCGCGACGGGCAGTGCCCCCGAGGACCGCGGTCACCGAGCCGCGGCCTCGGCCGGCACCGACGCGCCGGAGCACGGTGACCTCAAGAGCCTCGTATCGTTCCATTCCTCGCTCGTCGACGCGCGCTCGGCGGCCAGGGGCCGGCCCAGGCGGCCCGAGGGGGCGAGGCCGGGCGCCGCCCAGCCCCCCGGGGAGGGATCCTACCGCCGCCGGGCTCCCGAGTCGCTCGGGGTCGGCCCTGCCCGTCCCCGCGGGCCGTTCGGGGCCGGGGCGGCGTCGCCGTCACGGTCCGGCTCGTCAGCTCCGACGTCGGCGGCGCCGCTGGGTCCTGCCGCGGCCACCCTTGCGGCCACTGCCTCTGCTATGGAGGAGCTGGACAGCAAGGGCCTCCCCCGCCTCCCGGGGTCCGAGGCGGCGGCCCAGGTCACGGGCCCCGGCGGCGGCGGCGGCGGCGGCGGGGCCACGGACCCGGACGAGGCGGAGCCGGTCCGCATGGCCATGCGGGCGGGCACCCTCACGGAGGGAGCCTTCCGGCTGGCGTCGGTGCTGCTGCTGCGGGAGGCGTTCCTGCTGGGCCAGAGGTCCGTTGGGCAGAGGGACGCCAGGGCGTGGTCGCTGCCCGTGTCGGTGGGCACGCACCTGTCGCCCGAGGGGCTCGCGAAGCGGGCTCTGCTCCTGCGGCTGCGGACGCTGTTCCGAGTGTACCGGCTCCCGGCCAGGGCGGGGGGCCGGCTCACCGCGGGGCGATTCCGGGTACGGCTCGACACGGAGGGGCACAAGGTGAGAGCCGGTGATGCGGCCGTGTCGCAGGCCCGCAGCGCCAGGGTCGCCAAGACGGTCAAGGCGGTGACGAGCCACACGTCGGCGGTGCCCCGCGGCGCGTGGAGGGCGGCACGGGTGGCCGGGACCAAGGAGGACGATGCTGCAGCGAGGCGGCAGCGCCGGAAGCGGCTCCTGGCGACCGCGGCGGCGTCTGCCGGCGGGGCGGCTCTGCCGAGCCGAGCGGTCGGCACTGCGGGCGGGGACAGCGCGGGCGCCGGCGGCGTGGGGAGGCGGGCGTCGCTGCGCCAGACCCGTGCCAAGGCCCGACGGGGGTCGGTGGTCGGCGGTGGTGTGGCGCTGGGGTCCGGCGTGGGGGCCAACGAGTCGACGCTTGTGTGGGAGGCTGACGCGGCAGAGGCGGTGGGCGGTGCGGCGGGGGTCGCTGAGGCAACGCCGTCGGTGCCCGGGCGATGGCGGGACAACGCCAAGCGCCTTGCGCGTCGGTCGCTCCTGGCCACGAAGCCGCTGTCCAGGCGGGAGGCGACCGAGGCCGGGGCGAGGCCGGGGAGGGGCCGGAGGGGGAGGGGGGCGTCGGAGGCCAAGGGGGACCGGCAGGAGGTTGACGAGGGGTGGGGCGAGGCCGACGGCGGGGCGGACGCCGCCGGGTTTGAGCCGGCGGGGCTTTCCGGCGAGGCGGCTCTGCCGGAGGAGGGCCGGGGCGAGGCAGAGCCCGAGGACGGGGAGGCGAGCCCCCGCATGCCGTTTGCCGGGCCGGGGGCCGGGCTGGCAGGATCGTCAGGCGTGGCCCCTTCCGCGCCGAGCGGCGGAGTGTCGGGGCCAGCAGGGTCGGGTGCCGACGGGCCGGGCGCCTCGGGTCAGGGGCGCCGGCTCACGGCGCAGGAGCGAGCCGAGGCGATCGTTGGCCGGATCCGCGGGCAGCGGGAGGCCCTGGCGGCGGAGTGGCGGCGGGAAGAGCGGAAGGAGGAGGCGAGGGCGATAGCGGAGGACGCGGCGAGCCGCCTGGCGGCGAGGGACGGGGCGGGGACCCCCGGCTCGGAGGGGGCAGGCGCGTCGCCGCGGATGACGTCATCGGAGGGGAAGCGCTCCCCCCGGCACCGCCTCCCGTCTCGGCGAGCGGCGCCTGCCCACGGCGCCCAGCGGGCCCCGCGGCACCCGAAGCCGCTTGAGATGGAGTTCACACCGGCGGCGGAGGAGGACGAGGACGACGGGGGGATGTCCGGTCCCGTGTCCCCCGGCGTGTCGCCCCGCTCCGGCAGGGGCTCCCCGCCGGCGGACCGCGCCTCCGTAGGCTTCCTTCACGTCACGGGGGGCCGCGGGGCGCACCGCGCCGCCCTGCCGACGTCCTCCGCGTTCGCCGTGGGGCGTCGGGGCGGCGGCTCGGGGGGTATCCGCGCCCAGCTCGTGCTGACCGACGTCGCGCTCCGTATCACCGCCGCGAGCGCCATCGCCGCGACGATGCCGGCTCTGCCGCAGGCGTCGGTCACGGCCAAGGGCGGCGGTATGGCCTCCGAGGTGGCCCCGTCGCGCGGGGGGGCCGGGGGCCGGCGCGCCGCGGCGCACCGGCTCGATCGGAGCCAGGCCCTCGCGGCGTCCGAGGCGGCCAAGGCTGGGGGCTTCGAGCCGGCGCTGCTGACGTCCAAGGTGCAGTCACGGCTCCGGCGAAACTCCGCATGGGAGCGCGACGCGACGATCCTGACGTCGGAGGAGCAAGAGGAGCTGCGGAGCGCCGCGGAGGCAGCGAGGCGGGCGGAGGAGGCCAGAGTGGCGCAGGAGGAGGCAAGGGCGGCGGCGGCCGCGGCGGCAGCAGCGGAGGACGACGACGACGCCTCGCCGTCGAGCGAGCCGACGGCAGGGGCGGGGGGTCGTCGTGCCAGCGGGATGGGGCCGCGGGGTGGCGGTCAGGCGGCGCCGCGGCAGGCGGGCTCTGGCAACCCCGGGTCAGCGGTGGCGGCGGCTGGGGCTGGGCAGCCCTCCCGCGTCGCTGGGGCCGGCAGGGGCGGGCTCGCATCGAAGCGCGGCCCGCCTGCGGGGAGCATGGCATCCGGACAGGCGCGTCCAGGCCCCAGGGCGGGCCGGGGGTCGGCTGCCGCGCCGCCACCCAGCCCGGTGCAGACTCGCAGGCCGGGGGTCGGGGCCTCCGCCGTCCCGCCCCTGCGGCTGGGTCAGGGGCCGGGCGTCGGCGCCCCGGGCGCTGCTGCCTCCGGGACCGCGGACGCCCGGGGGCCCGCCGACGCCGACGCCGAGGCCCGGGCTGACATCCTGGAGTCTCTCGCGGGGCTGACGTCGTCCCCCGAGCGACTCCTGCGCGTCCTGACCAGGCGGCCGGGGGGAGGGGGTGTCCCCCTCAAGCGCCTGCTCCGGCACCAGCAGAGGATAGGCCTTCCGGGGAGGGAGGCGGTGGCGGCCGATGCCGCGAGGTCGATCCGTGGTCACGCGTCGTCGACCCGAGCGAGGGCACAGCCCGCCGCCGCCGCCGCGGCCGGGTCTCTCACTGCCAGGGGGCGGCTGGAAGGGCGGGCCGGCGGCGCGGCGGCGAGCGGTACCCTCGGAAGGGCAGGCCTCTCGTCCGTGTCGGGCGACACGTGGGCCGAGAGACGCCGCAGGGGCATCGCCGCGCCCGGCAGCTCGGCCCACCTCCTGTCCGTGTCCCAGCGGGACCACGGGGGCCACGGGAAGGGGTCGGCGCTTGGCGGGGTGCGGCGGGGCACGGGCCAGGCTGACTGGGCCGCGACGAGGCAGGCTGGCCGGGCGCAGGACCGCGCGCTCGAGAGCTCCATGGGCGCGCTGCTGGGCGCCGCGGAGGAGCGACAGCGGCGGGCCCTGGATGCCCGCCGGGACAGCGGGTCGGAGGACAGCTTTGTGGGCTGACACTGCGAGGCCGGGCCTACGGGACGCTGCGCTCCCCCGTCGCGCGGACACACAATCCCATCCAACCGGCGGCTCCGAGCCGAAAGCGAGCGCAGCAGGCCGACTGTGGTGCACGCAGCGCGGCATTCACGCACTCACGAGTGCACCGCACACTCTCTGCACGACATCGACCGGCCTCGCACTCTTGCACGCGCGCCAGCCGCTGCAGTCGCGAGCGCGGGCAGCTGCTGCACTTCGGCTCCCGGGGCGCAATGGCCATGGACCTGGCGCTCAAGGGCAGCATGCCGCTGGAGCCCGAGGCCAAGATGGTGCTCGATCTCACGAAGAAGGCCGCGACCAGCATCCGAACGCGGCCTCGCGACTTTGTGCTTACAGACATGCAGATTGTGAGGACGCGCGGCCGGCGGGAGGTCAGGAGCATCGGGCGTCTCGACCAAACGTTGGCCTGATGACTTTGTCGTGCTGGGCGCCCTGCTCCCTCGCAGTTCATGACCAAGGCATGCCTGTTCCGCCCGAAAACATTGCCCCCATACTTCACGGCTGCCTCCGGCGAGGACACATGGGCCGCCGAGCCTGACGAGGACGACGAGTGAGCAAGCAGCCTCGGGGCCATCGGATGTCGGCGCGCCCGCAGCCCCGCCATCCGCCCGCTTCGTGCCGTCGTACGGTGGTGCTTTCCGTGGCGCGGCTTGGCCACCCGCGCGTGCGCCCGCTCCCAACGCTCATGCTCAGGTCGAGGGCCGCGGCTCGGATGGTTCGCAACGCCGCCAAGCAGCTGGAGGGCATCTTCAGCCCCACCAAGGCGAGCGGCCTGCTCGGGGCCAAGGCACAGGCCGCGGTGCCGTGGGACGAGCAGGTCGGACTCTCGCCGCCGCTGCTGCCGCCGTCTGTGGCGGCCATGCTGGCGCGGATCCCGGCGTCCGCGCTGACCGAGGCCGAGCCGCTGATCGCGGAGCTCGTGGCCCGATGTGCAGCCGCCGGCCGCCCGGCCACGCCCTTCACGAGGCTGGACCCGCCGGTGCCGTTTGTGCCAACGCTCGTCGCTGACGCCGCTGTTTGCGGCCTGTTTGCCTTCCTCACGCACCCCGGGCGGACCAAAATGCAGGCAAAGGACAAGGGCTACTACATCAGAGAGCGCATGCCGGGCGTGGAGGCCGGGTGGAGGCCGTCGTCCGCCTGGCCCCAGACCGCGGTGCCGCTCGGCCCAGATTTCAGCCCCGCGCTGCAGGCGTCTCTGGGCCGCGCGCACCCCTGGCTCACGGGGCGTCGCCTCCTGACCGCCCTGGCGGACGAGGCCGAGTGCGCCGCCGTGGCCAAGCACCCCGCCCACCGCAGCCTCGCCTCCCTCTGCTACTTCTCACCCGCCGTCACCGCCTGCCTCAACATCCTCCGGGCATGGGCCGGGAGCAGGGACGTGAGGACCCCCCCACGACGCCCGCCCCCCCCCCCCAA
>Ga0136560_1001425_pt1 | contig 12292 bp, 11 predicted proteins | sample AntRauMeHopE1497_FD_104925 | JGI IMG/M metagenome (GOLD analysis project Ga0136560, IMG submission 104925) | Saline lake microbial communities from Rauer Islands, Antarctica - Metagenome Hop E1 #497 | ecosystem: Environmental > Aquatic > Non-marine Saline and Alkaline > Saline | place...
GGCGCAGTTCAACGTGGATATCCATTCGGTGCAGCATCGGTGCAGCAAGGTGATATGAGAGGTGAAGACATGTACAACGATCAGTTGTTCTATGAGATCACCTACATCAACGGTCAGAATCCTCAGACTGCAAACAATAATGGACAGTGGATCTCACTATATAGGATGATCAACCGTGCCAATATTGTGATCGAGAATCTTCCAATTGCACAGACCAATGGAGTGATTACAACAGAAGTAATGAATCAATTTATGGGTGAGGCGCTTTACCTAAGAGCCCTCGCACATCATGAATTAGTGCTTTTCTTCGCAAGACCGTATTCTGATGATCCAGCTGCTTTGGGGATTCCTTACAGAACATTTGCCATCAACGACGTAGCTAAAGTAGGTCCAGGCGAGGCAGTGACAAGAGGAACGGTTCAAGGAGTTTATACTCAGCTTTTAGCTGATTTGGATATTGCTGAAGGATTATTAAATACGAGTACGAATCCTTTCCGTGCTCAAAAAGGAGCTGCAATTGGCTTAAAAGCCAGAATTAAACTGCACATGGAAGACTGGGCCGGAGTATTGACTGAGTACAATAAAATTTCTGCCATTTACAAAGTGACAGAAGATCCATTGGCTCCATTCAGAGGTGGAACTAGCACTGATAATATTTTCTCGTTCCAAAATACTCAGTTATCCAATCCCGGTGTAAACGGTGCCTTGGCAAACATGTATGGTAATCCCAACTTGGGTTCAAGAGGTCTGGTAAAGATCAGCCCGATCATCTGGAGAGCTGAATTCTGGAACCCGTTGGATAAGAGGAGAAGCCTTAGAGGGGCAACTGACGGAATGGTAAGTCAGGGTCCACTGGGAATGTTCACTAACAAGTATATCGATAACGTGACCTTCTCTGATCAGTCTATTATCATGAGATTCTCTGAAGTCGTATTAGCTGCGGCTGAGGCGAATGCAAGATTGGGAAATAGTGCTACTGCGATTAGCTTGCTAAATTCTGTAAGAAGCAGAGCATTGCCTGCTTCAGTTCCGCCTTTCACTGCGGCCAGTTTTGCAGGTGTAGACGCTTTGATTGAAGCCATCATTCAGGAGACTCGAATTGAGTTTCTTGCAGAAGGCAGAAGATTTCCCAATATACACAGATTGTCAGGAGAAGGTAGAATTCCAGGCATTCCTGCCAAAGCTACTTCAAGATCAATCACGGGTATAGCGTTCTACATTACAAGTGTTGCAATCCCAACAGATCACTCTTTACCATATGCCAGCAATTTGTTTATCTGGCCGATTCCATTGGAAGAAATCCTTAATAATAATTCTGCACCATTGACGCAGAATCCTGGATATTGAGAAATCTCTCATAAGGTTTGATTAATAAAAAATCCCGCTCAATGAGTGGGATTTTTTTATGAATTGAATCTGATTTGTTCAGTTAAGACCTGTTGGCGAATATGCCGAATGTCGGGAAGGAATTTTGGTGGCAAATCGGTAGTAATTTTTAGAATCCTTTGAAAAGGATCCGCGAATAAGTAGCGAACTGCAAGTGTTGGATTAATCAAGATCTTCTTTGATATCCCTACCTTAAAGAACTCCATAATCTAATCTCGAGCCGTTTTTTCAGGGTCATATTGAAATAGTTACCTGAAGCTGATTGAGCCGTGGATATTAAAGTTATGGGTTTAATCTGGAACCCTGGTTTTTTTGTGATATGCACTCCTTCTCATAGTGTTGACAAATTAGCCGTTAGTCGTGGCCGAAAAAGATCCCAGCCGCTTCATATACGACAGTAATATGATTTATGAATTAGAGTCACAATCAATCCTAATACCACATCTGAACGCGTTATTTTTCCACTTTCAAGACTCCTCGCTCTTCTCCATTCCCCAACAATAAACTCCTCGGCGCGGAACTTCCGGGAAAATAAAAATGCACGATGTTTTGTTGGGAATCAATTTCCCGAATTAAAATGCTGTTTCTGACCGTGACCTGATTGGAAAGTAAGACTGGAGTAGATTCAAAATAGGCCCATATCGCGTCTTCTTCCACCTCAAATCCAAGGTAATTCAGGGCTACTTTTTTCCCATCTACCCAGATTTCCAAGTGCTTGGTCAGATAGATTCCAATCTTGTCGTTGAGCTTTTTTTCATTCGTTGGATTCAAGATATCGAAGGATTCTTGGTGATATGCTGAAAGTGAAATTTCAAGATCATCCCAAAAGATCTTCTGGGCGATTTCCAGATTTTTCGAATTGGAATTTTGACGAATCTCTGTCAAACTGATGTAAAACGGATGAGAAAAAACCAGCCATCCCAAGTAAATGAGCACAATGGAAAGATGTTGCATTTGGTGTAAGAACTTGTCTATTTTAGTATTAATCCTGTAATATTGTTGCAATCTACTTCTTTCGAAGTTTAATAGACCCTATGAATTCGTTCGAATTATATTTCCGCTTAGGAATCCAACATATTCTTGACCTCAAAGGCTTTGACCATATCTTATTTGTCTTGGCACTTTGTGCGGTTTTTATCCCAAGAGATTGGAAAAAAATCCTGATCCTTGTTACCGCATTTACCATTGGTCACTCGATCACTTTGGCCTTAGCCACTTTCAAGATCGTGACTGTCAACTCTGATTGGATTGAGTTTCTGATACCAGTGACTATTGCCATCACGGCATTTACCAATATCCTCAGACCAATGCCGGTTTCCGGAAAAGGAGTGACCTTGAATTACATCTTGGCGCTTTTCTTTGGTTTGATTCATGGCTGGGGTTTTTCCAACTATTTGCGAAGCCTACTCGGTAAAGAATCAAGTATCTGGCAACCGCTGTTGGCTTTTAATATCGGTTTGGAAATCGGGCAATTGGTGATTGTCGGGCTCTTTATTTTAGCCACTTCGATTTTGGTAGGACTTGCGGGAGTGAAGCGGCGCGAGTGGACGCTGATTATTTCGGCCTTTGTAATGGGGATTGCGATGATGCTGATGCTGGAAACGAAGTTTTGGTGAGGAAGAATGTTAGGTGTTCGATGTCGGATGTCCGATGAATTTGAAACTAGAGACAATAGATTTGAGACTAGAGATTAGCGATTACAAAAAAGAGATTGAAATAGAATAAATTTATATGAAATCAAGCATGACGAAAACGTCGCACAGGAAGAAAATTACAATCCATGCGAGATTCCATGTGGCCGTTAAAAAAAATATAAACACATGAAAAAAATAGGAATCCTAGCTGTATTGGCACTTTTTACAAGCGCCGAACTTGTCGCTCAGCAGCGATCGGTGCAAAATCATGGGGAGCGTTTTGAGCAATTGGGAACGATGCTTCGAACTCCCAATGTCTACCGAACTGCCTCAGGTGCTCCCGGTCATTTATATTGGCAGCAGCAGGCAAACTACGTGATCGAGGTCGAGCTAAACGATGAAACGCAATCCATCAAAGGCACCGAGAAAATCACTTACGTGAATAACTCTCCGGATCAATTGACCTATATCTGGGTGCAGCTGGATCAAAATCAGCGCGGCAAAGACTCCGAAACCCCAAAAGGAACGGAGAGTAGCATCTCTCCAACTATGACTTTGACGCAGCTACAAGCTATTCTATGGCATACCGAAGACTATGCCTATCAGGTGCTGGATGTGAAAAGTAAAGATGGCAAAGCGCTGAACGTAGCTGTAAACCAAACCATGATGCGAGTGGATCTTCCTGCTCCGTTGAATTCTGGGGAATCCTTTGAGTTTGCGATCGATTGGTCCTTCAATATCCATGATCGGGTGGGTTTTATCGGCGGTCGACCGGGCTATGAATTCTTTGCCGGAGATGGTAATTACCTGTATACCATGGCGGAGTGGTTTCCAAGAATGGCTGTCTATTCCGACTTCGAAGGCTGGCAAAACAAGCAATTCATCGGTTCAGGTGAATTTGCTTTGGCCTTTGGAAATTACGAAGTACACATCACCGTACCTGCGGATCACATGGTTGGAGCTACTGGAGAACTTCAAAATGCTTCCGAAGTACTTTCATCTATAGAATTGGACCGATGGAACACTGCAAAGAAAACGTTTGATAAACCGGTGGTGATCCGTACGCAGTCAGAAGCTGAGAAACTGGAAAAATCCAAATCCACTGCCAAGAAGACTTGGAAGTTCAAAGCTGAGAATGTTCGGGATTTTGCTTGGACCTCTTCCCGCAAATTCATCTGGGATGCTATGGCTGTGAAGCAAGGTGGAAAAGATGTGATGGCCATGTCATATTATGCCAAAGAGGCGAATCCACTTTGGGGGCAATACTCTACTCGGGTAGTAGCTCATACCATCAAGTCTTATTCTGCACATACTTTTGACTATCCCTATCCAACAGCAATCTCTGTAGAGGCTGCCAATGGTATGGAATATCCGATGATTTGCTTCAACTACGGTCGGCCTGATTTGGATGGTACCTACTCCGAAGCGATCAAAAACGGAATGATCTCCGTGATTATCCATGAAGTGGGGCACAACTTCTTTCCGATGATCGTCAACTCCGACGAGCGACAGTGGACTTGGATGGATGAGGGCTTGAATACCTTTATGCAATTCATGGCGGAGCAAGAGTGGGATCGTAACTATCCCTCGCGAAGAGGTGCTGCGCACAAGATCGTCCCCTACATGAGAAGCGAGAAGAATACACTGGAGCCAATCATGACCAATTCAGAAAACATAATTCAGTTTGGCCCAAATGCCTACGCCAAGCCGGCTACTGCGCTGAATATCTTGCGTGAGACGGTGATGGGTCGTGAGCTATTTGACTATGCATTTAAGGAATATGCGAGAAGATGGATGTTTAAGCATCCCACTCCTGAAGATCTTTTTCGTACGATGGAAGATGCTTCGGCGGTGGATTTGGATTGGTTCTGGAGAGGTTGGTTCTACGGGACAGATGCGGTAGATATATCTATCGAACATGTAGCTTGGTATAAACTGGATAATCGAACTCCTGCTGAGAAAGCTGCGGAGAAGAAAGAGGCAGCTGATCAAGAGGAGACTTATGTTTCCAGATCTAAGAATATAAAGGAAGTGCCACAGACTTTTGTCGAGGCAGATCCTGCTACCAAAGATTTCTACGCGACTTACAACCCTTTTCAAGTGACTCCTTCGGATGAGGATGCATACAAGAAGTTTATGGCTAGCCTAAGTCCAAAAGAGAAGGAATTACTGAATAGCAATATGAACTTCTACGAAGTAAAATTCAGAAATGAAGGTGGATTGGTGATGCCGATTATTTTGGAGTGGCAATTTGCTGACGGAACTACTGAAATGGAGAAAATTCCGGTAGAGATCTGGAGAAAGAATGAAACGGAAGTCAGCAAAGTCTTTGCGAAGAAAAAAGAAGTAGTAAAGCTTGTGCTGGATCCAAATCGTGAGACAGCCGATATCGATGAGAGCAGCAACTATTGGCCTAGAGAATTTCAGCCAAGTCGCTTTGAACTTTACAAGCAATCCGGCGGAGTCCGAGGTGCAGCCTCCGGAACCAACCCGATGAAGGAAGCGAAGAAGAAATAGACAGTTTTCAGTTGCCAGTGTGCAGTTGCAGTAAAAGAATACTAGAAATAGAGATCCAAGAAGCCGGTGGAAACGCCGGCTTTTTTGGTGAATTAGCAGACACGCTTGACTGACCTGCCACATTTTACTCAGACCTTCCAAGTTTTGAAAACCTGGAAGGACTTTCGACTGCTATTTTCGATAATTTACCCAGTTATAGTGGTTAGCGAAAATATTGAGCCTTAAAATTTCTGCTGTTCAGGTTCCGATCACTATCGCGAATGCAATCCTGAACCTCGATCGTAGGATTTTCAATCCGAATAGGATCGTTTACTCTTTAAGAATGCGAACCAGCTTTGAATTTGAAGATTATATCCTAATTGCTATTGGGAAGGATCTGAATTGGAGATTGCATATCTCTGAGATCTGGTAAGACCTTCCAGGTTTTGAAAACCTGGAAGGTCTATCGACTGCTATTTTCAATAATTTACCCAGCTATAGTGGTTAGTTAGCTAAAACCTTGACCTTTAAAATTGACAATTATGTCCTGATCGCTATCGGTACGGATCTGTCTTTGAGATTGTATATCTCTAAGAGCTGATTTTGACCTTTTAGTAGGCGTTTAAAATAAAAAATGCTTTCACAGAAAAGTTCTTGAAAAATTCAAAAATAATACAGGTTAAATTTTGAAATGAAAAAGATTTTTTTAAGATTTAGTAGGAAGTAGACTTGAGATGCCATAATAGCTTTTAGTGATAAGCCATAAAATCCTAAATTTCATTTACTTATAATTTTACCTTAGTGTTCAGCCATACAATCTTATTTGAGTCCCACATTTGACCAACAAGAAGATGAAGACCAAATTCAAAATTTCCTTTTCCATTCTATTTCTTTGGATTGCATTAAGCGGATGCCAGGAAATTGAAGATGGATTTATCGATTTAAGTTCGATAGAAAAAGAAGAGGGATATAAAGAATATTCTTTTTTAGGAACAAGATGGCAAATAGTTGGAATAGCTGATTCAAAACGAAATATGATTAAAATAGCTAATTCCAATCAAGATTTCTGGTTGGTTTTTCATCATGATGGTTTAATAAAGGGAATGTCAGGAGATACTAATTCGATTGGCAGTTATATTATTAATTCACAGTCTGATTTGACAATTTCAGAATTTGACTTTCAATATGGCGATGATCCACGTCCTGAGATTGATAATATTGTCAAAAACATGAAGGAAGTTTTTGCTTATCGGATTTCGGAATATGGTTTAGAACTTCAATATGATTCAGAAAAAAATCTTTTATTCAGACCAGCGTCAATAAACGACTTATGTACTTTTGAAAATACCTTAGAAAATTCAGGTAAGGAATGTTTAGGTGAATTTCTGTATCGTATGAAAGATTTTCCAGGTCAAATAAAATTTTCAGAGACATTGGGTTATTTTGTTCAAATTCAAACTCAAGGAACCTACGATTGCTCAATTCTTGGAATCGTTTGTGATGATAAAGTTGTGCGAGAATTAGTAGGATCAACTCTTTCTTTTTCCGCAGATTTGCACAATTCTGGGTTAAATTATTCCCCACCAATTGGAGGCCAAAAGGTTTTTTCACTTAACAATTTAACTTTTAAATAGTATGATCAGATTGATAATAATTTTCTTGTTTCTTGTACAATTACCTCAAGTATCAAATTCTCAGGTATATTATGCTAACGGACCTATAATAGAGGAAGAAAAGTCATTTGGAGTTCCATAAAATTCAACACCTTAGAGAATTTTATTTTAACACAGATATAAGCCCTAAAATTAATAGACAATATTTTAACTGATAGGATTTAAATCCTACTAATCTCCTTATAACAATAACATAATCAAAATTTCTAAAAGTAAATGCTTATGAAAACGATAGTATTTCTAATATTGGCAATCGGTCTATTCTCATTTAGTTGCGAAGACCAAGATTTAAAGTCTGACTGCGTGCATGGCAGATACATCGGCAATTATTGTAGTGGGGCAGTTGTACAAATCCTAAGCAATCACAGCATCGGAAGAGATTGGAATAATCCATTTACAACTATTCTTGGTCCAGAAACCTATGTTAACGCTGTCGTAGCAAGTATTGATACTTTATTTGCCAGAGGGATGGACCCCGATTTTTTAACCCCTAACGCTGAATTTTACTTCAAATATAGGGACGGTGGATATCCAAGAAGGGAGTTTAGCAACTGCGAACCTTCTCCATTTATAACCATTACGTATATTTCTGAAAATCCCTGCCTGAAATGAAAACGAATTTTAGACTTGCTATATCTCTGCTATTCAGGTTCCGATCATTATCGTAAGTGCAATCCTGAACCTCGATCATAGGATTTGCAATCCGAATAGGATCGTCTACTCTTTAAGAAGGCGAACCAGCTTTGAATTTGAAGATTATATCCTAATTGCTATTGGGAAGGATCTGAATTGGAGATTGCATATCGCTAAGATCTGGTGAGACCTTCCAGGTTTTCAAAACCTGGAAGGTCTCTCGACTGCTTTTTTCAATAATTTACCCAGTTATAGTGGTTAGCGAAAACATTGAGTGGAGTACTTAGAAGATTACATCCCGATCGCTATCGGGACGGATCTAGCTTCAAGATTGCAAATTTCGAAGAGCTGATGACCTGCGCTTTTTTTCCATCCGGTCAGTGCTGTTTCAGCTGTTGTGACAAAGCTTCCTGATCCACCATGGGCGATTTCATAGTCGGCTACGTGTAAACTCACGGATACATATAAAACCTTATTGAAACCAATATTAATAAGATCCTAACAATAATCTTAATACAAAATCTTCACCTGGTATTTTACCAACTAATTTTAAACAATAGCTCTTTAAAAACTCACCCCCAAACCCAGGCCCGCATGAATAGGTTGAAAATTCCAATTTTCGTTCATCCTATCAGGCACTCCAAAAAACGGGGTATATCCCACTCTAAAGAAAAATCCCCCGTCAGGCTTTTGATAGCGATAGCCTACCCTAAGTGGCACAATTGTACGCACAAAATTAGATCCTTTGGTTAGAATACCAGTCCCAGTATCATTAGAAAAATTAATTGTTTGATCTAAAAAAGATGTAATTCCCAAGCCAATTTCCAGATGATGTTTTCCCCTTCCAATCAAGGCAGATAATTCAAGAGGTATCGCCGGATACCACCTAGTATTACCTTTTATCAAATTCGAATCAGACCAAAGGGAAAAGCCAACACTTCCTAATACCTTAAAAGCTCTCTTTTGATAAATCAATCTTCCATAGTTGAAAGCATACCGGCCTGCATTTCCACCAAGCTCAAGATACACTGAATGGGTTGCAGTAAATTTTTCGGCCACGGTTTGGGCCGTTGCCCCAAAGGAAATAGCTAAGGCAAAGACCAAAACCAGCAATAACGAAGAATGATGTTGAAGATTCATGATTTTTCAATTTTGTTGTATAAACCTTGTATAAATTCCTTGGTCAACCTGCTGTTCAGGATTTGCATTCCTGAACCTCGATCATAGGATTTGCAATCCGAATAGGATCGTGTACTCTTTAAAAAGGCGAAACAGCTTTGAATTTGAAGATTACATCCTAATCGCTACTGGGAGGGATCTAAACTTGAGATTGAATATCCCGAAAATCGGGTGAGACCTTCCAGGTTTTGAAAACCTGGAAGGTCTATCGACTGCTTTTTTCAATAATTTACCCAGTTATAGTGGTTAGCGAAAACATTGAACCTTAAAATTTCTACTGTTCAGGTTCAGATCACTATCGCGAATGCAATCCTGAACAGCGGTCGTAGGATTTTCAATCCGAATAGTATCGTGTCCTGACAAAGAAAATAATTCAGCATTGAATTTGAAGATTGTATCCCGATAGCTATCAAGTCTAGGATCAAGATTCCAGATTGCAAATCTCGGAGCTGTAAATAAATCTTCCTCAGGGGTGTATAAATTCAAGTAGAAGAACGCTAATTTTTATTTTGATTCAAGCTGATAATTGGTCATCAATGCCGAGGCCGAGATTTGAAGAAGCTGCTCCAATTCCCGAATCATATCAACAGTGAGTTTTTTCTTTCGACTCAGAATTTCTGATACTCGGCTTTTCCCACCGATTATTCCGACCAAATCCTTTTGGCGAATATTCAATTCTTCCATTCTGATTTTTATCGCTTCAATCGGATTCTGCTGTTCAGGATTTGCAATCCTGAACCTCAATCATAGGATTTTCAATCCGAAACAGGAATTGACAATACTTCTGAAAGTGGAACATTAAATCTCAATAGGGCTATCGGGTTTAGGATCAAGCTTAAAGATTGCAAATCTCCAAGAGCTGAAAGTCTTTTACTTATTTATTTGTCTCGCTATCCCCTCAAACATCCTCACCCCAGTCTGAATTATTTCATCTGGGAAATCATAGGTGCCCTCATGGAGTTGGGGACAAGTCTCGCCTGCCCCGAGTCCAAACAAAAAGGAAGGACACACCTGAGAAAACAGCCCGAAATCCTCCGACCATCGGAAAGGCTCCGAATTTTCGGTCAAACTCAATCCAAGGCTTTTAGCAGAATTTTCCACGATCGGATGCAGGGCTTGGTCATTGACCGAAACGGCAAATTGCTCCACGAATCCAAATGCTAATTCCAATCCTTCTGCTTTTGCTTCGGCTAGTGCTTGCTCCTTTACTCTTTCAATCAATTCATTCAAATCCTGCTGGTCAAAGGCTCTCAAGGTCATACTAAGACTGGCCTTTCCTGCACTTGTTCCAAAAGCTAAACTTCCCAATTCGGCATGAATTAGCGTCAACAAGGAAAATCCTCTGGACTCTTTTGGCAATTGAGGAAGCTTTTGAATAAGCCGAGCCAAAGCTTGAGCGGGGTTGATTCCAGCCTCTGGATGAGCAGAATGTGCCGTTTTGCCTTTCAAATAAATACTCATTCCCGTACTCCCCGCTGCAAATGTTCCCTTGCGCATCACAATTTGGTGGAGTGGATAACCTGGCAGATTATGCAGGGCTAATGCAAAATCCGGTCTGATTTCACCAAATCTTGGATCCTCTAAAATTGCTTTTGCGCCATCTCCGGTTTCTTCGGCCGGTTGGAAGAGCAAAACTACTTCTCCGGATTCGGGTCGGTTTTGTGCCAATTTTTCTCCCAATCCACAGATAATCGCCATGTGGCCATCGTGTCCGCAGAGATGTCCTTTGCCTGAGATCTGGCTTTGATGGCTACTTTCTTTCAAATCTTCTATTGGAAGTGCATCCAATTCACAACGAAAGAGGGTTCGAGGACCTGATTTTTTCCCTTTAAATACAAACGCCAAGCCCTCTCCTCCAAGTTTGGTAATCGTCTGATCGGGGTGCAAAGCACTAAAAAAATTTAAAATTTCCTGAGCAGTATTTTTTTCTTCCAAAGCAATCTCAGGCATGGTGTGAAGCTTTCTGCGTAACTGTATCAACTCTTGGATAGGCATAAAATTATTTATTTTTCTCTTAAATGTAAAGCCCTAAGCTTCAATTGGAATCATTTTTGACATAATATTAACATTCAAACTGCAATACTTTTTCAGGTTTGATGATTATTTTTACACTTTGACAAACTCTAAAACAACCAAATCATGAGTGAAATACAACAAAACGAATTGCGAGCTCAAATCGATCAATTGAAAGGACAATTGACCGGCGACATGTTTGCGGATATGGAAGCAAGAGATCAGATCCACAATCTGGAGATGCAACTTAAAGGTGTGAAGCCGATGGACTCCCACATCGACTGTGTGGGCTGCGGAAGTTAAACAAACGATATTTTGTCCCGATATTTTATTATTTACAAACCATTTGGGTACGTCACCCAATTTAGCGGAGAGGAGCTGACATTGGCGTCTCTTTTTGCTTTTCCTAAGTCTGTCTACCCAGTTGGGAGATTAGACAAGGATAGCGAGGGATTGCTGATCATCACCGATGATAAGTTTTTGAACAATCAATTGCTCAATCCTCGATTTGGCCATCAGCGCACCTATTATGCCCAGGTGGAAGGAGCACCGGAACCCGAAGCCTTAAATCAGCTGGGCAAAGGCGTCAGCATAAATGTGGATGGGCGCGACTATGAGACGAAGCCTGCCATTGCCAAACTTTTAACGCCTATTCCAGCACTACCGGATAGAGATCCGCCGATTCGATATCGGGCGTCGATACCCGACACATGGATTTCCTTGACTTTGATAGAAGGTAAAAACCGCCAAGTGAGAAAGATGACTGCGGCAGTTGGGCATCCAACGCTACGATTGGTGCGATGGTCCATGGAAAAAATCACCATAGAAGGATTCGAAGTGGGCGAAGTACGGGAAATGGATGAGGTATCGATCTACCATAAGCTAGGCCTGACAGGTTTCCGCAAAACGAGTGGAGGGAGGAAGTTTTAGGAAAGAAGTTTTTTCAAAACCGAGGCACAGAGGACACGAAGAATACCACGGAAGATGAATTTATTTTCTAAAGGATGTTAATCTGTTATTAAAGCACTCTTTTTAAACCAGCGAATTTTTCGGTGTTCAGCAATATTTTTTTTAACACAGAGACACGGAGGACACGGAGAATACCACGGAGAAAAATTAGAGGGAAGTTAATACCATCAAACATTACCAAGAAAAAAAGTTGACGAATAAGTTAAGCTCAAATAGGAGACTTAATACTTCTTGAAACAAAATCTGTGAAACCTCTGCGATCTCTGTGTTAAGAAGTTCGAGGATCTATTTTTTTCAACACAGAGACAC
>Ga0136560_1001426_pt1 | contig 12291 bp, 18 predicted proteins | sample AntRauMeHopE1497_FD_104925 | JGI IMG/M metagenome (GOLD analysis project Ga0136560, IMG submission 104925) | Saline lake microbial communities from Rauer Islands, Antarctica - Metagenome Hop E1 #497 | ecosystem: Environmental > Aquatic > Non-marine Saline and Alkaline > Saline | place...
AACGGTGAAGGATTTGGCCAAGAACCTCGCGCTCCCGTGCTATGTGTAGAATTGCGGAGAGGGGCTCGATTACAAGGCACTTGGTGCTACTTTCTCAGGCCTTGCCCAGGTGGGAGCATGGGGGTGCTTCGATGAGTTCAACCGAATCAACGTCGAAGTACTGTCGGTAGTCTCCGCCTAGCTAAAGTCCATCCAGAATGCGCTGCTCTACGGCAGGCCAACCGCCGATATCGGACTTGGGGTCGAAATCAAGATCAACCCAAGCGTAGGTGTTTTCATTACGATGAACCCCGGGTACGCAGGCCGAACGGAGTTACCTGACAACCTGAAGGCACTGTTCCGTCCAGTCACTATGATCGTCCCGGACCTGCTGCAGATTTGCGAGATCATGCTCTTCTCGGAGGGATTCGAAGAAGCCAGGGTACTGGCGAAGAAGATGACGACCCTTTACTCTTTGGCCCGGGAGCAGCTATCGAAACAGTACCATTACGACTTCGGGCTTCGTGCGCTGAAGAGCGTGCTTGTAATGGCTGGCAGTCTCAAGCGAGAGTACGCTGATATGACGGAGGAGCTTGTGCTGATGCGTTCCCTGCGAGATTCGAACCTGCCCAAGTTCGTGTACGACGACGTGCCTCTTTTCAAGGGGCTGATCGACGACCTATTCCCCGGCCTGGATTGCCCCAGAGTTGCATACCCAGAGCTCAAGAACGCGACCGAGGCAGTGCTAGAGGAAGATGTCATGCACCATGACCTGGACGATATCTTTCAGCTTCAAGTAGATAAGGTTATTCAACTCTATGAAGTGATGCTAGTCAGGCACACGACCATGGTAGTGGGACCCACAGGGGGCGGCAAAACCGTGGTGATCAACGCGCTTGCGCGAGCGAGCAAGCCCGCCTTCAACCGGAATGTGAAGGTCTTCACTTTGAATCCCAAGGCTCAGACAGTCAAGGAACTGTACGGTGTGATGGACCCTGCCACGAGAGAGTGGCAAAATGGCGTGCTGTCGAAGCTCTTTAGAGAGTGTAACCAGCCGCTGCCCCCGGGGCGCGAAAACGAAATGCGATGGATCGTGTTCGACGGAGATGTTGATGCCGTGTGGGTGGAAGACATGAACAGCGTAATGGACGATAACAAGCTTCTCACGCTTCCCAATGGAACACGTACTCGGCTAGAAGACCACTGCAAAATTCTGGTGGAGGTCTTCGATTTGCAATACGCCAGTCCCGCCACTATCAGTCGTTGTGGTATGACGTACGTGGACCCGAAAAACCTGCGATACCGGCCTTTCTTCTGGAGGTGGACGGAGCTGAGGCGCAGGGGGCAGCATCCGCAGCCAAGCAGCGCACTTGGCTCTGTGGATGGCGGTGCAGGTGCCGGTAGCAAGAAGAAAGGAGCAGCCAATGGAGGTGGGCCTCGCCCAACGGAGGCGGAGAACCTGATGCAGCTATTCGACAAATACGTCGATAAGCTCATTTCGTATGTACTTGAGGGAGATTTAGGCGACGGAACTGGGGACATGGAAGATACGATCGGTCTCGTTGTTCCAATGACAGATCTAAGCATGGTTAAGTAGCTGTGCTCCATGCTTGACGCGCTTATACCCTACGAGGAGGAAGTGACGGAATTCGACACGCTGGAAGGTCTCTTCGTGAATGCCCTTGTTTGGTCCTGTGGTGCGGCCGCAACTGGGCCCCAGCGGGCTCGATTCGCGGAGTTCCTGGGCAAGATGGTAGAGCTCGGCATCCCCGAAGACCCGTACGTGCACCTTTACTCGCCCGAATAGTAGAAATGGGTCGCGTGGAAATCTAAGGTGCCGGACTACGTCCCACCGAAACCATTCGACATCCATCGTGTGCTTGTTCCAACGACCGACTCGGTCCTGTACACATGGATATTGGGCTAGATGCAGAGGGTCAGCAAACCGACATTATTTGTTGGCGAGTCTGGTACTGCGAAGACAGTCACCATCCAGAACTACATGCAGTCGCTTGACCCTGAGCGTTTCAAGCCTCTAATCATCAACTTCAGCAGCCGCACTACATCTTGGGACGTGCAGCAGAATATTGAGAGTGTTGTGGATCGTCGGTCAGGCCGCACTTACGGCCCCAAGATCGGGCAGAAGTTGTTGGTGTTTGTGGATGACCTGAACATGCCCCGCGTTGACACGTATGGCACACAGCAGCCGATTGCCCTACTGCACTTCCTGGTTGGACGCGGGCAGATGTACGACAGGTAGAAGGATCTGGAGCTCAAGAATTTCAAGGATATGCGCTTCATTGGGGCAATGGGACCTCCAGGAGGCGGGCGAAACAGCGTGGACCCACGCTTCATGTCAATGTTCTCCGTCTTCAACCTCACCCCTCCCACGGAGGAGGTGCTCCGAAAGATCTATGGGTCGATCATCGAGAATTTCTACGAGGATGGTGGATACACGGATGCGGCCAAGTCAGCAGCAGGCAAGGTCACCGGCTTGACGCTCTCTCTGTACAACTCGCTGGTGGAAAAGCTGCCGCCCACGCCGGCCAAGTTTCACTATATCTTCAATCTGAGAGATCTCGGTCGTATTTACGAGGGATTGACAACAGTTACGCCAGACACTGTCACGACTGAAGCTGACGTTGCCCGCCTGTGGAGGAACGAGTGCTGCCGCATTTTTGCGGATCGCCTGGTGAGCGACGAGGACCACGCCGTAGTGGCCACCGAGCTCGAAGGCTTGATCCGCCGCGGATTCGGGGAAGCTTCCGATCACGCTTTGAAGGTGCCTCTCTTGTATGGAGACTTCAGCCAGGCACTCGGCCGCCTGTCGGAGGAGAAGGAAGACCTGCGTCTTTACAGAGACCTGGGCAACTTCGACTCCGTCCGCAGCACTCTCGACAGCGTTCTGCAGCTCTATAACGAGGAAGTCAAGACCATGTCGCTGGTGCTGTTCCAGCAGGCGCTGGAGCATCTCACTCGCATTTTGAGGGTACTTCGCATGCGGCGCGGAAATGCGCTGTTGGTTGGGGTGGGCGGGTCTGGCAAGCAATCGCTCACTAGATTGGCCACGTACACAGCTGGGTATGAGCTGTTCACCATCACGATGTCCAGGAACTACGGGGAGAAAGATTTCCGGGACGATCTCAAAGAGCTGTACAAGCTGCTTGCCGTCAAACCGGTCGTGTTTCTGTTTACAGATGCGGACGTGGCCGAGGAAGGCTTTCTCGAGCTGGTCAACAACATGCTGTCCACAGGCATGGTACCTGCTCTGTACGATAAAGACGAGAAAGACGTCATGGTGAACCAGGTTCGCTCTGAGGTCAAGTCGGCTGGTATCGAAGACACTGCCGATAATTGCTGGGCGTACTTTGTCTCCAAGTGCAGGAACAACCTTCATGTAGTGCTCGCGATGTCGCCGTCTGGTGATACCCTCCGACGGAGATGCAGGAATTTCCCTGGGCTGGTATCGTCGTGCGTCATCGATTGGTTCTTCCCGTGGCCTGCAGATGCCCTCGAAAAGGTCGCTAGCCATTTCCTGCGTGCAGAATCTCTGCCTGAAGAGCACAGGACGAGTGTGATCGAGCACATGGTGCACGTTCACGAAAGCGTTGTAACTGCTTCCAAGAGGTTCTAGGCTGAGCTCCGAAGGCACAACTACGTCACGCCCAAGAACTACCTGGACTTCATATCGAATTACCGCCGGCTGTTGGGCAACAAGCGGCGCGACCTTGATGCCCGTGCCACGAGGCTTTCAAGTGGACTTGACAAGTTGCTCGACGCTCAGACGAACGTGGATAAGTTGAGTAAGGAGTTGAAGGAGCGTCAGGTGGTTGTGGATTCGAAGGCCAAGGAGGTCGGCGAGATGCTTGAGCGAGTAGATACCCGGCAGCAAGAGGCCAATCGCGATGAAATCGACGCTCAGCAGAAGAAAGAGCAGCTTGACAAGGACAGGCTCGTGATCGACAAAGAATCTGCAGAGGCCGAAGCTAGCCTGCGCGAAGCGGAACCCGCGCTTGCCGCGGCTGACAGAGCTCTCCAGGTGCTTACCTCCGATAAGGTGAACGAGGTCCGAGCGCTCAAGACCCCTCCCCAGAAAGTGCAGTTCACCATGTACTGCGTCTATGCGTTCAAGCCAACTGGGGTTGAAGGCAAGACCGTCGATTGGCCGTCTTGCAAGGTCATGATGCAGCAAACGACCTTCCTCAAGAGCTTGCAAAATTTCGATAAGTCGCGTCTAACTGCCGGTATGATCAACAAGGCGTAGTCGTACATCCGGTCGCAGGCCCTCTCCCAGTCGGTTCTGGACGATGCCTCTGTCGCAGCAGCTGCCCTCTTCAAGTGGGTCGTCGCCATGATCGAGTACTACCAAGTCGCCAAGAAGGTGGAGCCCCTCATGCAGCGGGTACAGGAGATGCAGCGCAAATCCAAGCAGAGCGAACGCGAGCTCCGCGATACGACAAAGCGCCTCGAGAAGCTACAGGCAGAGATTGCAGAGCTCAACATCAAGCTCAACGAGGGCCGCACAGAGCTCACGGGCTTGCAGGACGAGGCTGCAATCATGTCAAGGAAACTGGGGGCTGCCTCCAAACTCATCACTGGGTTGAGCTCGGAACGCAAGCGCTGGGGTATAGACGTGTAGAGTATCAACGGGCAGAAGGAACGACTGGTTGGTGACTGCATCGTCGCCGCATCATTCCTGTCATACCTTGGACCCTTCACGTACCAGTATCGGTAGTCGATGATCAAGGAGGATTGGCTCCTGGATATTGAAGAGAAGAAGCTGCCCCTGACTAAGCCATATGATCTCATTCAATTCATGGTGTCAGAAGCGATGGTATAGAGGTGGGTTGGACAGGGACTTCCGGCCGATGATCACTCTGTGATGAATGGAATCTTGACCACGCAAGCATCCCGCTTCCCGCTGTGCGTGGATCCCCAGTAGCAGGCAATTGAGTGGATCAAGACAAGGGAAGCAAGCAGTCGCCTAAAGCGAGCAACGCTGCTGGATGACGACTTTATGAGGCACCTTGAGCTTGCGGTGCAGTATGGCCAGCCATTCCTGTTCGAGAGCGTCGGCGAAGAATTAGATCCCCGGATTGATCCTATCCTTGAGCGCAGGACGCATTTCGAAGGGTCGCAGCTGATGATCAAGCTTGGAGACAAATCCATCGCTTGGTCTGAAGACTTCCGAATGTACCTCACGAGCAAGCTCGGCAATCCGCATTACTCCCCGGAAATCATGGGCAAGACGTCCATCGTGAACTACAGCGTGACGATGCAAGGACTCGAGAACCAGCTCCTGAATGTGGTTGTCGGGCATGAGAGGGAGGAACTGGAGAGGCAATTCAAGGAACTAGTCTCGGAGATGAGCAGCATGACCCAGCAGCTCGAAACGCTCGAAGACACTCTGCTGAAGACTTTGAGCACCGCACAGGGCGACATCCTCGAGAATTAGGCGCTGATCGAGACACTGGAGGAGGCCAAGTCCAGCTCTGTTCTCATCGGAGCCAAGCTGGAAGAATCCACCAAGACCAGGGCTAGCATCAACAAGGCGCGCGAGGCGTACCAGTCGGCTGCCAAGCGCGGGAGCATCCTGTTCTTCGCCATGGCTGGCCTTTCCAACATTATGCGCATGTACGAGATTTCGCTTGGGTCTTTCCTGGGGGTCTTCACGCGGGCTCTGAAGCACGCTCGGCCCAGCCACGAGCTGGCAAAGAGGCTCGACAATATGATAGACGAAATGACCAAGCAGATGTACGACTACACGTGCCTGGGCATCTTCGAGCGGCACAAGCTCATGTTCTCGTTCTAGGTTACAACCATGGTCATGGACGGGGAGGGCGAACTGGACCGACGAGAGCTGGACTTCTTCCTCAAAGGGGACACATCTTTGGACGAGCCCGAAGTACCTTGTCCGCACGACTGGATCTCTGCCCAGGGGTGGAAGGACCTAATCCGACTGGAAGACCTGCTCGAAGACAGTCCGGATGGATCGGCCAATCCATTCAGCGGCATTGTCGATTCTGTTACGAAGGCAGACACCGCAGGCACCTGGAAGTCGTGGTATGACCTGTCCGATCCCGAGCGCAGTCCCGTCCCCGCAGGGTACGAAGACAAGCTGAGTCGATTCTAGCGCTTGCTGATTATACGTTGTTTCCGCGTGGACCGCGTGTACGATGTGGTGCGCCAGTTTGTGGTGCATCGCATGGATGAGCGTTTCGTGCAGCCGCCAGTTGCTGACTACGAACGCATCTACCAGCAGTCGTCTCCCGTGTCACCGGTCGTATTTATCCTCAGTCCCGGTGCCGACCCACAGTCCGACATACAGCAGCTAGGGCAGGCGAAAGGCTTCACTCCTCCCACCAAGCTCAGATTCCTGGCCCTGGGCTAGGGACAGGCAGAGAAGGCAGAGGAGATGCTGGAGCTAGGCATGCAAAGAGGGTACTGGGTGCTTCTGCAGAATTGCCACTTGCTCCTGTCGTGGCTCAGCCAGCTCGAGAAGATCCTACAGGAGGCTAAGAACCCCCACGAAGACTTCAGGCTGTGGCTCACGACGGAACCCACGGACAAGTTCCCCCTGGGCATCCTCCAGCGCTCGCTCAAGGTCGTCACAGAGCCCCCAGATGGCTTGAAGCTCAACATGCGGGCCCTTCTGCACAAGATGCAGCCCTCTGAGTTTGAGGTGTGTCCTCACAACGCTTTCCGGCCCCTCGTGTACGTCCTTTGCTTCCTCCACGCTGTTGTGCTCGAGAGGAGGAAGTACGGCAAGATTGGGTGGAATGTGGCATACGATTTTAACGAGTCTGATTTCAAGGTGTCCAGGCAGCTGCTGGAACTGTATCTCACCAAGGCGGATCAGAACGCAGACGAAATCATCCCGTGGGGCTCCCTCAAGTACCTGGTCGGTGACGCCATGTACGGAGGCCGGGTGAGCGATGATTTCGACCGTAGGGTGCTTAAGACGTACCTGGACGAATACATGGGTGACTTCCTGTTCAGCGAGGACGCCCGTTTCTTTTTCTCCACGGTTGGTTTCGACTACGACCTGCCTGCACCTGGTGAGCTTGTGGAGTTCCGAGACAAGGTGGAGAACCTCCCTCTCTCGAACAGCCCCGCCGTGTTTGGCTTGCACCCGAACGCCGAGATCGGGTATCTCACAATCGCCAGCAAGGGGCTCTGGCGCAACCTAGCGTCGCTGCAGCCGCGCACGGCCGCTGCAGCGCAGGGCACCTCCCGGGAGGAGCATGTGGAGCGTGTGCTCCTGGGTATTCTTGAGAAGATCCCCGATCAGACAGACGTGGCTCTCCTCCGGCGACGTATCATGCAGGACCACGGCCTGCCGAGTCCGACGGAGGTGGTGCTGCTGCAAGAGCTGGAGCGGTGGAACGGCCTGTGCGGGGTCATGCAGGAGTCGTTGGAAGACCTGCAGAGGGCACTCAAGGGCGAGATCGGCATGAGTGATCGCCTTGAGCAGATCGGGGATGCCCTGTTCGATGGGTAGATCCCTAACAGCTGGAGATCACTCGCCCCGGTGACAGAGAAACCTCTGGGGTCGTGGATGGTCCACTTCACAGGGAGGGGGGCGCAGTATGACGCATGGAGAGAGGTCGGGGATCCATCCGTCATCTGGTTATCGGGGCTGCACATCCCTGAGTCGTATCTCACTGCGCTGGTGCAGGCAACATGCAGGCGCAAGAGCTGGCCCCTGGACAAATCGACGCTGTTCACGCAGGTCACGCAGCATGAGGATGAGTCCGACATTCTTGAAGTTCCCGAGGACGGATGCTTCGTGCGGGGGCTATACCTGGAAGGGGCAGGGTGGGATCGTAGTCGATCGCAATTGAAGCGACAGGACCCCAAGGTGCTCGTGGTTCCACTGCCGGTGCTACAGGTAACTCCAATTGAAGCTGCCAAGCTCAAGCTTGTGGGCACGTTCCGAACGCCGGTCTATGTGACGCAGGCCCGCAGAAATGCTATGGGGGTAGGGTTGGTTTTTGAGGCGGACCTCGCGACAGAGGAGCACGCGAGTCACTGGGTGCTGCAGGGCGTAGCGCTTTCTCTGAACACTGATGAGTAAGCGACGAACTAGCTTCTATCAACAAATGTGGAACTCTATTCATTTTTTACCTAATAATTTGTCGCGTCGTGGAGATCATACCGCAACGACACTATTTCGCACTTCATCGTAATTGACCTTTAATTGCCGATATAGATGTACGGCATGGTAATCCACCAGCGTGAAATGTATAGATTTGTAATACTAGAACTTCAAGTAAATAAATTCGTGTGTTCATCAAGTTGCAGTGCTTTGCTGGCAATAGAAACTCAGTCAGCAAACTTCCCAACAGTACTTATCTGGCGTCAGCTAGATATCGGCTGGGGCATCTTGACACCAGTTGAAAATCCGTTAGAAATAGTTCGGACAGGTGACTTCGCACCTGCCGGTTGCTTCGATGCGTACCCAATCGAACCGCTACGTCTTCCTGGTGTTGCTGTATCCGTGCTGACGGATGTTGTTGAAGCAACTGCACTGCTTCCCTACGATACCGAAGCAAGAGGACGCAGCACTAGCGCATCTGTATTTTCTGCTCTGACTGGAGATGCCATGTCGGTTTTATCTTCTTTTGTCTTGCTATTTCTGCGCTTTCGGGAGGCTCGCGCCACCGGCCGACCGATTGACCCGCCTAGTGCGGATCAGATCTGCAGTGGCGCCGCGCAATCCGACAGCAGAACCTCTTTGCCCCTACAGGACATTGTGCGCAGAGGATTTAAGGGCAATGTGAAAGGCTTGGCAAGCGCACGCGTAAACGTTGAGCGCTATTGCTGATTGCAGATTGAGCCACGAGGGTGTTGTGCTCTATTTGCTTGCTTGCGTGGCTATCGAGTTCATATTTCACACACCCTTGGATAGAATTGATGATGCATCATTCTCACTGTCAGGCACGCCGAATTCATCGACCAGAAGTTGATTTAGAACCCTGTATCCGACAGCTAGCTACCCCGCCCTGATCTGATCTGCTATCATATGGTATCTACAGTCACGTGTTGTTCATGCGTAGTGCAAGGGGATGCGCTGCTCGTTCTCGCCAACCCCGACGACAACGGAGCCCAGGCCCTCAGGGGCATATCTACGCCCGTCACTGCCAAACAGGGCTAGGTCCCGGGCGGTGAGGCCGAAGCTCACGGTCTGCGACTGGCCGGGTTCAAGGTACACCTTGTCGAAGTCCACAAGGTACTTGAGAGGGGTCCCGTCCTGCCCCGCCTTGGGAGGAGTCACGAAGAGAAGGACGGAATCCGAGGCGGCCACGCTGCCGGTGTTGGTGACCTTCACGGAGGCAGTCGCCACGGCGGCCAGCTCGCGACGCATGGGGGCTGTCTCTTGCCACGTCGGGTAGGCAGATGCGAATGCCCCGATATCGGCCTTGGATGCCACCAGCTGGCCCTCCTCCGCGGTCCAGTCGTACTGGAAGGTCGTGTAGGACAGTCCGTACCCGAAAGGGTAGACGGCTTCACCTGTGTAGAAGCGGTAAGACCGGCCGGGGTAGTTGGAGCTGGTGTCAGGACGCATGTTCTGGTTGAACATGGAGACGGTGGCGTTGAAAGATCCAGGGTACATGGTCTGCGTCAGACGGCCCGAGGGAACAGAGAGTCCCATGACGGTGCGAGCGATAGCATCACCGCCGGACTGACCCGGGTATCCGGCCCACACGATCGCGGTGATATCCTTGGATGCCTTGGCGAATGTCATGTCAACCATGCCGCCTCCGAGGAGGACGACAATGACGGGCTTGCCAGATGCAGCCGCTGCTACGGTGGTGATGAGTTCCTGCTGCACGCCGGGCAGGGTGAGGATGTCACGGTCATGGCCCTCCCTCTCCTGAGACTGGTCGAGACCCATTACTAGGACCACGGCATCGGCCACCTTGGCGGCTCCCACGGCACCATCGAAGCCGCTCTTGTCATCCCCGCTGATGGCGCAGCCAGACTCGAGGTGAATGGACGAGACGACCTTCTGGAAGCCTTCGAAAGGAGACACGATGAAGGGCGCGTGGCCGTAGTAGTTGCCCTGCAGAGTGCCCGTCACGTTGGCATTGGGACCGATGAGAGCCAGAGTCTTCACCTTGGAGCCAGAGAGGGGGAGCCCGTTCGTCTGGTAGTTCTTCAGGAGGGTGATGCCTTGCTGGGCGGCATCCAGGGCTAGTGCCTATGCCTCGGGGGTGTTGACATCCTTAGCCGAGATCTGGCGGTAAGGCTGGTTGGTGGCATCGTCGAAGAGCCCGAGCTCGATGAGGACGTTGAATTGGTGCACCAGAGGGGTCGTCACGTCCGACACCTTGATGCTGCCGTCCTTGAACGAGTTAGCGAGGTTGGAGGTCACAAATCCTCCGCAGTCAATGTCCATGCCTCCGTTGATGAGAGTTGCCTTAATCGTCTCATCGGGGGTGCTCGTGTAGTGGTGGGTGTTCTGCACATCCGAGACAGCGCCGCAATCGCTCGTCAGATAGCCTTTGAAGCCCCAGGCCTGGCGAAGGATCTTGTTGTTCCAATCCCCGTTGGCACAGCTGGGCACTCCGTTCGTGGCCTGGTACGAGCACATGACTGAGGTGGCCTCGCCCTCGCGCACCCCGGCCTCGAACGCCGGCTGGTAGGAATCGGCGAGATCTTGCTCCGTCACGTTGCCATCGTAGTGGTGGCGGTCGACCCCGTGCCAGTCCTCCAGATTGTAAGCGTCCCAGTGCTTCAGGCAAGCAGACGCCTTGACGTACTTGGACTTCCCGTTCGCTTGGAAAGCCGAGATGAAGTGCGCAGCGTAGATACCGTTTGCAGTCGGGTCTTCACCAGGAGTCTCCTGTCCTCGGCCCCAGCGTGGCTTCACAGCAATATTGATATTTGGGGTCCAGGCAGTAAGACCAGCCTGGCCCTCGTTGTTGAAAGCGCGGAGCTCTGTAGAGATCGTGGTTGCGATCGAAGTAATGAGGGTCTTGTTGAACGCCGATGCAGTCGTGCAAACCTGAGGAAACGACGTTGCCGCTGGCAAATCCCCTCCAAAGTGGACGCCCGGGGAGTTCGCGACTCCGTGGAGCGCCTCGGACCTGCGAACTTTAAGGGGTTACACTGATGCTAGTTGCACTTGAGCTCCGCGTCACCTGGACTTCATTTCTGTCTAATCGCGCATAAGTACATCTCATAGGACTCACCACCACTAGTATCCAGGGAAATTTACACTGGGGGCTGAGTGAGCTCCGTTGGCGAAAAGCCCAGGGAGTTCGTCCTCCTGAAGCCTGCTAACGAGATCCTTGGCGCGGTCCTCGCTTGACTGGCTCGGGTCGCAGAAGGGCAAGCTCTTGTACGGTGCTGTGCCGCAAGGATTAGTCCACGAAGCAGCAACTGCAAATGCAGCGCAAGCTGCCAAAACTGCCTGAATTGAGCGCATGACTAGGCCTAAGATGAACCGTAGCGATCTTCCGTGGCGCCCTACACAAAACCATTGAATATCGGCCTGTACACGTTACATTTATTGAAACGACCGACGGTTGATTCTCCTTATGTTGTCCAGATATGCTTACCTTACAGTGGGGTGGTGCCCGAACGTGACGAAGAATGGCAAAAACAGTGCATTCTTCCGTCCATTCACCCTTTCTGGATGTCTCGCATCGCATCTGCGAGGAGAAACCCCCAGTGGCGAGCCATGCAATCCACTTTGACCGAGTTCACTCGCGTCGAGCACAGTGCTCGCGTGATAGCAAAGCATTAACCCGCAAAGCAACCTACGATCCAATCTGATGCCGCCCCTAGAATGATAAGTTCACAGTATACATGCTAGCGGCCTGGCAACGCCATGTCATGCCAGCCAATCCCCTCTCAATCTCCCCCGTCCTCGTAGTACGTAATGATGTTCTTGACAGCGTTGATGGTCCCTGTCACCATCACGATGAGTCCAACGACTATGCAGAAGGAGCACAGTATCCAGTGGTACCATGCTGCACCGCCCTTGCCTTTCACCCAGCCGAATGTTCCGAGGAACAACACGGGTGGGATCACGAAACCAACGATCGTCATCATGAACGATCCGATTAAGTCGGCGAAAAGAGAAAAATTCGGCACTGCCCACGCTACGACGCAGGTGAGCAGCACAAGACCGGCACGAAGGCCACGGTGACCCCACGCCCTCGCGCTCATAAGATCCTCCCACACCTCGACCCAGTCCTCGGATCGAATCGACACGCCGAGGCACGTCCCTTCGCCGCCACTTGCAGCGCCAGTGGCTTTGCCGCTGGATTCTGTATCAGCCCGCTATAATCCACGACCACC
>Ga0136560_1001427_pt1 | contig 12290 bp, 8 predicted proteins | sample AntRauMeHopE1497_FD_104925 | JGI IMG/M metagenome (GOLD analysis project Ga0136560, IMG submission 104925) | Saline lake microbial communities from Rauer Islands, Antarctica - Metagenome Hop E1 #497 | ecosystem: Environmental > Aquatic > Non-marine Saline and Alkaline > Saline | place...
ATAGGTCACAGCTTTAGAGGATCGACATCTTTGTATTAAATAGGTATTTCATCGTTTCCGCGTTTTGGCCGAATCAAAGCCAATTGGGAAATTAACGGTTCGCCAAAACGGGAGGATGCTTTTTTTACTGCGTAGAAGCAGCGATCACAGTATTTTGACAATCTCATCAACCAATGTTTCACGGAGAATATTTGCCAACCAAAACCCCATTTTAGGCCGGGATTTTACACCTATTCTGGGTTTATGGGCGGAGGTTTATCGCGCTCATCTGACGCATTGCGATGTTTCCACTACGGTAAAAAATCCATCCTGTAGTGATTCCTGATTTATAAATGTTTTTTCTATCTTCCCCCGCCAATTAAGCCTAACCGATGACCTTTTTTCTTGTCCTATTAAGTGTAGCCATACTTGTCTTGCTGATCGTATGGGCCAAGCTGAATCCTTTTCTGGCTTTTTTGATCGCCTCCATTGCGGCTGGTTTCCTATTGGGTCTCCCTGCCGATCAGATCGCCGGTTCGGTGCAGCGGGGCATGGGAAATCTCCTTGGAGACCTGGTCATCGTGATCGTGATGGGTGCCATGCTCGGCAAGTTGGTTGCTGAGTCGGGTGCTGCCCAGCGGATTGCCGGGACGCTGATGAACATCTTCGGCGAGAAATACATCACTTGGGCCATGTCCCTGACCGGACTGATTGTGGGGATTCCGTTGTTTTATAATGTTGGATTTGTGCTACTTGTGCCGTTGGCTTTCACCGTAGCCTATCAATACAAGATCTCCGCAGTTTATGTGGGAATTCCGCTTCTGGCCGCGCTCTCGGTTACGCATGGCTTTTTGCCACCGCATCCCTCACCGGCGGCATTGGTAGCGCAGTTTGATGCGAATATGGGATTGACGCTTTTTTACGGATTTGTGGTTGCGATACCGACCATTGCGATAGCAGGGCCAATTTTTGCCCGAACGCTGAAAAATATGGAAGCGAAACCGCTGAAGACTTTTCAGGCAGAAATCAAGCCTGAAGACGAACTTCCCGGCACTGCCAATAGCTTTCTGACGGCCCTGCTGCCGGTTTTCCTGCTGATCGGTACCACCGCGCTAAGCTTAAATACCTCTGAGGAAAGTCCTTTTGCCAAGTTAATTTCTTTCGTAGCTGACCCAGGTGTAGTGATGTTGTTGTCGGTCTTGGTGGCAACGTATACGCTTGGGCTTCGCCGGAACTTCACTATGTCGCAACTTATGGACATTTACACCGTGGCAACCAAAGATATCGCCATGATCCTGTTGATTGTGGCAGGTGCGGGAGCATTGAAACAAGTCTTTACCGATACGGGTGTAAGTCTGGTCATAGCAGAGAGTCTGCAAACCTGGGATATTCATCCGCTGATCTTGGCTTGGATCATTACGGCCATTATTCGAGTCTGTGTAGGTTCGGCCACTGTAGCCGGACTGACTACGGCAGGGATCATCGCTCCGCTGATTACCACGATGAATGTAGATCCAAACCTATTGGTTCTTTCCATAGGAGCCGGAAGCTTGATGTTCTCCCATTTCAACGATGCGGGATTCTGGATGTACAAGGAATTTTTCAACGTGAGTATAAAGGATACCATCAAATCTTGGTCGCTAATGGAAACTATTGTAGCCGTGGTCGGATTGGTTGGGGTGTTGATTCTGGATCTTTTTGTATGAAAATAGAAGCTGGAATTCCAGCACTATTTACATGAGGGTTTGGGGACATTCTGATCAAGTAAGTCTACAGAATTGGCGAATTGAGCACACTTAAACAGCAAACCTTGAATCCAAAGGTTTGCCTAAGGCGAAAAATGATTCTATTTTGCCATATAAAATAACTACTACCATGGAAACTCCTGAAAGCAATTTCTCCAAACTTGGACTTGAACTCCCACCACCACCTACGCCACTTGGTGTATATAAGCCCTGCCTGGTTGTTGGCAATCAACTTTACCTCTCTGGACACGGAACCGTACAAACTGACGGAACATTAATCATCGGTCAGATCGGCAAAGATTTCAGCCCTGAGGAGGGGAAGCTTGCTGCCCGCCAAGTCGGGCTTGCTATGCTTGCCACAATCAAAGCTAATCTTGGCTCACTCGACCGGGTAAAACGAGTTATCAAAGTATTTGGAATGGTGAATTGCGAATCGACATTTTTATTACATCCCTACATCATCAATGGTGCTAGCGAATTATTTGCGCAAGTATGGGGCGAAGAAAACGGTATCGGAGTACGGTCTGCCGTTGGGATGGGCTCATTGCCGGATAATATCCCAGTAGAGATCGAGGCTTTGTTTGAACTTCACGAAGGCGCCTGAGGCTAAAAGGAAGCATCCCCAAATGATAAAGGAAATTGGTCTGTGGGGACACAGACCCAGACCAAGGCGGAATCTTATTTGATATTTGAAACATAGCCCTAGTCTGCAAACTATCAATGCTCCACGAGTGACTTGTAAGACTGGAAAATGCTGAGGACATCTTTGACGTAATTGACGGCAAGGTGTCCTTTTGCAAATCCGCTTTTTACCACCGGATCTTTGTAGTAGGTTGGATCGCTTTTCAACTCCAGAAATTTAGAGACCTCAATCCAGCTTTGGGTACTTTTCCCATATTTCAGCGTCAATCTCCAGGCATCTTCCACATGTCCATGGCCGATATTATAGGAAGCTAAAATAAATTTCAAACGCTCATTCACGTCTGGAACTCGCTCAACCCAAAACTTGTCCAAATAGCGAAGGTAACGAACCCCGCCAAGAAGGGACTGCTCTGGGTCATTGGGATTAGTCACACCAAATCGCTTCAAAGTGACCGGCATCAGTTGAAGTAAACCGCGCGCACCAGCATAGCTTGTGGCTGTGGTATCAAACCGAGATTCTTTGTAGACAAGTGAGGCAAGTAGCCGCCAATCCCAGCCCAGTTCCTCTGCACCGGACTTGATGATTTGATCATATTCCGAGATTTGATTTCCGGCAAGGGAAGAAAAAGGGCTTGTATTTCTGAAGTATGAGTTTTTAGAATTCCGAAAGTACTTGGCATACACATCAGGAATGAATCGCTTTTGCTTTTCAACCAGCCATTCGTTTAATTTTTCCAAGAGTACAGGAGAATTCTCACGGACTACCCAAGCGACTTTTCCTTCATCGCTTACTTTCCAAGAGACATCCAATCCTTCATAATAAGTGGCATTGGCAAGGGCAATGTTTTGATCTGCCACAGTCCACCTGATTTGACCATCGATGACCTGATCGATCAGTACTTCCTCTTGTTCTTTGGTAGCTTTGACAATAAATCCCAAATTCAGAGAATCCTTGATTTTCGACAATTTTGATTCGTAAACCGTCCCCTCGCGAACATGGATCGTGTCCGAATCGAGTTGTTCCCAGGATTCTATTTTGCCTGAAGCATCTCGACCCACAAGGAGTGTATTCATATTTCCCAATGGGGTAGAAAAAGAATTGCCTTTCGATCTCTCGGGATTTTCCTCCAGGTTCATGGCGATCAAATCAACTCTCCCTGATTCTAAAAATTCGAAAGCGCCATCTATATCCGACACCAATACCAATCGTAGTTGTACATCCAGCCGCTTGGCAAGATCACGTAGCAATTCATATTCGTAGCCCATTCTGCGACCGCGGTAGATGTAGTATCCGGTGGTATTATTGTCCACCGCTGCTCTGATAAATCCTCTCTTTTGAATACCGGGAAGGTCAAGTATATAGGGGTCTTTTTGGAGATTCAATCCAAGATTCTTCTCTAAAAAGGTGCATTGCACCCCGAAGATCATCAAGGTAAATACACATACAAGTAGAATAGCTGCTCTTTTCATTCAGATGGGTCATTGAAACCCAGGATGTTCTGAACCCCTTTTGGCAAATGCTATGCCAAAATAAAAATAAGGTAATCATTAAAAAAAGCAAATAAAAAATGCTGTTCCGATTCGATCAGAACAGCGTTCAAGATTTAATTGGCCTCTAGAATCCGAAATTCCTCGAAGCTATTTTGGAAAAAGATCTTCCCAGTGAGTCTTCGAAGTTCGATTTCCTGCTCTTTGATATTAAAAATCGAAGTGATCAAACGATTCTGAGCAGTCAGCAAATTGACCTGTGCGTCTCTGAATTCCAGATAGGATGCAATCCCCAATCTAAATCGCTCCAATGCAATCTCGGTACTTTCCTTTGCGACTTGATAGTTCTTTTTCTCTACTTCCAGCAAACTTTTATTATTCACATAGGTATTGTATGACCGATGAATATCCGATCTGAGTTGAACTTCAAACTGGTCGGTCGCATAGCCTTGCAGTCGCTCTTGCACTCGGGCATTTTGAATCCGACGGTTCAGCGTCAATCCGCTGAAAAGGTTGACTGTGATATTTGCACCTCCGTTGAATCCCTGTCGCTGGTTTTGAATCAAGAAACCTGCATCAGAACCGAAAGTATTGTTTACATAGTTTCCATTTAGGTTCAAGATTGGAAGTCTCGAAGCTCTCAGTTCTTTCATCTGAAGGAAAGCTACGTTTTCAGCCCGCTGCGCTATGAGTAGGTTTTTGTTTTCCATAAGGGCATTTTCCTCCAATTCTAGCAGTAAGAGTGGATCACCGATCAAGATGGTGTCCTTTACAGTAAACTTCTCATCGGGCTGCAAAGCCATCAGCTCATTCAGATTGACTCGTGCATTCTGAATGACCTGCTCCTGAGTCAGCAAAAGTGTCAGATCTGAGTTGTAATCAACCTGTGCAGTTAGAAAATCTCGTTTTCCTGCACCGCCAAGTTCGTATTGAGCCTGCGCAATATCCAATCTGGACTGGCTGAGTTCGAGCGTATTTTGCAATACATCGTAGCGTTGAAGCTCCAATACCAATCGGTAATATGCCGAAGAAATACCAGCAACGGTATTTTCCACAACGACTTTTGATTCCAGTTCGCTGATCTCTGTAAGCTGTCCCAGCCGTTTTATCACGATAAGGCTTTCAGGTCTGAAGCCATAGATTGCAGCTATAGAAAAGTTTTCATTATCGGAGTTAGCACCATCGATCTGACGAGGCTCGGGATCATTAAGAAATTTCTGTTCTACATCCTCCTTGCTATAGCTTCTCAGATATGTCGCATCAACTCGCGGCATAAATAGATCTCCTCTGCCAATCCGCTCTTCGCCTTCGCGAATCGTAATGGTTTCGACCGCTATTTTGATCTGAAAATTATTTTCCAGTCCCAATTGAATCGCTTTTTCCAGGTCAAGTGCTTCTTCGCTTTGGGCAAACAGGCTTGTTCCAATAATGCTCAATAAGAACAATAGGCTAAGTTTCTTCATTAAATTCTGGCTAATCTTCCTTGCTTGGAAGTGAGATAGGTGTAGATGGCTGGAATCACAAACAGCGTCAATATAGTGGCGAAAGCCAGACCACCAATTACAGCGGCTCCCATCGGAACGCGGCTTTCTGCTCCTGCTCCTAGACCTAACGCAATGGGTAAAATACCCAAAATGGTGGATAAACTGGTCATCAAAATAGGTCTAAATCTAGCCACTGCGGCTCCAAAAATCGCCTCTTGGGGGGTCATTCCAGCAGCTTTTCGCTGATTGGCAAATTCCACGATCAGGATACCGTTTTTAGTCACTAGCCCTATCAGCATAATAATTCCAATCTGACTGAAAATATTCAGCGTAAATCCAAAAGACCAAAGAGTAAACAAGGCTCCAAACAGTGCCAAAGGGACAGTAAACATGATGGTAAGTGGATCCAAGAAGCTTTCGAATTGGGCTGAAAGAACGAGATAGATCAATACCAATGCAAACATAAATGCAAAAAACAGGGAGTTTGAACTTTCTCTGAATTCCTTAGATGGGCCAGATACGTCCGTCGTGAAAGAATCATCGAGTACCTCAGCGGCGACCCTGTCCATCTCTTCTAGGCCGTCTCCAATCGTATAGCCTTCGGCAAGGTTAGCAGAAACTGTCCCTGCCACAAAACGATTGAATCTATATAATTGTGGCGGAGTGCTTTTTTCCGTGACGGTGACCAAGTTGTCTAGCTGAACCAACGATCCGTTTTCGGCACGCACGTATAGCATCCGTAGATTTACAGGTTCATTTCTATCTTCCAACCTCATTTCCCCGACTACTTGATATTGCTTACCGTCACGGATGAAATAGGCAAATCGCTGTCCTGAGTAAGACAATTGCAGTGTTCTGGCAATTTCCTGAACAGAAACTCCAATATTTCTGGCCTTAGCTCGATCTATTTCAATCTCAAGCTCTGGTTTGGTAAACTTCAAATTGATATCCGAGAAGATGAAGACCGGACTTTTTCCTACTTCCTCCATAAATTTTGGTATCACTTCCTTCAATTTATCCAGCGTAGGGGCTTGCAAAACATATTGGACAGGAAGACCACCGCGACTATTACCAATAGACTGGGCCTCTGAAGCAAATGCTCTTACAGACGAATATTTTTTTAATTTTTGGTTGATTAGATTGAAGTATTCCCTTTGTGTCTTATCTCTATCCTCCGCGTCTGACAGAATGAATCGAATAAATCCTGAATTAGTGCTTGATGTACCAAATCCCGGAGAAGTCACTGAAATCAATCCTCTTACATCATCCTTCGGGAATTCAGCTTGAAAATCTTCTACCATCTGATCTATCACACGGTCCATGTAACCAAATGTGGCTCCTTCAGGCCCTGAAAGAATAATCCTAACCTCGCCTCTGTCCTCCGTCGGTGCCAATTCACTTGGTATTTGATTGAACAAATAGTAAATGCCAAAACCCATTAATCCAACCATTATAAAGGATACCCAGCGAACTTGCATAAACCACGCTAACGCAGATTCATATTTGTCGTTTATCCATACAAATATCGGTTCTGTGGCATTGTAAAATCGGTTATGCTTTTCTCTCTTTTTCAAAAGCCTTGCGCTCAACATTGGAGTCATAGTCAAGGCTACAAAAGAGGAAATAATCACTGCGCCAGCTACTACTATTCCAAATTCTCGGAAGAGACGACCCGTGGTACCAGTTAAAAATATGACCGGAAGGAATACTGCTGCAAGGGCTACTGTAGTCGCAATCACCGCAAAGAAAATTTCCTCAGAACCTTTTTCTGCGGCTTTTTGAGGTTCTTCCCCTTTTTCTATTCGCGTATAGATATTCTCCAAAACCACGATAGCGTCATCGACGACTAGTCCAATCGAGAGCACAATACCCAATAGCGTCAGTACATTGATGGAGAAATCCATCAGGTACATAATAAAGAATACTCCAATCAAGGATATAGGAATCGTCAGTACCGGAATAAAAGTAGTACGCCAATCGCGAAGGAAAAGGAAGATAATCGCTACTACCAAGAAAAATGCTGTAACAATCGTTTCCTGAACTTCCGATATGGAGCTACGAATATATTCTGTGGAATCAAATCCTATCTCCAGCCCAATATCGGCAGGCAGGTCCTTCTTGATAAACTCCAACCGCCGATAAAACTCATCTACTATCTCAATACTATTGGAGCCGGGAAGTGGTACCAGCACCACACCCACCATTGGTACTCCGTCTCTCTTGAGTACCGTTCGTTCATTTAAGGCGGCTAACTCCGCTTTTCCAATATCCTGAAAGCGGACAATATTATTTTGGTCTTCTTTGATAATAAGATCATTGAATTCCTGTGGACTGCTAAGCCTACTTTTGGTTCGAACAGATAGCTCGATCGTCTCGCCTTCGATTCTTCCTGATGGAAGCTCTACGTTCTCACTTTGTACCTTGGATAATACATCCAGTGGGGTGACTCCATAAGAAGCCATTTTGAGTGGATCCATTCGCAGCCGGATCGCATACTCTTTTTCTCCCCATATCTGTACCCGACTGACGCCCGGAATGGTTTGAAGTCTTTCTTTAAAAATATTCTGAGCAATATCTGAAAGCTCCAACAAACTTCTCTCGTCACTCTTTACATTCAAGAATACAATAGGTTGGGAATCCGCATCTGCTTTGGATACTACCGGCGGCTCAGCATCAGGAGGGAGATTTCGCTGAGCACCGGCCACTTTATCCCGCACATCGTTGGCAGCAGCCTCTAGGTCTGCACCTACATCAAACTCTACCGTAATGCTACTTGATCCATCATTACTGGTAGAAGTCAGGGATTTGATCCCTTGAATTCCATTGATTGCTTCTTCCAGCGGCTCTGTGATTTGTGCCTCGATTACATCGGCATTTGCACCTACATAATTTGTCCTCACATTGATGACTGGAGGATCAACACTTGGGAATTCTCTAATTCCTAAAAGAGAAATACCGATCGCCCCAAAAAGTAGGATGACCAGTGACATCACTATGGCTAGTACTGGCCTATTAATACTTATGTTAGATAAACTCGCCATTTTAATTAATTTGAGTGAATTCAACAGTAGAACCCTGCCGAGCTTGCAGTACCCCAGTGGTAAGCACCAGATCACCTACCTCAAGACCGCTTGTGATCTGAACATGCGTATCTGTACGAGTGCCAATTTCAACTACTCGCTCTTCTGCTTTGTTATCAGCGCCTACCACAAAGACTTTGTATCCTTGAAGTTCAGGAATCAACGATTCAGAGGGAATCATTAGTGCATCTTCCACTTCCCCCAATACAAACCGAATTCTAACAAACATGCCTGGCAGGAATTTCCTGTCCTTATTTGGACTTTCTGCTCTCAGTTTTAATGTCCGGGTTGCTGCGTCGATCTGTGGTTCAAAAGCATATACTTTTCCTGATACCTCTTCGCCGCTCGCTTCATTAGAAAAGAAAATAGGAGAACCCACAGCTACCTGATTAGCGTAACGAGCGGGAATAGAGAATTCGATTTTGATTGGATCAATATTGACAAAGCTTGCAATGATGTCAGCTGTACCTATTACTGATCCCTCGCTTACTTGTCTCAATCCCAAAATACCATTAAAAGGTGCTCTGATCACGGTTTTGGTGAGCTGAGCTTCTACCAGTTTCAAATCCGAGAGCGTAGTATTAAATTGGTTCAGCACGATGTCATATTCTTCCTGACTGATTGCTTCTCTGGCCAAAAGCTGTTTTTGCCTGCTTTCCTGGCTTTCGAAAAGTTTCTGAGTATACTCCAGTCGCTGAAACTGAGCCTGAAGCTCATCGTCATTCAAGTATAATAGCGGTGTTCCTTTACTCACAAACTGGCCTTCTTTAAAAGAAATCTTGGTTACCAAACCTGTAATCTCTGACCGCAAATCCACAGATTCATCCGGTAAAATCGTACCGGTCACAGATAGTTGATTTTTCAGCGTCTCTTTTTGTAATTTCACTACTTTCACCGGTAATACGCTTGGGCCTCCGGCATTAGCAGCTACAGCGGGTTTTCCCGATTCGTTGGACTTACGATTATCGAGTCTTGGATAGATATAGGCTATCGCAGCGATTAAAATCACAGCGACGATCAAAATGATCTTAGTTTGCTTCTTCATTTAGAAAAGTAATAGGCTTAACGGTTTTGATTCTGAATAAATGAGAGTGCAAGACGATTGAAATCCTCCGGACGCTCCACATTTACTACATGCCCACAATTGTCCAAGATTTGTAAAATCGAGCTTTTGTGGTCTTTAATTATTTTTCTTACCGGCTCCAAGAACATAACGTCTTGATCGCCCATCACATAAAGTGTGGGAATGCCGAGGTCGGATTCTTTAAAATATCTCAGAAGAGGATTGATGTCTTTGGTAAGTTTGAACCAGCGGATAAATTCTTTTTGACAGAGTTTTTGAGCTTCGCGAATGAAAAGATTTCGTGACTCTGTGCTCCGCTTAAGGGGCATAACCACGAAAGCGAAAATCTTGTACAACCAAATAAATGGGATGAAGCGCTTGAATACATTTGCGAAAAATACTAGAAATTGGGATGGTATAGTCAGTCTGGTGACGGCTCCGGCAAGTACTAGCGACTTTACCCTCCATTTTTCCATCTCGGCTAGTTGGCGTACAATCACCGTACCCAACGAGACACCCATGAAATGAGCAGGTGGGATTTTGAGCGCATCAAGCACTTCAATTATATCTTCGGTCACTGCTGTAAACGTATATTCTTGCTTGTAAATAGCCTCTGGCAGATCAATGGATTTGCCATGACCTCTCAAGTCAATCAATAGCAAATTGTACTGCTTTTGAAAATCCTTCAGTTGCTTGTACCAAACAGCCGAGGAACCCCCTGCACCATGGATAAAAACTACCCATTCACTGCTTACGTTATGCTCGAATTTCTTGTAATACAACATGGAAGCTAAACCAAGAGATATCTTTATTGGTTCTGAAATGCCAAATTTAGCAGAGTTTCATCAGCAATACTTGAGAAAACATATCGGAGGCAAATTCATACCACCAATGGAAGAAAAAGGGGATATTTTTCAATCTGATCTGAAAAATCTTCGATTTCCAGAAGTAGGCGACTAAGGCAGGGGCAACAATTTTATGATCTGCTAGATTTGTTTCCTTAGCGAATCTGAAAATTAAGGAGACAAAATTTAAGATAATAGTATATAAATATATCCGCAATTGCACCAGTAGCCTTATTTTCTTTGCCTATTGGGACAGAAGACACCTGCCTGCCGTAGGCAGGGAAGACGCCTGCCTGCCGTAGGCAGGGAAGACGTGTGTCTGTCCGGAGGCAGGGAAGACCGAATCGCCCAAATATCAGTTTGGCTCCAATAATATTCTTGTCTTTCTTGCCTACTGTCAAAGTAGCGAATAATCATATATAGAAATTAACTTACGCCGGCATTTCTAAAAGTTTTGGGCAGGAAGAAGGAACCAGTTGGTTTCATGCTTTGAGGCTGCTATAAATCCAGCTGATTCTAGGATGCTACAGACTGCAATCAACACGGAGTACATATGATGTGATCGAGTGCTGTGGCTCCTTCGAAAGGTTGGTTATCGTAGTTTAGTATGGTGCTGAATTTGATGTAGACATCTTTTAGAAAATCGTACTTGAGGTCAATTTCAAAGTCGGCTGTGAATCGGCTACACTCCGTGAAGTTGGGATAAGCCGTTATTTGAGTCAGAATATTGAGGTCTCCGATATCGTAGAGGTTTGATTCCGACAAGATGAATGCTTCCCCAGATCTACGGTCAGGTGTGTTGTCAAAGTATGATCATTATTGAAGTTGACACCTGTCTGGAATCTGAAGCAAGTTTTCTATGATCAAGTCTTTGTTTTTGAAAATCAGCGAATCGATCTGACCCGTAGCGCTTAAGACATCAAAAAGAAAGATTAGGGTCAAATAGAATTTCATAACTGCCTATTTTTTGATTTTAGAGTACCTAAAAGGATCTTCGAAAAATAAAAAAAGCACCCCAATCGAGGGGTGCTTTTTGTAATGGTTTGATTAAATCGTACTGGTTTATGATTTAGAAAATATATCTAATACCAAACTGCATGCTCCAGGTAGTTCCGAAACCACTCGCATTTTGGAATGGAGTGGTAGGAAGCTCTCCTGAGACTCTATTCATATTCACATTTGGTGCTGTTGAAACAGCTCCAGATCTTGAAAGAATACTCTCAGCCCCGTTTAAGTTTTCCTGAATTCCCCAATTTTTGTTGACTAAGTTTCCAAAGTTCACAATGTCAAAACTTGCCTGTAGTGTACTTCTTCTAGCACCGATATTGGTGAAGATATCCTGTAGAATTCTGACATCAAATCTGTTCAGCCAAGGTCTTAAGAATTCATTTCTTGGTACATATCCACCTCTGAATTCTTCAAGACCATTGTCAGCTACATATTTATCAAAAGCTTCACGCTGCTGAGCCGCAGTGAATACGACATTGCCGCTTTGCACAATATTAGCAAACTTCAGTTCTGAAGAATTTGTCGGAAGGTAAAGAAGATCAGCAGCAACACCATCACCATTGAAGTCATTACCATAAGTATAAGAGAATCTACCTTGGTGAGCACCAGTGAATACAACGCCTATAGTAGTCGCAAAGTGATTAGCATATTCAATTCTGTAAGAAAGACTACCTACCATTCTATGTGGTATTGCAAAGTTTGAAATATTAAGAACCTCATCATTTGGACTATTTATATTTGGACTCGCTCCCCAAGCTGAGTTAGCAGAAGATCCTGAGTTTGCACTGATTTCTCTGGCATCAGAATAGGTATAGTAAAGGCTACCAGAAAGACCTCTGAAATCAGGAACCACCACTCCTACAGTAGCAGAGACTGCATATCCTTTCAGATTCGTGTTTGTAAGAATCGTAGCGTTGTTAGCTCCAAGTGCAGAATTATAAGCAGCAGAAGCACCA
>Ga0136560_1001428_pt1 | contig 12290 bp, 16 predicted proteins | sample AntRauMeHopE1497_FD_104925 | JGI IMG/M metagenome (GOLD analysis project Ga0136560, IMG submission 104925) | Saline lake microbial communities from Rauer Islands, Antarctica - Metagenome Hop E1 #497 | ecosystem: Environmental > Aquatic > Non-marine Saline and Alkaline > Saline | place...
GCAGCACTAACACCCAACCCCTGCAGCGAATCAACAAGATAGAAGCTCGTCTCGTTTGCTTCCTAGCATGGAGCGCAGGGCACTTCTTCCCAAGCACTCGACAGGTCTTCGTTGCTGCCGTTGTGCCACAGCAGTCCGCTGGTGGTGGCAGCCCAGGCATCAATGCACGAAGCTCGGCCTTTCTTTGCCTGGGACGTTAGAGCTGCGGTCTGAACAATAATCTTGCCACTTCTAGCATTGCCTACTTGAGTCCATTCCGTGCCATTATTGCTGAAAAGTACGCCTCGACCGAAAGGAGACGATGCAATCCACAATTCCTTCGAACTTGTGCGAATCGAATTTACAGAGTAAGCTGACCAATTAATTGGAGTGGACTTTATTAGGCGCCAAGCTGAGCCGTTAGTACTCTCGTACATCCCGCTGGAATCATCCCCGCTAGCCATCCACCGCCCAGAGCGGTAGGGATCTGCATAAACTGCAGCAATGAAGCCGCCTTCAGGACCAATCTGACTCCATGCCTGGCTATAGTGGCCTAAGGATATAAGGATGAATTCGAAGAGGGCTCTCGACCAGAACTGCATCGTGTTATGGAACCTTTCGGACTTATCGCTATCTTGGATCGATCGATCGATCCGAACGTTCGCCGAGCCTGGATGTGGTCAAAACCAGGATGGCTTAGATCCGTACCCGAGCATCTGCTGTCGCCGTTCTTGAAGGCGCAACCGGTTCTAGTCAGCTACACTCATGCTATGCTTTGCTCTACTGCCAGTGGCAGAACCCATAGCGACGTTCGATGCCCGCCCGCTTGACTCAGCACCAGCCTCGCTCAATCCACCAGGCAATACATGCCCCCTGCTACTCCGCAATGCACCTCGACTACTAGTATCGCTGACAATGCTACGCTCTATTGTACTCGCACGGACAGGGGAATGCACCTCCACCGCTCGCATGCTTCCATCCAAAGCGTACGTGTGCTCCCTGGAGTCGCGATCACCTCTTTTGCTGGGATACCGCTCCTTGGGTGGCTAACGCAAGGTGGTAGGTCCATGCATGCGTGCACTGCACTACGGTGCACTCACCCGTGTCATTGAAGAAATCCGTCCACGTGAAACTTCCACAGCTGCGGCCGCTTTAGCTGCGTTCGCTTCATAATAGGAAACGCTGTGGCCGTCGAAAGCTCGTGCAGTTCCTGCTCCTGCTCCTGCTCCTGCTCCTGCTCCTGCTCCTGCTCCTGCTCCTGCTCCTGCTCCTGCTCCACTAGGTCTACCAACAAAACGTGCAGCGCGTCCTCGCGAAGAAAGCCCGCCGCCGGACTCTGAGTACCTCTGTCTCCGCTGGTCAGCACTAGGCATAGGTGGCGGATCATCAGGATCAAGAACGCCATGTATGGCTATACTAGGGACTCCAGCGCCAGTCCTTGTCGCTGCCCTTTCGCTGGAACTGCCAGACCTATAGTCAGACACGCTTGCTCTTATCGTATGGCCACGCGATGTCGCTACGTTGGGTACGGGTGCCACTGGTGCCGCAGCGAGAGAGAGAGCGGCATCGCGATCATGATCCATACGGACGCTCGCCTAGATTGCCTCCGTGGGGCCACCCCTCTTGAAGGCAAGCCATGCCTCATCCAACCAATCCACCTACCCGGGCATATCTGTCGCATACTCTCCCATCTCTCGAAACCAAACCCGACTGCTGAGACCTAGGGAAAACTCGCCGGTCGAGTCATCCTTTAAGCAAGCGATGGCTGCTCTGAAGCGTTTTCCATCTGCGACCGTGCTCTCATCTGCCAACTCGGCGGATGGTACACGTGCCCCAGCCGATTCAGCCGAGGCCGAAGCAGAGGCCGATCGCACACGCACAAATTCGCTGGCCCAAGCACGAAGGGCGGCCCTACTGGTAGCACAGGCACGGATCGGATCAAACATTGTGTCCCCACCTCTAGATGCTCTGAAGCCATGTCGTGCTGCGCCTCCTCCTCCTCCTCTGCCTCTCACTGCTTGCTGGGATGGGATCGCCATGACTTTCCGCATGCATAAGGGGCATAAGTGAAGAGAGGGCGGCAATGCAAGGTCATCAATTCTAGAGGCCTCCTTGCTTGTCGGTACAAGGGTCCGGACCCCAGATGGTGTCGCTGCGACTGCAGCCCCGCTCTCGGGGGGACCAACGCATCGGAGCATGCAGTCTGGACTGGTGGTGCACGGTGCAATCCTAGCTATATCCCCATGTACGTATCGGGAGATAGCAGCAAATAGCCGCAGCATGCCGGAACATGCACTGGATGCTGACCCATCGCCCCGGCTTGCAAGGAGCCCAGGAATGTAGACAATCATGTGAGCAGGCGATCCTGGTGAGTCTGGCCGGACCAGCAGAAAAGACGGTACATACTTTACATGCTGGTTCCTGGGACACCTGAATGGGCACCCCGAAACAATGACGACAATCGAAGAGGATTTGTCCTCTATTTCTCGTGACACGGCATCCACCAGGGGCCAACAACTTCTATCCAAACCAAACCTCTTCGCCTCGTCAACCCTTCGAGTTCGAGCAATGTCTATAAACTCGGCAGAGACGTTCACACCATCAAGAAGCTCGACAAGGGTACGTATTGATATAGGAGTAGTACTGCTATCGACATGTGACCACAAAGTAGGAACTATTATTGCCGACAGGGATGCCGATTTAGGTTGCCTTGAATATGACTAGAACGTTAGAGCTGTTGGCACATCTATATTAGGCCCTTGAAAGAATCCGTGGTCGTCATCCGGTAGCAAATATCGTTTTGCTGTTGTACTAAACGGAAGTGGCTGCAGTGCAGATTTAATTGTAGACATGAGGAGTGTTAAAGTTGCGCAGTTGCCGTTCGTAAAGCACACCTCACTTAGCACGATAAACCAGAGACACATACGCGCTCGTTTCCATGTAGTGGCGCATCCAAGTAATATGTGCTCTATGCGGGTCTTGGCGGTATGCCCACCTGCTGGATCGGACTCATGCCTCTAGATTGAAGACATTCCGGGCCGAGATACGAAAACGTCCGCCGGAACTCAGGTCAGGTTAGGACTTCCTCAGATGACTCATGTCTCAACGGAAACACGAGCTCACGAAGCAACCTTTGACGACGTCTATAGCTCAACAAAGACAGGATTTAGTTCAATGTAGCGTGAAGTGGCCGGGCTGGTCTATTCTGTGGCTTCTGGATCGCAAGAAAATGCGAATGTAGTGCTACTCGGATAGGGAAGTTCCGGCAAATCAAGCTGGCTGCTCGGATCACGAAAGACTTCTACCAACAACAGCCTGCTGCATTCGATACTCACTGGATTGCTAGATTCGTTCGACGAGCTCCAGGTACGCGCAGCAGGTCTGGTGGGAAGAAAGATCGTAGACCTTGCGTTAGACTAGGATGCAATTCAAGCAAGAATCAGGTCTGACCGAGCAAGGGCTGTACTTGTCCAGGATGGTATCACAAACATAAGAAACACTATTAGAATTGTTGACGTTCCAGCCGGGCTCTCATCGAGCAGTAGCTTTTCTGGATCAAGACTGTCGGCGTCTTTGCCTGATGGCGCCGGAAGCAACGACTCGCAGCAATCCAGAGTGTGCACAACATTGAAAGGCCTACAGCGAGTTGCAATCTCGAGCATCGATCAGGTGGAGCTTTTGATATCGTTTCTTAGGCAAAACCTTCGTAGCATGCGACTGACCACGCGGGAGATTGGCCCACTGGGAACCGACGATGCACCGAGCGGCGTACACGTGAGCATCTACGTAGACCTTCCTAGTGGTGGAACCATCAACCTGCTGAAAGTCTCAGGGGCGCACACTATCAGAGAGCATGATAACCGAGCGGGGTACAGCGAGTTCGCCACAAAACCAAGCCTCGACGCTCGGAGGAATCGTGTAGGAGGTACGAATCAGGCCAACCTAGCCATATCCAACGTCCTTGGCTGGCTTGCCCTAGATTCCATCAACTCCATGTCTTCACCAGGAGGCACTCTGCGACGGAATACACGAGACGAGCAATCATCCAGCGCAATGAACAGCACAACTAAATCGGCGGTTTTCTAGACACCTGCGGTGGTCAGCGAACGCATGAAGCAGCTGCAAAGCAACGGTGCGAGCTCGGACCGAAGTGCATCACGAATACATGGTACACTGGATGTTTTAACGCCCAGAGCGAAACCATCAAGACTGGTGCCATTCCGCGATCACCCGATCACTCGCCTCCTGCGGCAGGTGCTGGTAGCAGAAGCGCACACTCTCCTGGTCACCTTCCTTCGCAGCGACGTGCTGCACATGGAAGACGCTGCGGTAAGCATCGCTAATGCCCGGAAACTCCGTGTGATCTAGCGGTCACGACCGCAGTACATCATCGCCTCGGAGCTATCTGTGGCCCCGGTACTCGCAGCAATTAGGGCAGCAGCAGGGACACGCCAGTCAACTGGGACTCTTGATGACACGGTTGCCTCTCTGAGGGCCTCATCGAAGGCACGACGTGCCGGAAAACCTAAGACCCCTCTCGTGGATCGGAGATTCAAAGGAAGGAACAGAGAAGCGCGATCTGCGCAGGTCGCTTTGGCTTCAGACGGGGAGCCAAGCGAAAGCCTGATCGAGCCGGAGCCTCCAGCAGATCACCCCCTGCAGCTTGTAGCCTCCTCAATGAAATCCGCCGCAACAGCAGTAGATCGAATCGGTGCCAGCATGAAAGACACGGCGATGGACATCACAGGTGTGGTTGCAGATTCGAATAAACTAGTTCGAAAGCTTGGAGAGTTAGCAGAGCTGTTGGCCGCATCGAAATCCGCAGTCGTAGAACCGCCACCATCGCAAGCCCCAGCGTAGGCCGAAAGAGACGACGACGATTCCACTCCAGAGGGTCCAACCGATGGAAATAGCACATAGATGCAGACACCCCTCCGCCAGACCTCTAGCGACGGTATCGATCAGCTTGTGGCGGAGACTCTTCGGCTCGCAGCCTCGATCCAATCAGGCTCGTCGGAGGCCGCAAGAAGGGTCAAAGCAGGGGCAGCAGCGGTGCAGCAGACATCCGCTGACATGGTGGCTCTAGGTCAATCTTTGCTAGGTGCTCCTGTGCAGCTGAACTCCCACTCGAAGCCTGCTGCAGTTGCTCGGAGAACGGACAGGGACACAAGCATCGACGTGATTCCTAGCTAGCAGGACGGGAGAGCAACGAACGAGGTGCTGTCGCCCCTTCCTATGCTCTAGGTGCATCGCGCAGCCCTTTCCGCGGCTAAATCCAAGGCCGGATCGAGATCGAGAACCTTAGCCCCTCCTTCGATTGACACACGGCAGATATCTACACCTTACACAATCGGTGGCAGCATCATGATGTCAGGGTCGGGCTCGAGGTCAAGGTCGAGAGATCCGGTCTCAGATCGCTTCACCGAGGCGGGCGCTGTCCTGGAGCAGCTGCACGGTTGCAACATACCAGGCGCTCGCCTTCGCTCTTCGGGTCACGATCTCGATTCTACCGTGCACAGCATAGCCCGTGTGTCACCATCACACGTCCTGGTAGACGGCCACGGTGGGCTTGCTCGTGTCAAAGGCGCAGCTGAAAGCAGGTCGAGTACTGGTCTGCCGCGAGAAAGGCAGGAGGGTCAAGTGCTCGGGATCGACGATCTTATGGAATGGGATGCTCCGGATGAGGAGCATCGAAGTGAGTCCCTTCGACCGGCAGGTTCGGAAGAGAGCATGGCTGCAAGGCGGCCGGACGGCTCAGCGACCAGGAGGACCATGGCAGATTTGTTTGAGTTCTCGTGAAACCGAATTCGTCCATGTGATGAGCCCAAGGCTCTCGAAATCACATCAGTGCAATGCATTCTTGGTCTTTCCACCTTCCGAGGATCCCTCAGTCGCGCCTTAGCATAAGAAGCCTGGATCCATCTATTTGATCACGTACATACATCCAAATAGATCCAGCTGTGCGAGGGTCAGTACATCCGAGATCCTTTCTCTCTTTACTCACAGATGCAAACTTCTACATCAATAAGTGCAATTGCAGTTGCAATCTGCTTGCCATTTGTGGCTGCAATCTCGCTGACAATTGATGCCGACACGCCGGTCGTACTACCATCAAGTGATTCAACGGCTTTGCAAGCATCTTTTCGCGACTTCCAGCTTGATTGGTACGAGGCATTCGGCCAACCCCCAACCGTGTATGACTCGTTCCCGACAACTACGAATGAAGATCCAGCAACGACACCAATCGTGCTCTTTGGCTACCCCAGTCTTCTTAATGCAACGTTCAGTGGATTGAAACTGAACGAAAGTTGCGTGGGAGCCAGCGCAGAGCCAGAGAGTCACTGCATATAGACGCTATCTCGGCAAGGGTCGGGTTCGCAGCTGAATTTTGACGTGATCGCGGCTGTTGGCTCTGACAGGCGCGGCGCGCAATTCGCGATATACAGTTTCTCCGAAATTTTGCTGGGAATGAACCCGTGGAAGCACTTTGCGGACCAGAGGCCGGTGCAGATACAAACTATCGTGCTGCCAGCAGACGGAGCACCGGGCGGTGAATGGTTCTTCCCGCCGTTCCTCTTCAAACATCGTGCCGGCTTCCCCAACGACGAAGACCTTCTCGGTAACAGCCAGCCTAGCCCAATGGGAGACAGTGTATGGTCTGACACGGCCTATGACAAGTATTACGAGACATCGCTCCGCCTGAAGCTCAACGGCGTGCTCGTAGGAACGAACCCTGCTCCCGACGAACGTTCGGTGGCCCTTGCAGCCCGGCGCGGGCTTATCATCCACCACCACCACTACAATCTTCTCGGTTCGTGGGTCTACCAGTGGCCTCTGGGCAAGGCGGGCTGGAACTGGAAGACCGACACGCAGTCCATGGGATACATGTACCAAGCCTCCGTCGCAGCTCAGGCGGACAAGGAAGTTCTCTGGTCCGTCGGGCTTCGGGGAACAAACGACTATGCTTACCCATGCACGACAGATGAAGACTGTGCCTAGCAGATCAACGAGTGCATGGGCAATTAGACCAAGTGGATCCATTAGGCCCAGCCAGAGGGAGCAGATCAAGTTACGTACTTGTGGAGTGAGGGTGTGCGATATCTTTCCAAAGGGTTGCTGCACATTCCGAACGGGACGGATGTCATCTTCGGTGATCAAGGCGCTGGTTTCGTTCATGGGGACGGGAACCTCACCCAGTATGCTTCGGGTCTGTACTACCACACCGCCATGTACAACGACCATGCGAACCAGCTGACTGAGATGATACCAGTCTCTCGCATCATAGCCCAGATATACCAGATCTTCATTGCCTTGGCCAAGAAATACTCGGTATTCGTGCTGAACACATCGGATATGCGACCAGTGGGCATGACAACCAATGCGGCATTCCGAATCACACGGAATCCCGACGAGTTCTTCGACTCGCTTAAGGCCCTAGCCGAGACCAAGATGATCGAGTACAAGAGCGGTGCTCGAGCAAGTGCTCAGGGCGAGCATGGGGCACCCGCGGACATTGAAGCGGCTCGATCTCTTCTGCAAGCAATGGGAGCCGGCAAGACCAAAGTTGAAGGTGCCATCGGCGAAGCCTGGATGTCGATCGATCCGAATGCGACTGCATTACTCTATTACGAACAGTGGGCACGCGAGCAGTACGGGCTGGGGGCCAACCCCAATGCAGCAGCATCCGTGGCCAAAATCTGGGCGACCTACTTCCAGGTATCTTACATACAGGCAGGTTACAGCGACAACATGCTCGCAGCTAGCGCATAGACCCTAGCAGGGAAAGCAGCCACTGAGATTGCTCAGGACGGGGTCGTTTCGGCGTCCTCGATGAAGGCAGCGAATGAGGCCCTGACCACTTGTGACAATACAACGCAGGGTCTTCTCGCGAGCATGGTAGATGACACGGCTCCGCTCCTGGCTCAGGTGCCAGTTGCACGACGGCAGTACGCGAATTACCACCTCTTGGTTGGTCTTATCCACCAGCAGTATGGATGCAGAGCTCTGGCGCAAATCGCAAGTGCCGTTCTCGCAGCAAACGCCAGCGACTTCTCGCAGGCAGAGACCTTGGCCCAGGCTGCCGTGAGCTCATACGAATACTTAACATCAATGAGGATGGAGAGCGAATACGGGCAATGGCGTGACATGTACTTCGGGGATCATCTGTCGAATTTTGCCATGTCCAGACGGAACGCCAGGCAGCTAGTTGTAGCCATCGCAGCAGCCGGCAAGCACCCTATACTGCCAGGTATTACCATCCCACACTGGTACGCGTTCGAAGACTACCAGAACGCGTTCAAAGACAATTTCCCGCTCATGCACTACAACACGACGTGGCGCATGTCGGATTTCGTCCGTGTTCACTGCGATGTCCCTGATTACGACACAGGTGCCTGCGTAAATACCCCGGAAGGTGGGCATTTCAGGTCTCCAGCAGCAGCAACAGCAACAGCAGCTGAAACAGGAGCAGCAACAGACGCGAGCACAGATACAGATATCACGATGTTCTTTGGCCCCCCAGGTGGAAGCGACGCTCCAGGGCTCAAGATATTCTACACTGTGGATGGCAGCGTCCCCAGCCCATCCAGCAAGCTGTATTCCGGCCCGCTGGACCTAAACGATCTCGTGCCAGCTGGCTCCCAGCATGTGAGCATACGAGCACGAGCTCAGGTGAACGGCACCATGCTGCTGACTGACTCCGATACCACGTGGTCACGATGGTGATCCTGCGCTTGGGGCAATCGAGATCAAGACGGTTCCAATAAACGGATCATATTCTGGCGTTCGTGCGGCTTTCGTTCGTTGGTCTAGCCAAAGATGCTCTCTTCACCGGCCTTATGTCTGTGTACGCACTGCGAACACGTGGGGGATGCTGACTCCATTCTCCCTTGCCCGACCGTGTAGACGCGACACGAAGAGACGGCCTCGGAACTGGGCTGTGTGCGTGATCAAATCAACCATGCATGTTTACAATAGCGGCTTCAACCGTTCGTGCTGCAAATGTCTTGAAACCCCGGCCCTGCATGGCTCCAAACCCTGCAGAGTCCTTCCGAGGTGATAACAGCCCCTACAATAGCCCCAATGGTAAGCCCCATGGCTGAACCCACAAAAACGTCGCCAATCCAATGGCACCCAAAGTATACACGTCCCATGGCTACGAGGGGCACGAGCAGGAGCAGCCACCACATGTCCATTTGCCAAGACACTGTCAGTAGCACGGCGGCCGCCATTCCAGTGTCACCTGAGGGGAACGCTTTTGTGGCTCTCTCCATGCAGCGTAGATTTAACAAGCGATGTGCAATTAGCATCGGGTCGGGTCGCTCCCTTGCCGCCAGATGCTTCCAAATCAACGTCACGAGCCCACATGATGCAACTGAGCACGCTAACCACACCCGTTGCCCGTTCGATCCAAAAAAAATCAGCACGCAAAGGCAGCCTATTGCACCATACCATGAAAACATGATTGCAGGGAGAAGCAAGACCATTTCAACTGCCTTAATGTCAGCGCTGTGAACGCAAATGAAAGCAGTATGCACGGTGACACATTGGGGTTTGCGCAACTTTTGAGAATGGGCTCTCGTTTCTGGAACATCGTACGGGATAATCTCACGAATGTATAGCTGTACTCATTGATATGTCGTGCGAATATAGTCTGCCGCAAGATCCTTCTGATAGAGCCCCCCATCCATCATCTACCGAGGTAGACTCATGGGTACCAAGTAAACCCATACCATCGCCTTCCTATCCCATACTTACGGATGATTTTGCCCGAAAACCATCGAAGCCCCACTAAAGATGATATGGGAATCCTTCATCTTCGCCTACCAACCTAGGGGTCGCCATCTAGGGCAGAAGTGAGATCAATGTGCAACCGCAAGTTTGATGCACTGCATTGTAGCGCAGATCCACACGAACATCTCAGATTCATTGTACAATGGATAAATACGCCGGAACAGTAGCAGGTGGCAGATCGGTCGATGGAGATGATTTATCATCGGCTATTCACGCAGCTTAGTGCGACGAAACCTTGCTTTTAAATGACGGCAGAGCGCTTGTGGCTAGACTTCGCTCTTCGGACGGCGACCTAGCTTGGGTGCCACTTGAAACGGCTGAAACTTATACAGCGCTGCGCCAAGCCATTGGATGTTCATAGATGGGTAGTATGCTTCTCGATCTGCCCCGTGTTCGCGCGTACAAGCTTGGAATCGAGGGTGCAATTCGGGATTTCCGCTCCTCCCACGGCAGGCCACCAGTTGTGCTCGATATTGGAGCTGGTACTGGACTACTTTCACTCATGGCGGCAAGAGCAGGCGCTAGCCATGTGTATGCTCTTGAAATGTATGCTCCACTAGCTGAGCTTGCTTCGAAAATAACCGCGAAATATCGCACCACCAACCCCGTTAACGCGTTCGGGGAAGTCGTATGTCCAATATCAGTCATTGGTAAAGACAGTTCGCGAGTCTGCGTCTCGGCTGAGGATGGGAGTACAAACTCTTGCAAAGCAGCCAGTGGCGCAGGCTCTGAATCCTTGACTAGCGCGGCAGCAATGGAGCATAAGCAGTTGCCAGACATGCCCACGAAAGCAGATTTGTGCGTTTTCGAGATCTTCGACTCTGCTCTGCTCGGTGAGGGCGTTATACCAGCGCTGCGGGACGCCCATAGCAGATTGTTAACAAAAGATGCAGTCACCGTGCCGCGGGGGGCCCGCACAATTGCACAATTAGTTCACAGCACAGTGGCGACTGGGCTGGCTGGGGCTGCTTGGACTCCGGCACCAGCGGTTGCAACTGATGCGACTGCGACTGCAGCTGCGGCTGCGGCTGCAGATCAAGACCGTGTGCCGACTACAGGCCCTGCAGATGGTTTGATCGACGAAAGCACGCGTTCGGACGATTCTAGAGAGTGTGGAGTACACGCAACTATTACTGCTATTCCGCCTATTCCATTGCACGCTGATCGATTGCTTCCTGATCTTGTTCCTCAGGGAAGTCCTTTTGTAGTGGGACAGTATGCCTTTGGCAAGGATGCGTTTAAATCTAGAGAAGGGGCGGACTCACATACAGGTGATTCTACGTCGAAGCACCGAGATGAAAGAGGCGGGTCGCGCTCGGTTGGCCTGACTGTAGATTCATTCGCATCGAAGCAGCCATCCGTGCGAGTCTTCAAACAGCACGTGGCGGGTAATGCAGGAAGGCGTGGCGCCAATGCTGCGCTCTTGTGGTGGGAGCTAGACTTGTCAGACGGAGCCTCATACAGCACATGTCCTCGTGTTCCCTGGCTGGTGCCTGCAATTTTGGATGCATCTAAATCCCAACTGCTTCCGTCCGCTGCAGATGCATCAGAATTGGACTGCTCTCGCGATTAGGCCTCAACTTTGTCCTGCCCTCGCGATTAGGCCTCAACTTTGTCCTGGTCCTCGGCCCAAGTGAGTGCACCTGCGTCTGTCGCAGGATCTTGGCTAGGACGAGACACGGCAGGCGAGCTGCCTCTGCTGCCTCCTGAATCAGAATGGCAGGACCACTGGACGCAATGCTTAGTGCCTTTTCACCGCTTGGTGCCTGCAGGTGAAGCTTTAGTGGCCGTCATCCGAGGAGAACTGAACTATCGCGTTGTTGCCATGGAGCTATCGCCGCTAGCGTCGGACTCATCCTCGGGGACCTCAATCGAAGATACTACATAGAATAGAAGTGCTGGCCTGGCCGAGGCCAAGCGCCCAAGATTAGACCTGGAGCATTGCATTGCAGCCCCCGTCACTGCTGCTGCAAGAGATCTGGCCAGTCGGCTCGCGACCTCCGGGACCACCGATTGCAAGGACTTGCAGTCATATACGGCTTGGCGATTGCGAGAAATGAGGGACAGTCGCCGCTAGACTGCAATCCGCAACGCTGCCGGTGAACTTGTGTCGCGGTGCCTGGAGGGAGAAACCGCCAGAAGTCGCCCGGCTTTGCTGCTTGACGTTGCCGACGGCAGCGAGGCAAGTACCGCCGCTTGCACTAGCGTGAACGCTGAGTCCGCTGGGTGCATTGCACTGTGCTGCGAGGGCCACCCTACGATGGCCCGAGCCTCATCTCTAGAGTGCGAAGCTGCCGGTATGTCGGGCCGTATCAGCGTCCTAGCCGCAGACGCAGGGGTCTTGGCTGGCATACCTCCTGCTGGCATGCGAGGACTCTGGCCGGATGCAGGCTCCCTTGGGGGGTCTTCGCACCGAGGAGCTGCCGATGGAGTACTTGCTCTTCCGCAGGCAATTCAGATGACCGGACGGCCACTGTGGGCCGCTGCGAGCGCTTTGTTCAGGCGGATTGCCGTGGAAC